>VFSW01007676.1_pt1 | contig 15614 bp, 13 predicted proteins | sample 5358111 | NCBI WGS metagenome assembly VFSW01 (sample SAMN11554181, study PRJNA540505) | mine drainage metagenome | isolation source: sediment from site ElyBrook_90M | place: USA: Ely Copper Mine, Vershire, VT | collected 2017
ACCACGTTGTCGAACCTCTCCGAGGCCCACACCTTGACGAGCGCGCACGCGACCGCATACTCCTCAATGGCCGTACGAATAAGTTTGGACTCGGCGGGCGAACCCTTCACGATGTCTGCGGTCGCAACGTCCATCATGCCCACGGTGCGATAGACCAGGGCTTCGCCCGCGTAGATGCCGATTGCAATGTCGGCCAGCATCGCGCGCACCATGCCGAACTCGGCAATCGACTTTCCGAATGCCTTGCGCTCCTTGGGCCACCGGAACCTGCCAGGCGTTGAGAATCAGCGGCCAGGTGGAAGAGCCGCGAATGCCAAGCTTGTGCTCCTCCGGGCCAACGCTGAAACCCGGAAACGTGCGCTCAACAATGAAGGCCGTGAACTTCTCGCCGTCCACCTTGGCGAAGATCACGAACACATCGGCAAACGAGGCGTTGGTGATCCACATCTTCTCACCGTTGAGCAGGTAGTGTTTGCCGTCGCCGGAGAGCACGGCCTTGGTGCGTGCATTCATCGCGTCGGAGCCCGAACTGCTTTCCGACAGTGCGTAGGCGCCCACCCACTCGCCACTACCAAGTCGCGGCAGATACTTTTTCTTCTGCTCCGCGGTGCCAAACCACACGAACGGCAGCGTGCCGATGCCGACGTGCGCGCTGAACGTCACGGCAAAGGAACCTTGCTTGGCCATGCGGTCGGCGATGATCGACGACGATACCTTGTCCATCTCCGCGCCGCCGTACTCTTCCGGAATATCGACACTTGTCAATCCAAGCTCCGCGGCCTTTTTCAGCAGCTCGCGGCTGAAGGCAAAATCCTTGTGCTCGATGCGGTCTGCGTTAGGCACAATCTCCTGGACCGCAAAATCTTCGGCGGTCTGCTCAATCAGTTTGTGCTGGTCGTTGAAATCTTCCGGAGTGAAAACCTCCTGAGGATTGGTCTCTTCGATCAGAAAGTTCCCGCCCGTGATTTTCTTCTGTGCCGGTGTGATTGTGGTTGCCATCGTGCTCCTCCACATATGCTTGCTGTGCGCGGGCTCGCCCGCCGCGGATTGACATTAATCGATGTTTTCGAAAATTCCGGCAGCTCCCATGCCGCCGCCCACACACATGGTGACAATCCCGTACCGTTCCTTGCGGCGCTTGAGTTCGCGCAGCAGGGTCGCCGTAAGCTTCGCGCCGGTGCAGCCCAGCGGGTGGCCCAGCGCGATGGCTCCGCCGTTGGGGTTGACCTTTGCGGGATCGAGTCCGGCTTCCTGAATGACCGACAGAGCCTGCGCGGCAAAGGCTTCGTTCAACTCGATGACGCCGATCTGGTCGAGCGTGAGGCCCGCCAGCTTCAGCGCCTTGGGTATCGCAAACACCGGGCCCAGTCCCATCTCCTCCGGCTTGTAGCCCGCCGTGGCAAAGGCCACAAAGCGCGCCATGGGCTTGAGTCCCAGAGCCTTCGCCCGCTCCGCGCTCATCACCACCGCGGCGGCTGCGCCATCGCTCATCTGCGAGGAGTTTCCCGCGGTCACCGTTCCCTTCTGATGGAACGCGGGCTTCAGCGCAGCCAGAGCTTCCACCGTGGTATCGGCCCTCGGGCCGTCGTCCACCTTGAATTCAATGGTCTGCACCGCCAGTTTGATCGCCGCCCCGCCGCGCGTGCCCTCCGCCGCCGGAGCGCGGAAGGTGACCTGCACCGGAACGATCTCATCCGCGAATGCCCCCGACTCAATCGCCCGAAGCGCCTTCCGATGGCTCTGGTAGCTGAATTCATCGGCCTGCCGGCGCGTGACTCCAAAGCGCTGCGCCAGCCGCTCGGCGGTCAGTCCCATCGAGAGATACGCATCCGGATAACTCTGCACCAGCGATGGATTGCACGAAACTTTGTGTCCGCCAATCGGAATCATTGTCATCGACTCAGTGCCGCCGGCGACGATCACATCGGCGCCCCCCGCGCCAATTCGATCGGCCGCAATCGCGATTGCCTGCAAGCCCGACGAGCAGAAGCGGTTGACCGTCATGGCCGAGGTTTCCACCGGCAGGCCCGCCCGCAGCCAGGCGATGCGCGCCACATTCATTCCCGACTCCGCCTCGGGCATGGCGCAGCCGAGAATGACATCCTCGACTTCATGCACATCAAGTTGAGGGACGCGCGCCAGCGCACCCAGCATGGCAACCGCGCCCAGATCGTCGGGACGCGTGGCGCGTAGCATTCCTTTGTTGGCTTTACCGACCGCGGTGCGGACGGCGCTTACGATGACGACTTCTCGCATGGCTCGCTCATCTCCCCGCTCGAATTTAGTTACGCAGCGGTTTGCCGGTTTTAAGCGTGAACTGAATTCGCTCCTGCGTCTTGCGCTCGCCGCACAGGCTCTTGAATGCCTCGCGCTCCAGATCCAGCAAGTACTGCTCGCTCACCGGAGTTCCCGGCGTCAGCGCTCCGCCGCAGATCACCTCGGCGACCTTGGTTGCAATCGTCACCTCGTGGTCGCTGATGTACTCTCCCTGTCGCAACAGATGCACTCCGAGCTTCAACGTTGCCAGAATGTTTTCGCCGGGTGCGGGAATCTCCGTACGCGGCACCGGTGCGCGATATCCGGCACGCGCCAATTCCAGCGCGCGCGCCTTTGCGTCGCTCAACACGCGTTCTCGGTTCATGGTGATCTCATCGCCCCGGCTCACAAAGCCCAGCCCGCGCGCCTCAAACGCCGAGGTCGAAACCTTGGCCATCGCGACCGTCTCGAAGGCCGTCTTCACCGCCTCCATCAATTCGACGGATTCGCCGCGCCCATCCGGCCGAATCGATTGCGCGGCATCGACGGCGCGCAGCGTCATCTCCTTGCATCCGCCGCCGCCGGGCAGCAGGCCGATGCCGGCCTCCACCAGTCCCATGTAGAGTTCGGCGTGCGGCTGGCGCGCGGCGGCGTGCAGTGCCACCTCGCAGCCTCCGCCCAGCGTCATGCCAAAGGGCGCGGTCACCACCGGCCTGGACGAAAACTTGATGAGCTGGGTCATGTTCTGGAACTGGCGCACCATCATGTCCACCTCATCCCACTCCTCATCCTGCACCGCCATCAGTAGCAGCATGATATTTGCGCCAACCGAAAAATTCGCCGCGTCATTGCTGATCACGAACGCGTCAAAGTTTTCGCCGGCCCCGCCCGGCTTCAGCACCTGCGAGGTAAGCTGAATAATGTCGGCGCCAATCGCGTTCATCTTGGAGTGGAACTCGATGCAACCGACCCCATTGCCAAGGTCGATCAACGACGCGCCGGAATTGGCCTTCACCACGCCATTGGATTTACTGGCCACCGCAGATTTTTTCGCGACAGCCACGCTCCAGACTCCGGGCGCAACTTTTTCTTCCTTGCGTGAGTTGGTGGCGAAATCAAAGTAGGCGCGGCCGCTCGCGCTGTGAGGAGCGTCCGCGTACCAGCTCTCAAAGCCAGACGCGAGAAGCTTCTTCACGTTGGCCGAAACCGGCCTGCCCTCCTGCTTCATGCGTTCCACCGAGGCCGGAACGCCAACCACATCCCATAGCTCGAACGGTCCCAACTCCCAGTTAAAGCCCAGGCGCATGGCGCGGTCGATCTCCACCACGTTATCGCTGATCTCGGGAATCCGGTTCGCCGAGTAAGTGAACAGCTCCGACATCGCGCTCCAGAGAAATTCTCCGGCCTTGTCCAGCTTTTCGCCGCCGAAGCCGGTGAGCATTCTCAGCCGCTCGCCCAGCGAATCGACGTTCTTCGCCATCTCCAGCGAAGCAAACTTGGGACGCTGCGCGGGGCGGTATTCCAGGGTCTTCCAATCCAGCACCAGCCGCGCTTCGCCCTCTTTCTTGTAAAAGCCCGCTCTCGTCTTGTCGCCCAGCAGCTTGCGCTCAATCATTTGCTCGTAGAAGGGAGGAAGTTCCAGATCGCCGCGCTCGTCGAGCAACTCGGCCTCGCCGCCTCCTGCTCCAGCCAGCACCGGGCGCTTGGCGTTCCTAACCACGCGGTCCAGAACATCCAACCCCACCATGTCGATGGTGCGAAAGGTCGCCGACTTCGGGAAGCCGATTACCGAGCCGGTCAGCGCATCCACCTCCTCGGTCGAGAAGCCGAACTCCTGCATCAGCCGCATGATGTTCAGTACGCTGAAGGTGCCAATCCGGTTTGCGACGAAGTCCGGCGTGTCCTTGGCATAAACGATCCCTTTGCCGAGACGGACGCTCGCAAAGCGGGCCACTGCCTCAATCGCCGCCGCATCGCTCTCCGCCGTGGGAATGATCTCCAGCAGGCGCATATAGCGCGGCGGGTTGAAAAAATGAGCGCCAAACCAATGGCGGCGAAATTCTTCGCTGAAGCCCTCGGCGATGGAATGCACCGGCAGGCCGCTGGTATTGGTGGTTACGATGGTCCCTGCCTTGCGCACCGCCTCCACCTTGCGCAGCAGAGCGCGCTTCAGATCAAGATCTTCGACCACGGCCTCGATGATCCAGTCGCAGCCGGTCAGCACACCGAGATCATCCTCGAAGTTGCCGGTGGTCACCAGGCGCGCCAGCCCCGGCTCCATGAAGGCGGCAGGCTTAGACTTGCGCGCGGCATCCAGTCCCGCTTCCGCAATGCGGCTTCGCCCAGAGGCGGCGGTGCCGGAGTGAGCCTCCGGTGGAACGATATCCAGCAGGTAGGAACGCACCCCAGCGTTGGCCAGATGCGCGGCGATGCGGGAACCCATCGTTCCCGCGCCAAGGACGGCGACTCTCTCAATTCGTTTCAGCATCGTAAGGCTTCTCCGGAACAACCGACAGCTTTGATTGCGGCCAGAAACGACGTTGCCAAGGATGCCCCGCCGCGCGAACTAGCTCGCAGCGGCAGACACTATGGCTGCAACAGTTCGGATGCATGAAAAGGTGAACTAGGAACAATTGAACAGAAAAGGATCTGACACTCGACTGGAAACCGAACCCTCCGCGCTTCCGAATCAGCTCGCTCTGAAAGCAAAAAGCCCCGGAAATAGAGGCGGCGCGCGTCGAAAATTGTGGGGTGAGGATGGCAACGACGCGCGCCTTAATTAATTGAATCAACCATACTGAATGAACTACCAATCAGTCAACTAAAAACTGCGCAAAATGTTAAAAATAATGAAGATAATTCCCAAGATGCGGAGCTCAACGCCGCCCGCAACGCAAGTGCCCTGATCACGTCTTCGTGTGACCGCTAGGGGCGCGTCCGGTGATTTCCATCCGGGGCGGATGGGCGATCCTGGCGCGCAACGCCGCGTTGTGGTGCTCCCCCGCGCTGCTGTGCCCCGCGAGACGGCGGTGCCACGCGGGGAGGCGAGACACCGCGCTGCTGCGCCGTCGGACGCTCCACGGCGGGGCCGCTGGAGGCCTTCTCCGGAATCGGAGGGGTCAACCGCTCCGGATGTTCGCGGACAATCTTCTGCGCCATCTTCAAAACTTCGCGCTCGCCGCGATAGGTAAGCTTGCGATGAGCTTTGTCCAGCGGAAACCAGAACGCCCTGCGTACTTCGTCGCGCATGTCCGGATGAATCTGTCCCAGCCGCCCGGAGGAGTACAGAAACAGGTAGAAGCTTACCGCCTTGGAAACCCGCTCGCGCCCTCCCCAGGAGCGCACATACAGGTAACGGATGGTGGTGAGGCGGAACAAACGCGTGCCACGCACTCCGGTCTCTTCGAAGACCTCGCGATCGGCGCTCTGCTCGGGCGTTTCGCCCTCGTCCACTCCCCCCTTGGGCAGGGCGAAGACCGTACCTTCGGGCCGCGCCTTGGCGCGCCGCGTAATCGTGTCCGCGTTGATGATGTTCGGTTCGATGATGGCAACCTGCCAGGCTCCGCGAATATGTCTGAGCACGACTCCGCCGGCCGATGTTTCGCACACCAGCTTCTTTCCCGGCGGCGAGGCGGCAGCCTCCTTGGCGCCGTCCTCCTCATGCGCTGTTTTCTTGTGAGCTGACAAATTAGACACAGTTACAGACCCTTGTCCCATGTTCGCAAACTATGAGCCTTGGGGCAAGCCTTTGCTCTAATCCTGTGCCATTTGCAGCCGGAGGAGAATCAATTCCGTGATTAGAAGTAAGATTCCGAACAGAGAATTACAACTCGCACCGTAGTAGGGCGAATCCAAGTAGCGTTGAGTGGCAACCTCGCCCTCGACCATTGGGGTTAGCAGTTATGAAGCAGTTCTCCCAGATTTCACGCTCCCTCCAGGTATTCTTCCGCCAACTTAACGGCACCCCGAAAGCGCAAGCCGTGCTGCCCCAGCGCACACTGGGCGTAGCCCTGGGTGGGGGCTTTGCGCGCGGCATGGTCCACATTGGCGTGCTCAAGGCGCTTGAGGAGGCAGGAATTCCCATTGCCGCCATCGCCGGAACCAGCGCTGGCTCCATCATCGGTGCCGGCTTCTGCAGCGGCGTTTCAGCCGCAAAAATGGCAGAGATCGGCCGCCACATACGTTTTAAGGACTGTGCCCGCTGGACGCTCGAGCGCGGCGGCTTCTGCACCAATGATCGTCTCGCCGCATTGCTCACCCGTATCTGCCCCTGTAACAGTTTTTCCGAGCTGAACATTCCTCTGCTGGTGGTGGCAACCGAACTCCTCACCGGACGGCCCGCCATCTTCCGCAAGGGGCCGATCTGCGCCGCCGTGCGTGCCAGTTGCGCCTATCCCGGAATGTTTACCCCGGTAGAGATCAAAGGCGTGCTCCACGTCGACGGCATGTTGAGCTACGAGGTGCCGACCACGCCCCTCAAACAGATGGGTATCGACTGCGTGATGGGAGTTCATCTGCGCTCGTCCTGGACTCAACCCGCCGCGCCCCGCCATTTCTTCGAGGTCATCGGCCAATGCTTCGCCATCGCGCAGACGCGCATGTGCACACAGTGGGACAAGGACGCCGATTTTCTGCTGGAACCCAACGTGGACGGCTTCGCCTACGATGACTTCGCCCGCGCCGACGAGTTGATCGCCATCGGCGAACGGTCCATGCGTGCCGCCCTTCCGGCGCTGAAGAAGAAACTGCGGATCGTGGACGAGACTGTTGCCCGCCCCGCAAAAACTAACGTCGCAAAGACAGCCACAGTGGAACCGGCGACGTAACCCCATTCGGGGTGCCGTGCCAGGCTTTCCACAACTCATCTCTGTCCCCTACTCCAGCGCTCCCAGCTCCGGCCTCCTGCGATAAATAACGGAGTTGATCACAATGCCCACCACCGCCATGGCTGCAATCGAAACCGGAGCGGTAAAGGTTCCGGCCAGCGAACCGGCCATCAGGCTCCCCAGCGGCGCGAAGCCCAGAAAAGCCGTGGCGTAGATGCTCATCACGCGCCCCCGCATCTTGTCCTCTGACAGATGCTGCAGCATCACATTCACCGTGGCGATCATCAGCACCATGCAGTACCCGGTACCCACCAGCATCAGCGTACTCAGCCAGCGGTTGTGCGATGCGGCAAACAGCACCACAAATACATTCAGCGCCAGCGAGGCGAGGAATACAACCCGTCCCCGGCGCTTCACAGAATGAGCGAAGGCCATGGTAACGGCGGCTAGGAATGCGCCTCCGCCGTTGGCGGCCATCAGCAGTCCAAAGCCGCGGGCGTCCAGATGCAGGATCTGCTTTGCAAAGAGCGGAACGAAGGTAATGTAGGGGATCACCAGCACGCTGGTGACGCCCGTCATGGAGAGCAGGGTGAACAGCTCCTTACGCTCGAAGACGTAGCGCAAACCCTCCTTCAGGTCTTCCCACATCGGTTTCTTTTCGGCTGCATGTAGCGGCGGATAGTGGATGCGGGTCAGCGCCACCAGCACGGCGACAAAGCTCAGCGCATTGAGCAGAAAGTTTCCCTGCACCCCGAACCACGCCATCGCAAAACCGCCGAGCGTGGGCCCAACCACCCGCGACATATTGAATTGCGCCGCATTCAGCGCGATGGCGTTGGCCAGATCCTCACGCGGAACCAGTTGCGGCACCAGCGCCTGGTAGCTCGGAGTGTTCAAGGCCATGGCGATTCCCGTGGTGAACGAGAGCAGCACCAGCAGCGGCATCGTCATCCAGTGCAGCGCCGTCAGCCCCCACAGGATGAAGGCGAAAATCATCATTGCCGACTGCGTAGCCAGCATCAGCTTGCGGCGGTTGATGCGGTCGGCGATCACTCCGCCGAGCAGCGAAAAGCCCAGCATCGGAGCGCTGGAGGCAAAGCCCACCACTCCCAGCCAGAAGGCCGTATGCTCCGTCGCCAGTTGCAGCACCAGCCAGCCCATCGCGACGTTCTGCATCCACGTCCCGATGTTGGAGAGAAAGTTGCCGCCCCAGAACCGGCGGAAGTCGCGATGGCGCAGCGCCCGGATCATCTGCGGCATATTGCCGCTCGTGCCGCCCACTTGGGGTGCGATCTGCGATGCAAACGGCTCGCTTGCGGCCACCATTTCCAGCGGCTCGGAGGCACGCTCCTCGGCTTCGCGCTCGCTCGTCGAATTCTGCTTCCAATCCATCGCTCTCCGGGACACCTCGACCCAGCCCGCATTCAATGCGCCAAAGATTTGATGTGATAAAGAAAAGAGCAGGAGGCAGGCTCCTGCTCTGGCCTTCCGCAATCCAGCGGAGGCTACTTTACATGGTGCAATTCTGCCGGAACCGCGGTCTCACGCAGAAACTTCGCACTCTCCTCCGGCGGTGTTGGGTTGATGTAGAAGCCCGTGCCCCACTCGAATCCCGCCGTATTCGTCAGCTTGGGAATGAACTCGATGTGCCAGTGGTAATAGTCCAGCGAGCTCTCCTGCACCGGCGCGGTGTGCAGCGCAAGGTTGTAGGCAGGGCTGTCGAGCGCGACCTCGCACTTCAACAGCAACAGCTTCAGCGCCGCCGCCAGATTGATCATCTGGTGCGACGAAAGATTCTCAAAGGCCGACTCGTGACGCTTGGGCAAGATCCAGGTTTCAAACGGAAAGCGCGGCGCAAACGGCGCGAGGCTCACAAAATCCTCGTTCTCACTCACGATGCGCCCCGGATTTTCCATCTCCTGGCGCAGGATGTCGCAGAAGATGCAGCGCTCCTTCATGGTGAAGTATTTCCTGGCGCCCTCCAACTCCTCGCTCACGTGCTTGGGCACAATCGGCAGCGCAATCAACTGCGCGTGCGGATGCTCCACCGTGGCTCCTGCGGCCTCGCCGTGGTTCTTGAAGATCATGATGTACTTGAAGCGGCGGTCCTGCTTCAGATCGACGATCCGGTCGCGCCACGCCCAAAGCACGCTCTCAATGTTTTTCTGCGACAGCAGCGCAAGGTGGGCGGTATGGTCCGGCGACTCCACGATTACCTCGTGCGCGCCCAGCCCGTTCATTTTGTCAAACATCCCTTCCGCCTGCCGGTTCAGAGTGCCTTCAATCCCAAGTGCCGGAAATTTATTCGGCACCACGCGCACCGTCCAGCCTGAGCCGTTTTTTTGCCCGCTGCCGTCGGCATTCGGACGGTAGGCCAGCACCTCGGAAGGCGTTTTACTTTCGTTGCCCGGACAGAATGGGCAGAAGCCGCCCTTCTGTACCAGCTTGGTGCGGAGAAAGTCGCTGGGCCGCTTGGCACGGTCCGTAGAAATGATGACCCAACGTCCAACCACGGGATCTTTTCTCAGTTCAGGCACTAACGTTCCCCTTGGCCGCTAGAACGGAGGGCGGCGCTTTCCACCCATAGTACGCCAAGAAAAGGCCTCTTTGAAAAGATCAATTTGCGCCGCCGTCCCCGGAACCAGATAGATACTGACCACGTCAAAACGGGAGTGCGGGCGCGGCCGCCTCCCGCGCAGAAATTCCGTCGCCATCCGGCGCAGTTCAATCTGCTTGGCGCGGTCCACGGCAGCTTCGGCGGACTTCACCGCGTGGCTGCTGCGGGTCTTGACCTCGATGAAGCACAGCACGCTTCCATCCCAGCCGATCAGGTCGATCTCCCCCTTGTGCCGCGCGCAGCGCCAGTTGCGAGCCACCATCGTGTAGCCCTGGCGGCGAAGAAAGTAGTACGCCATCTCCTCGCCCTTGCGCCCGGTGCGCAGATGTGCCGGGCCGCCGCGCTCCCGGCGTAGCAGCCGCGCCACCCGCTCCAGCACAGCCGTAATCAGCTCCGCAATTCTCCCGTTCAGCATCTTCCGCAAAGTGTATCGCACAAGCGCCAGCGGCCGGAGCGGCGTCTGTTGCCGCGCACCCGTCGCCGCCAATGATGAATCCACAATTCATTCAGCGGAAGCTTTGATTTAAGATCGGAAATGCAGGGGGAGAGAACTTTGAAGAAGCTGATTGTGTTCGATCTGGACGGCACGCTTGCCGAAAGTAAGTCGGCGCTGGATGCCGAAATGTCCGTACTGCTGGCTGGCCTTCTCGAAGTCGCCAAAGTCGCTGTGATCTCCGGCGGCGACTGGCCGCAATTTGAAAAGCAGCTGGTCTCCAATCTGCCCCAGGGCCAGCGCATGGAAAACCTTCTGCTCCTGCCCACCTGCGGAACCAAGTTCTTCCAGTTCGACGGCGTCTGGAACCGGCTCTACGCCGAGGACTTCACCGCTGCTGAAAAAGAGAAGATCATCGCTTCGATGAACCGAGCCCTTGAAGTCACCGGCTTCAAGCCGGAGCAAACCTGGGGAGAGATCATCGAGGACCGCGGCAGCCAGATTACATTCTCCGCCCTCGGCCAGCAGGCGCCGCTCGTGGCAAAAGAAAAGTGGGACCCCGACTTCGCCAAGCGGACCAGGATCAAAGCCATCCTCGACACTTACATCCCAGAGTTCTCCGTGCGCATGGGCGGCACCACGTCCATCGACGTAACCAAGCCCGGCATCGACAAAGCCTACGGAATCCGCAAACTCCGCGACGTCCTCGGCATCTCCCTCGAAGAGATGATCTTCATCGGCGACGCCATCTTCCCCGGCGGCAATGACTACCCGCCAAAAGAAATCGGCGTTCTCTCCATCTGTGTCCGCGACACCCACGAAACCAAGCGCGTCGTAGAGGGAATCATCGCCTGCCTGGAGGGCCTCAGCAGTTAGTCTCTTTTATTCCAGCAGCGCCGCCACCTTCGGCATCCACTCACTGATCGCGATCTTCTGCGGACAAAGCTCTTCGCACGTGCCGCACGCAATGCACGAACTGGCCCGCTGCTCCGCCGTGAGAAAGCGCTGACTGCGGAAGCGCGCGCCCACCAAGTCGTCGTATAAGTGAGCGTGGTTGAAGTAGTCGAAGTTGCCGGGAATGTCCACGCCATTCGGACACGGCATGCAGTAGTTGCACCGGGTACAGGGAATCACGGTGCGCGCCCGGTACTGCTCCCTCATCTGCGCGATCAGCGCCTGCTCCGCATCGCCGAATCCGTGTATGCGCGAGCCTTCGGCAAAACGCAGATTTTCTTCCACCTGCGCCATCGTGCTCATGCCGCTCAGCACCACCGAAACCTCTGGCTGGTTCCACAGCCATTGCAGCGCCCACTCGGCCGCTGAGCGCCGGACCGGCGATCCCTCCATCGTCTCGCGAACATCCTTCGGCGGATCGGCCAGCCTGCCTCCCAGCAGCGGCTCCATTACTACCACGCCCAGCCCTTTGCTCGCCGCCAACTTCAACCCGCGCGTCCCCGCCTGATTTTCCATGTCGATGTAGTTGTACTGAATCTGGCAAAAGCTCCACAGCTCGCTGCCGTTCACGATCTCTTCAAAGCCCTCGTACTCGTCGTGAAAGGAGAAGCCGAGATGCCGGATGCGTCCATCGGCAAGCGCCTCGGCAGCGCGCTCCAGCAACTCGTGCGTCAGGACACATTCGTGCCAGCGGCTCCGGCTAAGCGCATGGAAGAGGTAACAATCGATGTGGTCGGTCTGCAGCTTTTGCAGTTGCTCGCCGAGCAACCTGTCGAAGTCCGCCGCGCTCTCGAGCATCCACACCGGAAGCTTCGTCGCCAGCTTCACCTTCTCCCGATACCCGCCCAGCAGCGCCTTGCCCACCAAAATTTCACTCTGCCCGCCGTGATACGGGTAGGCCGTGTCCAAATAATTCACGCCACCGTCGATGCCATGCCGAATCATGCGCACCGCTTCGTCTTCGAGAATATTCGGACTGAGCTGCTCTCCATCCGAGGTAGGCAAACGCATGCAGCCAAATCCCAGTGCCGAAGCCTTCCAATCGAGCTTTCCAAAATTGCGATATTGCATTGCTGTCCTCTTTCTCCCCAGCCGCTCGCCGAACTAAATCCGCGTACGATTGCGGAACTCCTCGTGGGAGTCAGCAACTGGAGTGCAGCCTAATGTAAAGGTAAATAAATTTGTAACTCCAGAGGATGGTGTTACATCGGCGCGAGTACCCTCCATGCTACCGCTCACGCCAGCCGGCTGCGGGCTACCGACATCCGCCAGCAGTTGGCGAATGTGGGTAGCCCCTATAGCCTCAGCCTAGATTTCGAACACCGCTCCGGTGTCGGCGCTGGTGACGAAGTGCAGATAGCGCGCCAGCCAGCCGCGCTTCACCTTCGGCTCAAATTCCGGCAGATCCTTCAGCCGCTGCTCAATCTCCGCGTCGCACACCTTCAACTCGATCCGGCAGGTCTTGGCGTTGATGTAAATCCGGTCGCCCTCGCGTACTGCGGCAATCGGCCCGCCCGCTGCGGCCTCCGGTGAAACATGGCCAATGCACAGCCCTCGCGTCCCGCCCGAGAAGCGGCCATCCGTGATCAGAGCGGCGCGAACTCCCGCTCCCACCAGCGCCGCCGTCGGTGACAGCATCTCCTGCATCCCCGGCCCGCCGCGCGGTCCTTCGTAGCGGATCACCACCACGTCGCCGTCTTTGACTTCCCTGTCCAGAATGCCCTTCAACGCCGCTTCCTGCGACTCGTAAATCCGCGCCGGTCCCTCGAACTCCATCATGTCCGCCAGCACGCCCGCGACCTTCACCACCGCACCCTTTGGCGCCAGGTTGCCAAACAGCACCACCAGTCCGCCGGTCGGCGAGAACGCCTTCTCCACTGTACGGATGACGTTGCCGTCGGCTTCCGGCGCCAGCTTCACCGCATCGCCCAGTTGCCCGGTAACGGTCGGCACGTCCAGCTTCAAATCGGTTGTGCCCGCCCGGTTCAGCTCCTTCAGAATTGCCGCGATCCCGCCCACCCGATGCACGTCCTCGATGTGTACCTCTGGGCGGCTGGGCGACACCTTGCAGATATTCGGCGTCTTTGCCGAGATCTCATTCAGCCGTTCCAGCTTGAACGGAATCTCCGCCGAGTACGCCAGCGCCAGCGTGTGCAGAATGGTGTTCGTCGAGCCGCCCATCGCCATGTCCAGCACAAACGCGTTCACCAGCGACTGCTCGGTGATGATGTCCAGCGGCCGCACATTCTGCTCCAGGCAGCGCTTCAGCGCGTGCGCCGCCTGCTTTGAGAGCACAATGCGGTCGGGGTTCACCTCCGTGCGGCTGAAGGTGTCGTCCACCCAGCGTTCGGCGGGAATCGTCCCGGTTCCCGGCAGCGACAGTCCAATCGCTTCGCCCAAGCAGTTCATCGAATTCGCGGTAAACATTCCAGAGCAGCTTCCGCATCCAGGGCAGGCCTTTTGCGCCAGCGAACGCAACTCGCCCTCGCTCATCTGGCCAACGCTGTGTTTGCCCACGCCCTCAAAAACCGTGATCAGGTCGGTGCCGCCGGGCCCGGCCAGCATCGGGCCGCCGCTCAGGTAAACCGCCGGAATGTTGATCCGCGCCATGGCGTTGTACATCGCCGGAACGATCTTGTCGCAGTTGGCGATCCCGATCCACGCATCGCAGGGATGCGCGCCGATAATGGTCTCGATCTGATCGGCAATCAGCTCGCGCGAGGCCAGCGAATACTTCATTCCATAGTGCCCCATCGCAATGCCGTCGCAGACCGCGCCACCCACGTTGGTGTACCAGACGTTGAAGCCGATCGCCTTCAGCTCGTCGCCCACCATCGCGCCGCACGTGTCCACCTCCGCGTGCCCCGGAAGCTGGGTTGAATAGGAGTTGATCACCGTGACGAACGGCTTCTTCAGGTCGTCGAGTGAGCTGATTAAGCCTTCGGCCATCATCAGCGAAGCCGCCGGCAACATGTGAGCGCCTCCGGCAATGATGCGGCTGCCGCGTTTGCGAATGTTCTTTATACCTTCATTCATAGCTTTTTTCAGTTTACTTGACGGAGCAAAAGATTGCACCGGCTACTCCGCTTTCAGCCGCCCCCGCGTATCTCAAATTCAGTCAGCCCCTGAATTCAGTCAGCCCCCGGCGGCTGATGCGCATCTGTTCCCTCAAGGACGCATCTCATGGCTCCAATCATCTCGACAAATTCGTCCAGAAAGGAAATCCAGCATGAGCGACACACAAGTCCTGCAAGCAACCGGGCTGCTGGCCCCAGGCGCCAAGGCACCCGGCTTTACCCTCCCCGTCGCGCCGCAGCAGAGTTTTTCCCTCAGCGAACTGCTCGGAAAGCCCGTAATCCTCGCATTCTATCCCGCCGACTGGAGCCCGACCTGCGGTGACCAGATCGGCCTGTACAATGAGATTCTTCCCGAGTTCCACAAATTCGGGGCCGAGTTGCTGGGCATCTCCGTCGATGGGCCCTGGTGCCACAAAGCCTATTCCGAGGCCCGCAACCTGCACTTCCGGCTGCTCTCCGACTTTGAACCCAAGGGAGCCGTTGCCAAACAGTACGGCGCCTACCGCAGTGCCGACGGAGTCACCGAGCGCGCCCTCTTTGTCATCGATAAAAACGGCATCATCGCCTGGAGTTATCTCTCGCCGATCCGCGTGAATCCCGGCGCCGATGGAATCCTGGAGTCCCTGGAGAAGTTACCCAAGTAGGAGAAGATCGTGACCGTACTCAAAACGCCAGTCTCCCCCGAGGACCACGCTCAGGGCCCGCAAAATGCCACCGTGACGCTGCTGGAATACGGCGACTACCAGTGTCCTCATTGCGCCCACGCTCACTCCATCGTCAAGCGCCTCCAGAAGAGCTTCGGCGCCCAGCTTCGTTTTGTCTTCCGCAATTTCCCGCTCGGCCAGATGCACCCCGAGGCGCAGTCCGCCGCTGAAGCCGCGGAGTTCGCCGCGGCTCACGGAAAATTCTGGGAGATGCACGACCTGCTCTTTGAAAATCAGCAACGCTTGGGAGGCGCGCTTTATCTCGAACTCGCCCGCCAACTCGAACTCTCTATCCCCGCGCTAACCCAGGCGCTGGAAGAGGGACAGTTCACCGATCACGTCCGCGCCGATTTCAGCAGCGGCGTCCGCAGCGGAGTCAACGGCACCCCAACCTTCTTCATCAACGGCCATCGCCACGATGGTTCCTTCGAGTTCGCCGAACTTCTGCTGGTATTGGATGCAGCGATAAACGCCGTGCGCAACCCCGCCGCTGACTGATCAAAACGCGATGCGCCCGCACGGACTAAATTCGGGCGCAACTTCATAAGTCATCGCAAAGCTGTCGGCTTTCGCCAGAGCTCCCGTGCTAAAGCTGTTTACTGTATAGCCAGGTCAGCCGAGGTCGCAATCGCCGTGCTGTTGAAGTGGATCAAGCCGGAACTATCGCTATAAAAATAACGCTGGCCGGTTTGACCCAATGCGATGGGGTCCGCATTGACCGCGTAGCTGCCGACCGGGATTACCGCG
>VFSW01007677.1_pt1 | contig 15610 bp, 12 predicted proteins | sample 5358111 | NCBI WGS metagenome assembly VFSW01 (sample SAMN11554181, study PRJNA540505) | mine drainage metagenome | isolation source: sediment from site ElyBrook_90M | place: USA: Ely Copper Mine, Vershire, VT | collected 2017
GCCCCGCGCACCCCCTCCCCCCCCCCCCCCGCGCGGGCCGGTGGCCCCCCCCGCCCGCGCCCGCCCCCACTGCGGGGGGGAGGGGGTTGGGGGAGGGGTTTAGGGAGCGCGGGACTGGCCGTCAGTGTGTAGTGCTCACCGGAGTAGTTGAACTCGGCTCCGACCTCGGTGGTCCAGAGTCCCTGGAGAATCTCCACCTGTTCGACGAGGCGTTCAAAACGTTCCTTGAGCGGCGGGAAGGGTATTCCGTACGCACTGTGCTCGGGCTCGAACCACCCGGCGCCGATGCCCACCTCGACTCGACCCTGGCTCATCGCGTCCACTTGGGCGATGGTGACGGCGAGCGGGCCGGGGAGTCGGAAGGTCGCGGCGGTGAGCAACGTACCGAGGCGCACCCGGGAGGTCTCACGAGCGAGACCGGCGAGGGTGATCCAGGCGTCGGTGGGACCGGGCAGTCCGCTCACTTCGCCCATCTTGAGGTAGTGATCGGAACGAAAGAATGCTCCAAAGTTGGCTTCTTCGGTTAAGCGAGCGAGAGCCAGGATTTCGTCGTAGGACGCTCCCTGGTGGGGCTCACTGAAGATTCGCAGTTCCATAAACATCGCTTTCTTACCGCTCGGGACGGGGGTCCGTGTCGTGTGCCTCAGAAGATTCGACTCCGTGTCTCTCTCTCACTACTGGGGTAGCGGAGGTAGAAGTTCACGGGTCGTGACACTCCATACTGCGCAGGAAAGTTCGATCCGGTCGACGAGCAGTCGTGAATATTTGGAATGCTCCCCTAAGAATGTCTTACTGCTCAACACACTCCTCGAGGACCCGGCGCGCTGATCACATTCTTGTTCGATAGTGACTCGATCACACCGTCCACGAGCCTTCCTCTAGACCCGTCGTCGGGTGATGCGTCCTCGACGGACCCTCTTCGTCGACGTCGTCTCGTCGGGCGCCTAGGTTCCAGAGAAATCGTCGCATTCCCTTAAAACTGCTGATAAAGCCGGTAGAGGACGGGAGAGTGGAGAGAGGGTGAGGCGCGGGCGACGTGGGTCGAGCCATCGAAGGGTGGTGGTCAAAGGGACCGATTCTCCTCACTCCTCCGCCGCTCATCTTGTATCCACTCCATCAATTCATATCGCGTTGAGCCAGCCCGAGACTCACCGTCGGGCAGTTTCGTCAGCCCCGGACGTTCCGCCCACTTCGTCGACCTGATACCTCTATAAAACCAGGTCAACCTCGTTAAATCAGATCATTCAGCCTCCACTTGGGGTTCTTGATGGTCGAACGTGGTGAGGAACGTGATGTATCCACTTTGTTCCCCCCTGTCGAAAGTCGATGATATTGTCGCCGCGTACTCAGCCCGCCGTGCGGACTCGGTACGTTCCGCGCGGGAAGGAGTGTTCGCCATATGCGTTGTCACCAGGAATATCGGCGTGGCTAGCCCCTCGATCTTTGTCTACGACTCTCTCGACGTGGGAGAAGAGGCCCTCGCTCAGTGGGACTTCTCCTTCACCTTCGGGGTGCCCGAGAGAGCGACGGGAAAGGCCCGCCCCAAGATGAACGCCGAGGAACTCGTGGCCGCCGCCCGAGGTCACGACGCCCTCCTCGGAGCCAGTGGCGCACTCATCACGCGGGAGGTGTTCGGACAACTCCCGGAGTTGCGTTACGTCGCCAAACTAGGTATTGGTCACGAGGTCATCGATATCGAAGCGGCCTCCGACCACGGAGTGGTCGTGATTAATACCCCGATTCATAGCGAAGTGGATCTCGTGGCCGAGCACGCGATCGCCTTGATGCTGACCTGCGTGAAGCAGTTCCACTGGTACAACACCGACTACATCCGCCGTGGAGGATGGCGACACCCCGACTACTTCGTCGGTTCTCTCTTCGGTTCGGTCGTAGGAATCATCGGATACGGCAACATCGGGCGGGCCGTCGCCCAGCGTCTCGGAGCGTTCGGAGTGCGAGTTCTGGCCTACGACGTGCGCGACTTCGACGACGATTCCGTCGCCACGCGAGTCTCCCTGGAGGAACTTCTCACTCGCGCCGACGTCGTGACTCTGCACGCGCCCTCGACGGGTGCGGAGCCGCTCCTTAATGTCGAGCGACTTCGCATGATGAAGCGTGGTGCGCTGCTCATTAACACGGCCCGCGGGAAGCTAGTCGATACTCTGGCCCTACGAGAACTCCTCGAGAGCGGACACCTGGCGGGCTTTGGAGCAGACGTCTTCTTCCCCGAGCCCCCACCGAGTGATGACGCACTGCTCGCGGCGCCCTCGGTCTATCTCACCCCTCACGTGGCGGCGTGGAACTCACGAGTTCGAGAGGAGATGGTCTCGATGGCCCTGTCTTCTCTCCACGATCTCTTTGCGGGGGCTTGTCCCAGCAACGTAGTCAATCCTGAAGTGTTCGACAAGGGAGTGCGAGAATGAGTGAGTCGTGGTTCGCCCACCAGCTGGAGTTCGTGGGCTACACCGATCAGGGTGGGATGCCGGGCGGTACCCAGGTGATGGTGAACAAGGGGTACGCCTTCATCGGAAAGAACGAGGGCGTCAGCATCATCGACGTGCGTGACCCGCGCAGTTCTCATCAGGTCAACTTCCTCGAGGGCAATGTGGGCTCGTGGCACATTCACTGTCAGACGCACGAAGACCTGTTGATGGTGATTGACTCTATTGACTTTTACATGGTTAAGCCCATCGAAACGGAGTACTACGGAGGTTCGATTCCGGGAGTGCACAGTTCGAACTACGGGGAACGGGGACGGGACTTCGCCGCCGGAATGCGTATCTACGACATCCACGATCCGGCCAGTCCCCGCCTCATCGGATACCTACCAGTTGAGGGGTGCGGGCTGCACCGAATCTGGTACGACGGGGGAAACTACGCCTACGCCTCGGCACTCCTCGATGGTTACAGCGACCACATCTTTTTGACCATCGACGTGAGCGACCCGACCCATCCCTTCGAAGTGAGTCGCTGGTGGATCCCGGGGATGTGGCGAGACGGGGGAGAAGAGCCAACGTGGACCAATCGGTGGGCCCTGCACCACGCCGTGGTCGCCGACGGATTCGCCTACGGGGGATGGCGAGACGGCGGACTCGTCATCTTGGACGTGTCGGACCCCGCACAACCTCGAGAGGTGGTCCACCGCAACTGGTGCCCACCCTTCGGTGGCGGAACACACTCGTGTCTACCTCTGCACGATCGCAATCTTCTCGTGGTCAATGACGAAGCGGTCCTCGACAACTGTGCCGACCAGGTGAAGTACACCTGGGTGTTCGATATTCGAGACCGGAGCAATCCCGTCAGTATCTCGACGTTTCCCACCCCGGCGGAGCGTGACTACTGCAGTGAGCCCGGGCATTTTGGACCCCACAATCTTCACGAGAATCGGGTCGGGAGTTGGCAAAGCTCCGACATCATCTTCGCCACCTACCAGAACGCGGGCCTCCGGGTATTCGATATTTCGAACCCCTACCAGCCGGTGGAGACGGCGTACTTCGTTCCGCCTCTCCCCGAGCGAATGACCGAGCGGCGCAAGAATCGCCCACTGGCGACTCACACCACCGACGTCTACGTGTCGAGCGAGGGCCTGGCCTACATCAGCGACTACAACGCCGGCATGTACATCCTGCAGTACACGGGCTAGTTCTAGGGAGGAATCTGTGGCCTTCGTCGATAACGATCCACGAGCCAAATTGGCGTCGTCTCCGACGACACAATCAGCGCTCGCTTACGGGATGAGTAGTTACGCCAACTTCTACGAGTCACCCCCTCAAATGGAAACACCCCTCGTTAAGACGTGGCTCACAAGAGGGCAGAACTTTCTCGTGGCCTACTCTCTCCTCGAGGCGGGGGCGACCATCAGTCGACTGAACCAAGCTCAAGAGCACGTCGTTCTCCTCTCGGAGGGTGGCCTCGCGGTCGAAATTACGGCGGAGGGTGAGGTGCTGAGCGACGCCGGGCGTTCGCTCATCGTGATTCCCCCCGGCGACAGCGTGCTCGACATGAAGATCGCGGGACGAGTGGTCGAGATACTTCCCGCGCTCGACGAGGAACTCGCGGCGATGTGTAGTAACGCGGCGACCTACGACTCCGCCCACCCGAACGTGGCGCCCCTCGAACTCTGGCCCGAGCCAGTGGGTGGGTATCGACTCCGCCGTTACAGTCTCGACGTCGAGCCCGAACCCGGGCGCTTTGGCCGGATTTGGCGAACCACCAACATCATGGTGAACTACACCGAACCGCGCCACGGCCCGCGCGACGTCACGAAGATGTCCCCCCACACCCACGACGACTTCGAGCAGGGCTCACTCTGCCTCTCGGGAGGCTTTGTGCACCACCTGCGCTGGCCGTGGGGCACCGACAGCCGTCAGTGGCGAGAAGATCAGCACCAGATCTGCGCGGGCCCTTCCCTCGCCGTCATCCCGCCCCTCGTTGTCCACACGAGTCAGCAGATCAGTGAGGGAGTGAACCAGCTGGTGGATCTCTTTAGTCCTCCGCGAATGGACTTTTCGGAGATGGCCGGATGGGTCCTCAACGCCGACGACTACCCGATGCCCTCATGAGCGAACACTCCGTGAACGACCTGCTCCAACGTCTGAGGTCGGTTCCGGTGGCGAACGTCGGTGACGCGATGGAGCGACTCAGTGCGGTGGACTCGGGTATTCGCCCGGTGTGGGCGGGAGCTCGACTGGTGGCGAGGGCCTACACCATCGTGACTCGTCCGGGGGACAACTACGTCATCCACGAGGCCCTGGACCGCGCGAGCGCGGGTGAGGTTCTCGTCGTAAACGGTTTCGCGGATACGACTCGGGCGCTGATCGGTGAACTCATCGCCGGCCGAGCGAAGATGAGGGGCCTCGCGGGTTTCGTCATCGACGGAGCGATCCGGGATGTGCACGCCATCGAGGAACTGGGGTTACCGGTCTTCGCCCGAGCGGTGACCCCCGCCGGACCGTACAGATTCGGTCCAGGTCGTCACCAAGTTCCGGTCGCCCTCGGGGGCCAAGCGGTCTCCCCCGGAGACGTGATTGTCGCCGACGCGGACGGAGTAGTGGTGATTCCCTTCGCTGACCTCGACACGGTGGTGGCGGGAGCCGAGGCGATTCAGCAGAACGAGGAGCGAAAGCGCGAGCAGATTGGGGCCTGGTCCCCGGTCCGCTCGGCCGGGAGTGAGAGGTAGCCTTAGTTTTTCGTGGTCAAGCAGAAATGGGAAAGCACAGACCTATGGTTCGCGCACAGAGACCCGACGCCACGAGAGAGTTGCCGAGCGCGGCGCCGGACGTGGTTCAGTCCGCCGACCCTGGTGGGACTAGATCTGGTCCGAGTCAAACCGTCCGAACGGTGCACCGGCGTCTAAGAGACGAGATTCTGTCGGGCCGATTTCCGTTCGGCGCGGTACTACCCCAAGTGCAATTAGCCGAGCGCTACGGAGTCAGTCGCACCCCCCTACGAGAGGCCCTACGTCTCCTCGAAGAGGAGGGGCTGATTATCGCCGAGAGCAATCACCGAGCTCGGGTCGCGGAGTTTCGTTTCGATGATTTGGAATCTATTTCGGCGGAGAGAATTCTCATGGGGGCCGTGGCGACGGCGGTGAGCGTGCCCCGACTGCTGGACTCGGAGATCGAAGAGATGCGTCGGGACATGGCTCTCATGGCCGACGCGCGCGACCGCGACGCGGAGTCGTGGAAGATCGCCAACGCCCACTTTCATCGTGTACACATGTCCCACGCCCCGGTCCTACTGCTGCAGGACTTCGAGAGGCTCTCCGATCGAAACGCCCTCTACCGATCCGTCTGGACCCGCGACGCACCCCACAGCGACCCCCAGTCCGTCGAAGAGCACGACGCGATCCTGAGAGCGTGCGAGCAACGAGACGGAGTGGGCGCGGCTCAGTCCATGGCGCGCCACCAGGCCCGAATCGCTATCGCCGTGATGGCCGGGGTCGTGCCGGAACAAGAACCGGCCACCATTCGCTCCGCGTTGACGATGGTCCTGGGATCCGGGCGTTTCTCTCCCTCGGAGATTCGCGTGTCGTAGCGACGGGTTCGCCCGTTGCGCCGGTGTCGGTGGGTTCCACGATCGGGGCCAAAGTTATGGAAATACTGCCTTGACAATCCGGCAATAATGGATACACTTTTACACGTGACGGGGCTTATTCTACCGAAAGTAGCGGATTTAGTACCCAAACTGACCCGGTCCTCGTGGGAAAACTTCTCCAGTAATGGATACAGTTTGATGATTCACCGGGACAGATGATGAGGGGCGTTGTCCACGGATTCGCCCCGCGGGTGCTCTCGTCGTGGATCCTTCACGGGAGTGGTGGAGTAACGAGTCGACGTAGGTGCATAGGGGGGTCGTGCCGTGGCTGAGGTACAGGTATCGGGCGGAGTCGTCCAAGGTTTGGAGACGAACGGCATCTTTCATTTCTTGGGGGTTCCCTACGCCGAGCCCCCGGTCGGTCCCTTACGATTTCGCGCTCCCGTTCCGAAGGAGCCGTGGACGGGCGTGCGAGAGACCACCCACTTTCCGAGCCCCGCGGTGCAAACGCCGATGGACCCGGATGCTCCCGTCGAAGTGGTGGGAAGTGAGGACTGCCTCTACCTCAACGTCTGGAGTCCGTCTCTCGAGGGGAATCTGCCGATCGTCTTCTGGGTCCACGGTGGGGCCTTCGTCATGGGTGACGGGAATCTCGACGGCTCGTCGCTCGCCGCGCAGGGCTGCGTGGTGGTCTCCGCTAACTACCGAATTGGCCCGTTCGGCTACCTCTTTCTCGACGACATCGCGCCGGGCGTGGTGGACACCAACCTCGCCCTGCGTGACTTGACGCGGGCCGTGGAGTGGGTGAAGGAGAACGCGGCCTGCTTCGGAGGCGATCCCGAGTCGATCGTTCTCACCGGGGAGTCCTCCGGCGCAATGACCGCCGGAGCACTCCTCGCGACTCCCAGGTGTCGGGGATACTTCGCCGGCGCGTGGTTGATGAGTGGGGCGGCTCGCCAAGTGCGTGACCGTGACACCGCGACCAAGTCAGCCCGTGTTTTCCTGAGAGCGGCCGGACTGAGAAGTGAGAACGCGGCTGACGTCGTGACTCTCACGACGGCGCAGATTGTCGCCGCGGCGCGTGAACTCGCGGCCGGAACCCGACTCGACGAGGAGTTTGACGCCGAGGTGGTCCTGCCCGTCTTCGGCGACGAGGTTCTGCCGCTGCACCCGATGGCGGCGATTCGGGGCGGGGCCGCTCGGAAGGTCACACTCGCGGTCTCCTGGACGCTCAAAGACATGGCTCTCTTTCGTAAGTTCGATCCGCTCGAGGGGGGTAAGAACAAAGAGTTATTCGCCCGACGTCTCATTGGAAACGTGCGCTTCGAGGAACTCGAGGAGTTGTACCAGGGTGGGGGAGACGACTGGTACGTGGACCTCTTGACCGACTTTCACTTCGCCGTTCCCGCGCTGCGCTTAGCCGAAGCTCAGGCTGGAGCGGGCGGCACCAGTCTCGTGGGACGATTTGACCGGACGCCGGTGACGGCGCCGTGGCCCGAGTTCGGACCGGTCCACACCGTCGATATGTTCTACCTCTTTTCTCCCTTCAGCGAACCGTCAGGGACCGCGGGGATCGCCGTGGGTGACGGGATGGAGAAGGAGGACCACGCGAGCGCCCTGTTGGTTCGAGACCTCGTGCTGGCCCTCGCGCGGGGTCGCACTGAGGCCCGCGGGGTGCAGTGGCCCCAGTACGAGCTGGACCACCGGTCAGTACTCCTGTTGGGAGAAGACCCGACGGTGGAGTCAGATCCCTCGTCGAAACGTCGACAGGCGTGGACGGGGCTGTTGGAGCGACCATGAAAAACTCGTCGTCGGAGACGAAGGGGGCGACGCGAACGGATGTAACGCAGTGTGGTAACTGAGGATGGGCCTGTTCGAGATCCTGGAATCTCGGCGAGGGGGGACTGTTGTGTTAGATGCTCGACGTTTATTACTGCTGGCGGAGGTCGATCGCTGCGGATCCATTGCGGCGGCGGCGGAGGCGCTCTCCTATACGCCCTCGGCGGTGTCCCAACAGATTGGTCGACTCGAGCGTGAAATTGGCCAGCCCGTTCTCGAACGCCATCCTCGTCACACCGTGCTCACCGAGGTCGGACGACTCCTGGTGAGCCACGCGCAGCGCGTTCGCGACGAGTTGGAGGCGGCGAGCGCCGAGCTGCTCGATCTCGAGAGGTTGCAGTTAGGGGTCGTCAACGTCGGAGCCTTTCCGTCGGCCACCCTTCATCTACTGCCGCCGGTCGTGCGATCGTTTCGCTGTCATCACCCCACCGTCCAACTCTCGGTGCACAGCGCCCAATCGAAGGATCTCGCGACCCAACTGAACCACGGAGACATCGATATCGCCCTGATGTCCGATTTCGAGGGGAGTCGGATCTCGTCGACCAACTTCTACATCTCGGTGCTCGCCCGCGATCCTATGAAGGTTCTCCTTCCCCGTAGTCACGAACTCGCCAATCACGGTCCCGTTCGCCTCGAAACCCTGCGCCATGAGCGCTGGATCGTGCGTACGGATCATCCGACGACCGTGGGTCTCCTGCAGTCGTGCCACCTCGCGGGATTCGACCCCATTATCTCCTTTGAAGCCGCCGAGCGGCTCGATCTGCAGGCGATGGTGGCGATGGGGCTCGGCATCGCGGCGGCGCCCGCACTTTCACTCGGTGAGGTGTTGCCCGAGATCGCGGTCGTCGAAGTGTCCGACCCCTTTCCGGAGCGCCGAATCTTTCTCGCCCACCTACGCCGGCGACGCCTGAACGCACCGGCTCACCAGTTTGTAAAGTTCGTGGGGGCGGGCGCGCGTGAGTGGATCGAGCGGACTGATCGAAGCGAGCCACACAGTTCGCCGTTGTCCACCGCGGTCACCGTCTAGGAGGAGGCTTGCCATGTCCACATCGGTTGCACACGGTCGAGGCGCATTCATTGAACCGGACATTGACCAGTACTGCCGCGTTCACTCGACACCTCCCGACGCCCTCGCCGTAGAACTTCGCCAGGTCACCGAAGCGCACACCGGACCAGCCGCGGGCATGCAGATCGGTGACGACCAGGCCCGACTGATGGAAATGATTGTGCGAGCCATGAGCGCGACTCGGGCCCTCGAGGTGGGAACGTTCACCGGCTACTCCGCTCTCGCTATCGCTCGGGGTCTCGCGAGCGGAGGGCGGTTGATCTGTTGTGACGTGAGCATGGAGTGGACCGCGATCGCCCGAGAGTTCTGGGCGAAGGCCGGAGTGGCGAACCGCGTTGACCTTCGTATAGGTCCCGCCCTCGACACACTGCGAGAGATGTCTCTCGACGAGCAGTTCGACGTGGCGTTCATTGATGCGGATAAGGCTAACTATCCCCTCTACTTCGAAGAGGTACTGGCCCGGGTTCGACCGGGCGGACTCATCATGTTGGACAACACTTTGCAGGGGGGAAGAGTTCTCGACCGAGCGACGGAGTCTGAGGACGTGGCGGCGATCCAGCGCCTCAACGACACTCTCGTCGCGGATCCACGGGTCGTCGTGGTTCAACTTCCCCTCGGGGACGGAGTGACCTGCGTCAACAAGTTGTAGAACTCTCTGCCGGGCGACGACGGGTGAGTCGTGGGCTGGCCGAAACGGCTTCGTTATGCCAAAGTGGATACCGTGGGGGAATTAGGGGTGATTTCAAGAGTGCGGTCGGCTGCTCGCCGACGTCCTCGAGGTCTATTACGTTTGCTTACGACTGGATTACTAATCCTCTTTAGAAATAAGGGTTTTAGTGGGTCCGGAGTTCGTAGGATTCCTCTTCGAGGGGGAGTGCGCTACCAGATGATCCGTATCTTTCGGACGTCCGCATTAGCCCACTGGAGGAACATCTGTTGAAATTCAGTATCCACAATGGCGGGCTACGGCGCCTCAAGCCGGAGGTGCTCGCGGCAACTCTGGTACTGGCCGCCCTGCCCGCAATCTTGCCGGGGAGCGCGGGGGCGACCTCACGTACCCACGCGGCGACGGGAACCCTGACCGTGGCCATTGGGTCCCAACCCCAGAGTCTCGATCCTTCGAAGGATGACAACGGTGACGGACTGAACGCCGCGGAGCTCCTGTATGAGCCCCTCATTAACGAGACTCCGTCGGGGGGATTCGTTCCGGGACTCGCGTCCTCGTGGAAGTACGTGGGGTCGGGAAACAAGGTCTTCGAGATGACGATTCGAAAAGGGGCGAAGTTCTCCGACGGCGAAGCGGTGAATGCGGCGGCCGTCGTCGCGGGACTGAAGTACAACGCGAAGGGTTCTGGTCCAGCGGCCAGCAACTTTACGGGTGTGAGCGTTAAGGCGACGGGGCCCTACACGGTGCTCGTCACGACGAAGGTTCCCAATCCGGAGTTTCCCCTGACGTTCGCGCAGCGGAGTCTCTCGGGAGACATCGTCTGTCCGAAGTCGCTCGCCCACGCGGCGTCTCTCGCCTCTAATCCCTGTGGTGCGGGACCGTACGTGCTGAATAGTTCGGCCACCGTGATCGGCAGTAAGTACGTGTTCAGTGCGAACCCCACCTACTACGACCCATCGCGGATTCACTACAGTCAGATCACTCTGGACGTCATTGGTTCGCCGACGTCGGCCCTCAACGCCCTGAAGACCGGTCAGGTGCAGGTGATCTCGCCGCTCGACACGAGCATTCAGCAGTACGCCCCGGCGAAGGCCGCGGGGCTCAACGTAGACGTTCTCGGAGCGACTCACTTCTTGCCGGTCTGGATCATGGACCGCAACGGCAAAACTGTGCCGGCGCTCGGTAACGTCAAGGTTCGCCAGGCGTTGAACTACGCGCTCAACCGAGCGGCGATTGCTCGAGTGGCCTACGGCGTACTCGGTGCGCCGAACGATCAGCCGGCGACTCCCGGGTGGGACGGGTACAACCCGTCACTCGCGAACTACTACACGTACAACCCCACCAAGGCGAAGGCTCTGCTCAAGGCGGCGGGATACGCGAAAGGATTCAGCTTCAAGATCCTCTACATCACGTCACAAGCTCCCGCGGCCCTCGGTCTCCAGGCCATGGCTCAGGAGTGGGCGGCGATTGGAGTGAAGGCGATTCTGGTCCCCGAGTCCGGGTTCCCACCCTTCTCGGCCGCTCAGACGACCCTGAAGTACTCGGGGTTTGAGTTGGACTGGGGTTCGGGTGACATCCTCGGCTACGCCAACCTCCTGTGGTTCGCCCAGACGGGGGCGAACGCCTTCAACGCCACCTCGCCGGCGGCCTTCAAGCTCTACGACGCGGCGATTTCGGCGCCTCCGTCGCAGGTCTACTCCAAGTTCCAGGCGGTTGGTGCCTACTTGACGAAGAACGCTTACCAGGTGGTCGCGGCCCTCGGTAAGAGCTTCGTGTTGGCGTCGAAGGGAATCAAGGGCCTGCCGGCGGCGGGAAGTGCCCTGCCGGCCGGGTTCAACGTCCTCGACATCTACGGAGGTTGAGTCGTCGATGTGGAGAATGATCCTCAGGCGCATCGCTCGCTCGATTCCACTCCTGTTAGTGGTGAGTGCGGTGTCCTTCGTCCTCGAGTCGCTCGTTCCGGGTAACACCGCACGGGCCCTCGCCGGAGTCGAAGCGACGCACGCGGAGTACGAGCGCCTGAGGATCACCCTCGGCCTGAATCACCCCTTGTGGTACCAGTACGGCCACTACGTGACCCAACTCGTCTTTCACGGACAACTGGGGGTCGACGCGTTCAGCGGGCAGTCGGTGAGTCATATTTTGGCTCAGCGACTGCCCGTCACGCTCTCTCTGGTGGTCTTTACGACCGTGGTGAGCGCGGTGGTCGGTATCGCCCTCGGGGTGCTGAGCGCGGTGCGCGGTGGGGTCCTCGGCAAGGTGGTCGACTTCCTCTCCGTCGTGGGCTTCGCTCTACCCGCCTTCTTGGTCGGCCTCTTACTGCAGGAGTTTCTCTCCGTGCACTACCGCTGGTTCCCCTCCGTTGGCTACGTGGCGCCCTCCCAGTCGGTCGGGGGATGGCTGCGTGCGTTGGTCCTGCCGGTCCTCTCACTCAGCGTCGGACCGATTGCCATTGTCGCCAAACAGTCCCGCGAGTCCATGAAGGATGTTCTCGACCGCGACTACATCCGCACTCTTCGAGCGTCCGGGCTAGGACGAGCGAGCATCCTCTGGAAACACGCGTTACGTAACGCGGTGACTCCCACCCTGACCGTGCTCGGACTGGTGTTCGTCTCGGCGCTCAGTTTCACCGTCTTCGCCGAAAACGTCTTCTCCCTACCCGGTCTCGGCAGCTTGATCGTGACGGCGGCGTCCGCCCACGACATTCCCATCATTGAAGGCGTGACGGTCTACTTCACCCTCTTTGTCGTCCTGGTCAACGTTGTGCTCGACGTGCTCTACGCCCTCATCAATCCCCGAATTCGCCACCGATGAGCGCCGACCCCTCTCTCGGCGAAGGACCGGGCGGCGAGACTTCTCTCGTTCCCCGAGAGGCGCTCGCCCCCTCCGCGCCGCCGGTCAGCCCGACGTTTCTTCGACGCTTTTTGAGAAAGCCGGTCGGGGTCGCGAGCGCGGTCTACCTCGTGGCGATATCTCTGCTCTGTGCTCTCGCACCCCTGATCGCGCCCTACGGGCCACTCCAGCAGGACCTCTTTAATACGGCGACCGGTCCCACCGGTGCTCACTGGTTGGGAACCGACGCCCTCGGGCGAGACACCCTCAGTCGTTTGCTCTACGGCGGACAGGTCACCCTGCTCGGTGTCGGGGTGACCATCCTCACCATTGTCCTACTCAGCGTTCCTGTCGGTCTCGCCGCGGGCTATCTCGGGGGGCGGACCGATCGCTGGGTGAATAACGTCACTGATCTACTGCTCTCGGTCCCCAACATCGTGATCGTTCTCGCCGTCACCGCCATCTTCTTCGAGAACCTTTACGCCGCGATGATCACTTTCGGAGTACTCGGCTCGGCGGGGGTCATTCGGGTGATTAGGAGCACCGTGCTCGCGGTGCGCGAGGAACTTTACGTCGCGGCGGCCCGAACGGCGGGGGTCACTGAGGGGCGAATCATCGTGCGTCACGTCATGCCCCGAGTGGCCGGACCCATCATCGTTCAGGCCTCCCTGTGGGGCGGAATCGCCCTCGGTGTCGAGACCGGGTTGTCCTTTCTCGGAGTCGGCGTCGCCGCCCCCGCGCCGAGTTGGGGGGGAGCCATCTACGACGCCTCCCAGTTGGTCTATCAAGACGCCTTTATGTTGGTGCCCACCGGGGGCATCGTCTTTCTCACGATCTTGGCCTTCGCCTTCCTAGGAGACGCCATCCGTGACGCCACCTTCGAAGGCTGGTCGGCCGCCTCTCGGCCAGTGGCCCGTCGACGGGGTCGCCGCTCCAAAACTGCCCGCGTGGTGGAGCCCTCTTCGGGTGCTCCAGTAGAGGACCTGGTCGTTTCTTCGTCCCCGGACGTCGTGCTCGACGTCTCTCACCTCAGCGTCATCTTCTCGTCTTCCGACCGCGACATCACGATCGTGGACGACGTCAGCTTCGAGTTGTGTCGGGGCGAGGTCCTCGGTCTCGTCGGTGAGTCGGGGAGCGGAAAGTCCGTCACGGCCCTCTCACTGCTCGGACTTCTTCCGAGCGCCCTGCACGTGAGTCGCGGGCGGATCGTGCACCACGGAGTGGACCTCGTCACGCTCTCTGACAACCAGCTCTCCGCCTACCGGGGCACCGAGATCGCCATCGTCTTCCAAGAGCCCATGTCCTGTCTCGATCCCTCCTTCACGGTCGGCTCCCAAGTGGCCGAGGTCGTACGTCGCCACGACAAGATTTCGCGTAAGGCCGCCCGGGCCCGAGTCATGGAACTCTTCGAACAGGTTCGCCTTCCCCGGCCCTCCGAGGTGGCGGCGCGCTTTCCCCACGAACTCTCGGGGGGCATGGCCCAGCGTGTCTGTATCGCCCTCGCCCTGGCGGGACGGCCCCAGGTACTGATCGCCGACGAGCCGACGACCGCCCTCGACGTGACGGTACAGTCCGAGATCTTGGAGCTACTTCGCACGTTGCGAGAAGAGACGGGACTCTCCATTCTTCTCGTGACTCACGACTGGGGGGTCGTCGCCGACCTGTGCGATCGCGCGGTCGTGATGTACGCCGGAGAGATTGTGGAGCAGGCGGCCGTCGAGCCTCTCTTTATTCGGCCCCTCCACCCCTACACCCGGGGACTGCAACTGTGTAATCCCGCACTCGCCGAAGATAACGAGCGACTCCCGTCGATTCCCGGTTCCGTACCGGCCCCCCACAACTGGCCCCAGGGGTGTCGCTTCCAGGATCGCTGCGACTTCGCGACCCCGGAGTGCGCCGACCAGGCGATTGAACTCGGGGCGGTCGGAGAGGACCGCCTCGTTCGGTGCCGGCGCTGGACGACACTCGCCGAGATGGCCGAACAGATGAGCCCGTCGTGAGCACTCTCGAGACCCCTCGCGCCCCCGACACCATTCTCGCCGTCGACGACCTGTCAGTCGTCTTCCGCCCGCGCCACCGGGGAGCCGCCGTTCGCGCGGTCGATTCGGTGAGTTTTGAGGTACCCCGTCACCGAACTGTGGGACTGGTAGGCGAGTCGGGTTCGGGTAAATCCACCATCGCGCGGGCCATCTTGGGGATGGAACCAGTCACGAGCGGATCGATCTCTTTCGAGGGCCGCGATATCACTCGACCGACTCGGCGAGAGCGTCGTTCGCTGACTGAGCACCTCCAGGTGATCTTCCAGGACCCCTTCTCCTCTCTCAGTCCCACCCGTACCATTGGTGACACCCTGGTAGAACCCCTCCTCGCCCATCGATCGGCGACCAGAGAGGAGGCCGTGTCGCGCGCGAGGACCCTTCTCGAACGGGTGGGACTGGCGGGCTACGCCCTGCAGCGCTACCCGAGTGAGTTCTCCGGCGGACAACGTCAACGTATCGCCATTGCTCGCGCTCTCATGCTCGAACCCAAGTTCATCGCGTGCGATGAACCAGTCTCCGCCCTGGATCTCTCAATTCAGGCCCAAGTACTGAACCTGTTAAAGGAACTGCAGGAGGAGTTGGGACTGAGCTATCTCTTCATCGCCCACAACCTCTCGGTCGTTCGCTACATGTCCTTCGAGGTCCTCGTCCTCTACCGGGGTCAATTGATGGAGCGCGGAGACGCCTCCACTCTCTACCATTTTCCGGAGCACCCCTACACCCGGGTTCTCCTCGAGGCTTCACCGGTCGCGAACCCGACCGAGCAGGCGCGCCGACGTCGTGATAGTCCCAGATCTATCGCCCTTCTCCCGGACGCACCGGCGCCGACCGGGTGCCCGTTCGCACCCCGCTGTGGCTTCGCTCTTCCCGAGTGCACTACCGAGCGCCCACCTACAATTCCCGGTCCCTCGGGGACCCTGGTCGCGTGTCATCGTGTCGGAGATCTTCCCTGGTCGGGTCGCTCGGGCTAAGGAGTCGCGCGGCCCACCTCGTCTTGGTTTCTCCCCTCTGAGACGAGGTGGGCGCGCGGAGTTCGGTCTCGTCTGGGCTGTGCTCGATATGGGAGATGTTTGAGTCGTTCGTCGAGGCACTCCGCCCCAACGAGACCAACGTCACGTCAGCCCGCGAGCA
>VFSW01007678.1_pt1 | contig 15610 bp, 17 predicted proteins | sample 5358111 | NCBI WGS metagenome assembly VFSW01 (sample SAMN11554181, study PRJNA540505) | mine drainage metagenome | isolation source: sediment from site ElyBrook_90M | place: USA: Ely Copper Mine, Vershire, VT | collected 2017
CCGGGCCCAGGGGGCCAGGGGCCGGGAGAGGCAGGCCAAGGCTCCGGCGCCGGGGAGAAAGGTCCGCAAATTGAAATTCAAAATCCTCCGCTCGAGATTCTGAAGCAGGGCGAAGAGCCCGGTCCAATCACGAAGCAGACTGCTGACTTCAAAGGTCTAGGCGTGGAAGGGACGAAAGGTGTCGTCGAGGGACCGGCGGGAGGGGAGATGAAACCCGGCGCTGAGACAGGGGCAGGGGTGATAGAACCGGGACCTGCTCAAACCCCCGAACTTCCGGCCCAGAATGCCGAAGCATCAATTTCCATCGCCGACATCGCGCCTGCGATCGACGCGGAAAACGAAAAGAAACGGGAAAGCCCCGAGGGTTCCGGGGAGACGATTCCGCAATCCGAGACCCTCTCCATTGCGGACATCGCGCCCGCGATCGATGCGGAAAATGAAAAGAATATGATTGCGGCCGAGCTCAAAGCCGTTGAGGCCGCCGCAAAGATCCAAAAGGGCGAAGCGGTCCCGGTGCCGAAGGAACATATTACCTGCGATGATGTCATTCTGAGACTGCGAGCGGAGGGCCGGGAGATTTGATTTCAGAAAAAACCCTGCCTCACGCGGAGACGCGGAGGACGCGGAGAAGTGCCGAATTATTGAATCCGATTTATTGTGAGGCAAGACACTGGCTCGGCGATGTGAAGGGGAAGTACAGATTCTGGTGCAAGAAGTGCAAGCGGTATGTGGAGGGCAGCACGAGTAGCGACAATTAAGAATTTTAAATTACGAATTAAAAGGGAATTATATACTTAACTTCCCAGATTGTTGATGGGGTAAATTTGAAATGATTCAGCGACAGCTAAAATTAAAACTTATCAAGGCACAAGAAAAAACTCTAACCGACTGGTTGGCAAATCTTACCGGCGTGTGGAACTTTGCCGTCCGCAAGATAGAACTTGATGCGAAAGATGGTATTTATTATTCTCCAAAAGATTTCCAAAATATTTTGGCTGGGCATGGGGCAAAGTTGGGAATCCCGAGTCACACCATTCAGGGAATTTTATCGAACGCTCACCTTGCATGGAAGCGGTGTTTTAAAAAGCTCGGCAAGAAACCACACCTAAAGAGCCAAAGAAACAAACTCAATTCCATCTCTTTCCCCGATCCAATCAGAGTTCCGAAGAAAAACAGAATCAGCATTCCTGGATTAGGCGCAGTTCGTTTTCATAAGCAGGACTTGCCCGATGCGAAGATTAAATGCGGGCGTATTGTCAAACGAGCAAGTGGCTGGTATCTCTGTCTCTTCATTGATACAACTCCGAACGCAATTCCGATCACGGGCAATGCTCAGGTAGGTATTGACCCCGGATTTAAAACGCTTCTCACGCTTTCTACTGGAGAAAAGATTGAACACCCGAAAGAACTTCAGAGAGGAGCAAAACGACTCGCGCAAGCACAGCGAGGAAAGCACAAGAAACTCTCGGCACGAGTTCAGGAGAAAATTGCGAATCAACGCAAGGATCGAAATCACAAACTCTCTCGCCGCCTCGTTTCAGAAAACGAATTAATTTGTTTTTCAAAAGACAATCTCAATGGCATGTCTAAGAAGTTCGGTAAATCAGTTTCAGCAGCAGCCGTAGGGCAACTTCGACAGTTTATTTCCTACAAGAGCAGTCAATGCGGTAGGCGATTCGTCGAAGTTCCCTCAAAGTTTTCCACCATGACCTGTTCAGTTTGCGGGGCGCAATCCGGCCCCACAGGACTGTCTGGGCTTGCAGTAAGGCAATGGACGTGCGCGGTTTGTGGAACCGCTCATGACCGTGATGTGAATGCGGCCATGAACACGTTGATCGCCGGGGCGGGGGACGCCCACGAGGTGCTTTATGCGACAGCATAAAACAGTCAGAAATTATATAGGGAGTTAACTATATGATTCCCAAGTCTTGAGGGCTGAACCAGAGCCGGCGTTGATGCGAAAGCATTGATGCCGGCTTTTTTTATCTCGCACCCAGCGTTCATGAGTGCACAGCGCAAATGCAGGGTGTCCGTTTTTTTTATTTGGACCAAGGGAACCGTGTTCCCGTGCTCTTGTTGCCGTGCCCTTTATTTTTTTATCCAAACTTCATGCCAACGCGGTTGGTTCGCTCCAAAAGGAGTCACTCATGACCATCGAAGCCAAAAAAAACGTGCAGGGCGCCAAGGGGATCAAGTTCGTGGGCTTGAAGACTTCTCCCACGAAACCCACGCCTGAACAGCTCAAGCTGATCAACCAGTTCACCCGGTCCGAGTACACGGCCGACGACTTCTACATCGGCCAGCTCCGGCTCGCGAACAACTGCATAGACCGCGACGGCGAGCGTTTTTCCGAAGAGGTCCTCCAGCGCTATGCGGCCACGGCGGTGCGCAAGACCATGCTCTTCGATCATGCCCGATCGGTCAGGGAAGGCGCGGCCGGAAAGTTCTTCGATGTCACGATCGAGAAGATGTCCCTGCAGCAGGCAAAGATGGAAACCGGGGAAGATCTTCAACTTCCCGCGGGAGCGACCGAAGTCTGGTTCCTCTCCCCGTGGTTCTACGTACCGGTCAAGGGTGTGGATGAAAAGGTGATCGTGAACATCGACACCGGGATCTACGACTGGGCCTCCATCGGCTTCCGCGCCGAGAGCTGCATCCCGATCATGGATGCGAAGGGTGAAGAGGTCCTGTTCTGGGAATACCGCGGGACTGGCCTCGAGACCGAGATGACTGAAGGCTCGCTTGTTTACCTGGGTGCGCAGTACGGCATGTCGGTGAAAAATGCAGGGGCAAGGGGCAAGGGTCAAGGGGCAAGTGAAGACGAGGAAGGAACAAAGGTACCTGTCGCTTTCATATCCTGCCCCATGGCTGACGCAAACCGGGCCTGGGACGCGACAGCAGCCAAGGGCCGTCTTGCCAAATGGGCCTCGAAAGACGGGTCCGGGAACAAGGACACGATCGACTGGGCCAAGTATCAGAAGGGCTTCGGCTGGTTCGATCACAGCCAAATGGGGGACTTTGGCGGCTACAAGCTCCCGCATCACGACGTGGTGGGCGGCGAGTTGGTGGTTGTCTGGAAAGGCTGCTCCTCGGCCATGGCAGCGCTCATGGGCTCCCGGGGCGGTGTAAACCTGCCAGACGCCGAATGGAATGCGGTCTATGACCACCTGGCGAACCACTACAAACAGTTCAAACAGGATCCGCCCGCGAAAGCGGCGGGTTCAGACGATATCCCCGGAGAGGGGAAAACGGCGGGCGAAACCGCCGTAAATCCACACAAAGGAGGGCAAACCATGAAAGATTTGCTCGCAAAACTGAAGGCGAAGTTTGGAAAGACCTTCTCCGAGGACGGGGCGTTCGAAGAACTCGTCGCGTTCGTCGAAGAGAAGGCAGCGGCCGCAGTCTCCGCCGCAGAAGTTGCATTCAAGGCGAAGATCGCCGAACTGGAGCCGTTCAAGGCCAAGGTGGCCGAGTTCGAGACCCAGGTCGCCGGGCTCATTCCCCTGGCCAACGACGGCAAGGCCTACCGGGACGGCCTGGTCATCGATTATGTCTCGGCCAAGGCAAACCTCGAGGAGATCGGCACCACGCCCGAGCTGCAGGCCCCTGTCAAGACGATGGCCGCCGGCTTCCCCATCGAGTTCCTGAAGAGCGAGGTCGCGCACCTCAAGAAGCGCGTGGCCGAGAAGTTCCCTGATGAGTCCCAGATCCAGAACAGGGAAGACGCCTCGAAGCGGGATAACTCGAAGACCGTGGGCGGGGAAAAGAACCCGCTCGAACCGGAAGCGTAGGAACTGCAGCAAGTAGCAAGTAGCCAGAGGGTTACATCTTGCCCCTTGCTGCTTGACCCTTGACCCTATTTTCTAAGGAGGAACCCATGAAAAAGAAGCACTTCAAGAAGCTCAGCATCGCGGGGTTGGTCCTGATCGGCCTCGTTTTCGTATTTTGCATGGTCCTGGCATTTCATTCCAGCGCCAAGGACGCCAGTGCAGCGGTCGGCACAACTGGCGCGATGTCCCTCATGTTCTTCGGCATGGCCTCGGCCATACCCCGGGAATCCGTCGGAGAGTACGACACGCTGAAGTATACGCATACCGCCGCGGTATCCGCCGGCGATGTGATCGCGGTGAACGGCCTGGTTCTTGTCGCCGTCAATAACGCGCTGGCGAACGTCGAGAACGTCTACATCTATAACGACGCCCGGATGACGATGCCCAGGGTAGCGGCCACCGCATTCAATGTATGGGACCCCGTCTTCTGGGACAACACCAACGGCGTGATCACGAACGTGGTAGCCGGAAATACCTTCTGCGGATACTGCGCTGAAAAGTCGCTTTCCGCGGACACGACCATCTTCGTCATGCTTTCCCAGTGGCCGCACTCCGTTACGCGGCCTTTCCTGCTCCCCAGCGCGGTGGTGGCGCTCGCGGATGCCGCCGCTACTCCGACCGCGGCGCAGATGGTCTACTCGAACATCTTCACCATGACCCCGAGCGCGGGCCGCAACTTCACGACCGATACGGCCGCGAACCTCGTGGCCGCCATTCCCGGTTGCCGGGTGGGCGATACCTTCGAGTTCACCGTCATCTCGCTTGCTGCCTTCGCCGTTACTTTTGTTGCCGGCAGCGGCGTGACCCTTGTCCCGGCTTCCATCGCAGCGAACAACGCTTCGGTATCGGTCAAGTGCCTGTTCACGAACGTGACCGCCGGCGCCGAAGCCGTGACGATCTACAGAGAGTAATTGATACATAACCCGCAAAGGGCAGAGGGCATAGGGCAGAGAGGTCAAACTTTTTGCTCCATGCCCCATGCTCCATGCCATTACAAGGAGGAAAAACCACAATGAAAAAAGAACTGAGGTTCTTAGGAATCTGGATGCTGGTCCTGATGGCATCCGTCATGCTGTTCGGCGTTGCCGCCGCCTTCGCTTCTGACTCCGGCCCCGCGCTCTTCTCCGGCGCTTCCGGCCTGCCGCTGCTCCTGGGCGCGATCGTACCGGCCGTGGGCGCGTCGCGGCCCCGTCAGGGCGCCAAGATCATCAACTGGGAAGGCTTCAAGGCGATCAAGGACAAGGACTCCAAAACCATCAAGGAATACATCATCGGCGCCTATAACTCCTACCTGCACAAGATGGCGAACCAGGGCCTCACCATGGAGCAGATCAAGATCTCCGGCGCGGACCCGACCCTCTCGATCATCCCGATCATGCAGGTCATCAGCGATCCGGGCGCGGTATCCGAGCCCGACCGCGGGTACGAGGCCATTTTCAAGTTGATCGACATGCGCCAGAGCAAGTCGAAAATCTTCAACGTCTTGAACATGGCGGGCGGCGTCACCTTCTTCCAGCAGCTCCCGGGCGAAGCGGCGAAGCTCACCAAGGTTCCGAAAGGCTCGCAGACCCCCGTCAGCATGCTGCGCTTCATCGGCGGCATCCCGATCCTGGACGACTGGCTGAGCTACAACGATTTTTACCTCATCGACCAGCTCATGGAGGACACGATCCTCGGGTGGTGGGACACGAAGGCCACGTTGTTCTACAGCCTCCTGGTGAACCTGGACAGCAGCATCAACCAGGCCTACGACACCGACATCGGCACCACGATCAACAACGCCTGCGCCCAGATCATGCAGGACATGAAGACCGTGAAGCAGACCGGCCCCAAGAAGTTCGTCATCACCTGCCGGGAGAACGACCGGTTTAAGATCGCCAAGGCCATTTCCGCCAGCTTCACGAACCCGAACGCGAACTTCAACGAGATCGTCTACAACATCCAGGCCGTGGTCCCTACCACGTACCTGCCGGCCGCGACCGCGAACTTCTATATCTCGCTCCCGGGCATCAGCAACAACCGCGGCGAGTGGGAAGACTTCAACGCCCGCCCTGCGCAGAGGGACGAACTGAAACTCGGCGCGGACTATGTCTGGACCGGTGCGTACAACGGCATCATCGGCAACAAGAAGCAGCATAGACGCTGCGCAATGTCGTAAGAAAGACAGGGGCAAGGGTCATGGGTCAGGGGTCAAGGTTTACCCCTTGCTACATGACCCTTGCTACTTGACCCTATGAGTAAAATCACCGCTCAAGACATAAAAGATCTCGGCTTCACGGCCTCTCTATTTAACCCGCTCGTGCAAAATGCCGATGCGGAGGTCGTCGTCTCCGGCCTGAATTACGTCTGCATCGCGCCTCACGTGTCCGCGAGCGACAATCAACCGGGCACGGGAGCAAACTGGCAGACCTACTGGATCCAGGCCGGGTTCAACGGCACGGCATGGGTCACGGCAACGAGCTATGCCTGCCCGTTCAAGACCTTCATCGACGGCGCGATCGCAAACCAGTCGAAGCAGCTGCAGGGCCGCATTGGCTTGACCAGGTACAACGACACGACGTCGCCGAATGTGGATTACGTGTTCGACGCCGAACTCAGCCTTACCGCCGCCGAGATGGTACAGCGCCGCATCAACATCGTCCTGGGGTTCTCGAGCGGGAAAGACAACCCGTCGGATACGCGGAGCGAGCAGCAGCAGCGGAAGGACTATCTCGATCAGGCCGATATGTGGGTCGAGAAGATCGTTGCCGGAGGCGGAGAAGACAGCGTCAGCTTTGCCTGCGGCTCGCTGGTGACGTCGCACTTCGATGAAAGCAGTTCTTAGTTTTGAGTTTTAAGTTTTGAGTTGACTCCGAACTAAGAACTAAGAACTAAAAACTAAAAACTGGTGTTTTCATGCTTGACGTAAAAATCATACCACTGAATTCCGGGGTCGTGCTTGACGGCCTGCAGCAACTCGGCGAGAACTTCAAACCCGCTGCCATGCTGGCGATGGAGCGGGCGGCCGTAGGCATTCACTGAGAGGCGCTGCAGTGGCTCTCCGGTCCGGGCGGCGCCGGGAAAAAGAAACGACAGAACTATGTCGGGTTTCACAATAAGAAAACCGGCAAAGACGTCATATTCCGCGAATACGTCGATTCCGGCGGCTATCCGGTGCCGGTCCGGACGGGAAAGCTTCTCGGGATGCTCGACTGGCTGGGCCCGGGAGATTCGAAAACCGGCGACGTAGGCACGATATCCGCGGGCGAGAATGAATTCCTCATTTTCGATTCCGCAAAGTATGCCCTGGCTGTTTTCGAGGGACTTGGATCATCGGCCAAATTCGGGCCGCGCAACGCTATCCTGGACGCCTTTGAGATGTTCCAGCACGGCGGCCAGATCCAGCAGCTCGTTTCAGAGGAAGTGAGAAAAGAAATCGCGAACGCGGGAGGAGAGACGCCATGATCGAGGCGGGTTATTCAGTAGGCGGCGCAGCTCTGATGTTAGTAGTTACCTACTTCTGGAAGCAGATGCCCTGGAGCAAGCGCTACCTGACCGCGAAGGAATGCGCCAATTGCTCCCTGCATAACGATATCGTTGTCGTCAAGTCGGTCCTGCTGGATCTCGCGGTTAAGGCGGGACTCCCCATCGAGAGATATACGAGGCTGGTGGGGTAGAGGAAATTAAGAATTAAAAATTAGGAATTAGGAATTGCAGGTAAATTCCTAATTGAGGTCTTTGCCTTGGCTTCCTTCAACGACGCCATAGATGCATTAAAAACGCTCCTTGAGACGGATGCGGCCCTTACCGCCTTCGTCCAGGAGAAGTGGGGCAAGCCGCTCACAGTCAGGGCGGTCTATAAAGACAAGGATGCGATTCACGACGAGGAACTGCCGATCATCATGATCGTCCGTCCCCAGTTGACTCCGACCTACGTTGAGAACGTGGTCTACGGCGGGCACCTCGTGAGGCTTTTTTACGGGTTTCTGCAGAACGACAAGCTCAAGGGCCAGCCGCAGTCCATTGAGTTCGAGGAGAAGATCACCGATGCCCTGCTTGCCGACCCTTACCTGGGCGGCGTCACGCAGAACGTCACGCCGGGCGTCACGTCTGCTGACGAGGGAAGGAACCATCCCCGGTACTTCGGGGTGAAGAACGTGGATGTGATGCACAAGAGGTAATGCTTTAACGGCGGTTTTGAGACTTGCACCCGCGTCTACGAGTGGACCCGCGAGTGCAGGGTGTTTTGGGTGTTGAGTTTTGAGTTAAGAGGAGGACCAATGGCACGCATCAAATACATAGGCCCAGGCGAGATCCGGATCCCGGGAGTCGGGCTGATCACGGACGAGTTTCGGGATTGTTCGCAGACAATCGCCGAGGAATTCGAGGACGAGGCGGGGTTTGTCGTGGATTTTGACCGCATTGCGGAAGGTCCCATCGAAAATATTTCTGATATCCGGGTCAATGGGTCGCCGGTTAATCCACCCAAAACTCAAAACCCAAAACTCAAAACCGATTCAGATGGAGGTGACGCATGAGCCAGGTTGACATCATAGCGGCAGGTAGAAATACCAAGGTCTTTGCAATCAAGGAAACGACGCCGGGCACGATCCAACTGCCGCTCGCGCCGAACTTCATCGTTATAAACGGCGTCACGCTCAAGGTGCCGAACCCGAACTACGTGGACGACGGCGCGGCCCGGAGCTCCCGGAGCCTCTTCAGCCGGTACCAGGGGAATATTCCCCCGGGCACGCTCCAGCTGCAGCACTACCTGAAGCCGTCAGGGACCGCCGGCACGGCGCCGGAGGGAAGCGACGTGCTCGAATCCCTCTACGGCGCGAAGACCGTCAATGCCGGCGTCTCCGTGGTCTACAGCCCCGCGGAAACCAAGCCGACGTTCACCCTCTACGTGAAGAAGGACCATACCGTCTTTGTGGCAGCCGGCTGCGTCGCGGAAAAGCGCTCCATGAAGAAGGACAACAAGGGCATCCTGGAACAGACGGTCGACGGCAAGTTCATGTCCGCCATCTGGACCGGCACCGGGGTTTCTACCGCCGCCATCAGCACCTCTCCGGTTATGGGCACGCTGGAACTTTGGGCAGTGGACGATACGAAAAAATACTGCGTCGGCTCCCATATCATCGTCGATACCGAACAGCTGCAGGTGGTCGGCACCGACTGGCAGAGCACCCCGGGCGTGACCGCAGGAAAAATCCAGGTCTCTCGCGGTTATAACGCTTCGACCCCAGCCACGCACCTGATCAATGCCCCCATCATCCCCTATCTGCCGACAGGCACCGAGACGGGGGCGCCCCTGGCCGCGCGCGGGGGCACGGTCTCCGTGGGAGCGGCCACGGTGGCCGTCGTCGAGGTGGAGCACGCCTACGAGGACGCCGTCACCTTCAACGAGGCCGAGGTCACGGGGACCCAGACGCCCACGGACTTTTTCGAAGACGCCCGCAAGGTCTCCGGCAAGGCCACGCTCTACTTCCGCAAATCGGACCTGAAGTGGTTTGCCGACGCCCTGGCCCAGACCCGCAAGGCCGTGATCGTGAATTACGGCACTGTCGCAGGCAAAAAGATCGCGATCTCGGACCCCTACGCCGAGTTCGATATGCCTGAGCCCGACAACGACAAGGTGGCGCAGAAGATGCCCGTGGCCTGGCGGTCCTTCGCCTCCGCAGGGAGCGACGAATCGACGCTGACGTTCACATAAGGGCGGTTTTGAGTGTTGAGTGCTGAGTGTTGGGTTAAAAACTAAAAACTAAGAACTAAGAACTCCCGGAGGGATATATGGATCTCGCAGCATTCAAAAAGAAGACAGCCGCCTCGGCCTGGTTCGTGTTCGACGCGGCAAAGGGCATGAAGGTCGAGCTCCTATACATCAGCCCGGAGGACGTGCGCAGGAGCGTCAAGGACTGCACCACGATCGAGGGCGGACGGGAAACGCTGGACCAGGAAAAGCTCCTGAAGCAGCTGGCTTCCCGGATCAGGAACTGGGAAGGGTTCACGCTCGAGCGCGTGGCCGAGCTGATCGACATCGAGATCCCGGAACTCGATGAAGAGGGAAACAAGACGAACCTGCAGGCGATCGTCACCTGCTCCGAGGAAAACAAGCTCCGGGTCCTGAAGGAAAGCTGGGCGTTCAAACCGTTCATCGAGCAGAAGACGGTGTCTCTCAATGAGTTCAAAACGGCCCAGCGCGAGGCGGAAAGAAAAAACTCCTTGAGTTCGCCGAGTGGCAGTTCAGCGGCGGACTCAACTGTGAAGACTGCCGAGCAGTAGAGCAGGAGACAAAAACGCCGCCGCCCTGCAGGGAATGCGACCGGCCGAACCTGCTTCCCGCGAACCTGGATGCCTGGGAAATATACAACCGGATCAGCGATCAGATCTACGTCTGGCCGGTTGCGGAAAAGAAAGTGCACATAGCGCTCAGGACCGAGGCAATCACGGCCATGATCGGCATGCTCGGAAACGAAGATCCGCTTGAAACGTTCGACCGGGTGATGCTTGTGCATAGAGTGAGGTACCAGGAGTAAAAAGATGTTCAAGGTTCAAGGTTGCAAAATGGTTCAAGGTTTTAACAATGAACCTCGAACATTGAACCCTGAACCGCCGGAGTCCACATGATCCGCCTCAAGTGGTATTGGTCCTGTCCGGACTGCGGGACCCCGCTCACGAAAGAGAGCAGTGATTATCCATTCGTTTGCCGCTGTGGATGGCGCAAAAAGCCAAGGAGGACGGCATGGTGAAGAAAGACGAACTGGCAGGGATCTTCCGCAAGATCATCATTGAGAACGAGCTGGGCGGGAACATGAAGTACGTGCTCGAATTCTCCGATCCCGATGGCGTGCGCTCGGGCAAATCCGGCTGGTCCTTCGGCGTTTCCCAGTTCGACATTGCAAACAATGCCCGTGCCTCGGACTGCCTCAGGGAGTGCGGATTTACCGAGGCGGAGATCTCAGGGCTCAAGGCCCAGACGGTGGATGCCCATCCGCTCGAGGCGAAACTGCGGGCCCATCCCGACGTGATCGAGCGCTACGACGAGCAGCAGTTCGCCTGGTGCCTGGACCACGCCGAACTCCTGCTCGACCGGCACAAGGCCGCCCCGGCTGATACAACCGCCTTCCTGGCCATAGCAGACATGGCGAACCAGTACAGCCCGTCCACGGTTGAAAAGGCCATGCTACATCTGTCGGACCTCGGCCGGCCGTTCCTGGCAAAGGATGTGCTCGACTATAAGCTGACGTCTACCAACTATGGGAAGAACAGCCCCGGCGACTGTAAGCGCCGGTATATGAATATTCTGAGGATCGTACAAAACGGGTAAAGGGGCAACCATGGCCGAAAAACAGAAGAAGCAGTGGCTCAAAATCACGCGAGACGAAAATGGAAAACACCGCTGGGACAAGCTGGTCTCGTACTGGTCCTGCGTCATCCTCTCGATCGCGTTCATCAAAGAGGCCGGCACGAACACCCTGGAATGGCTTGATTACATCGGCTACGCCTGCGGCATGGCAATTTCATTCTCGCCCTACCTGGGCGTGAAGTTCATCCAGGCGTGGCGCGGCCAGGGTGAACCTCCTGAGGCCCCCGCTCCTGATGATGTTCCTGTTGCGGATGTGCCTGCCCAGAAGGGGGTGGACTGATATGTTCGCTCAACTAAAACTCTATGCCGCCTACGCCGTCGGCGGCCTGATCCTCGCACTAACCCTTGCTTGCGGCGCGGAATATCTCTGGATCGAGCACCAGAACGCTGAACTAAAAACTTTGAACATTGAACTTGCTTCCGCCCGCAAGGCAAACGCCGACAACCTGGTCACGATCATGTCGCTCACCACGGAGCGCGATAAGGCCGCACGTACATGCGAGGACAATCTGCAGGGCTATAGCGCCACGCTCGCCTATCTTAAACAGATCGACGCTACACCGTCCGCAAACGATAAAACCACGGAGGTCACCAATGAAATCCGCAATCCGAAATCCGAAATCGGCAATGCTTCTCCTGATCCTTTGCTCAACGCTCTTAACGGCATGTCTCTGCCCCAAGCCAATGACGGACATTCAGTATGTCAAGCCGCGCGTTCCGGCAGCGCCGCCGGCAGTGCAGCACTACCCGGTCAGGTTCTTTACTGTTTCTGCTCCGACGACGACGTAAGGAACCTGCTCAAGAACCAGGCATTGGACGACAACCGCATGCGGGTCCTGGAACGGGACCTGGACAGTTTGAGATAAAAGATAGGGGGCAAGTAGCCAGGGTCTGGTAGCCAGGAAACCGCCCCTCACCCTCCTCCCTCTCCCACTGAGGGGAGAGGGGACCATGCCCCTTGCTACTTGACCCTTGACCCTGTCTTTACGGAGTACCCATGGGCAAAATATTCACACTCTCGCTGGAAGTAGACGACAACGGCAGCATCAAAGTCCAGAACTTCAAGAAGAACGTTGAAGACGCCGGCGGGGCTGCCGTCGTCGCGGGGAGGCAGGCCGGAGATTCCGGATCAGCCGGGTTCCAGCTCTTCGGCCGCGGCGCGGAAAAAGCCGGGGAGGCAATCGGGCTGCCGTTTCGCGCCTCGATGATGCTCAGCACGCAAGTGGAAAGAATGGCACGGAGTTCATTCCCCGCCTGGGGCACGGCCCTGGGAGGGGTGGGCGTTGCCGCGTTTGCGGCAGAGATGATCATCACGAAGCTTGTCGGGGCCCACCAGAAGCAGCGCGAGGAACTGGATAAGAGCATACAGGCGATGCAGGGAGAAGTGGACCAGCTCTATAAAAATACCCATGAGACCGAAGGTCTTTCGAAAGCGAAATATAACCTGCTGCAGATCGAACGGGAACAACTCCAGGTCAAGCTGTCAGAGAAGTACCAAGACGAATTCGATCAACTGCAAAAGCTGAATAAAGCAGCCGCGAATGGTCCTGGGCTTTTCGGTACATGGTGGGAAGCCATCAAGCTGAACTTCTCGAACACGGACAACAGCCTCCAGGCCTTGCATGCCAAGATCGAAACCATGAAAGCGAGCAGCTCCGATGCCGCCAGGAAGATGGCCGCGGACATGGAAGTGGTTTATCAGCAGATGCTGAAGCTGAACCAGAATCCGGATATCGACACCTTCCAGGGTTACAACTCCGACAAGCGCCTTGCCGATGAGGTTAAATACGACACGGCGGTTCGCGCCCTGTGGAAAGCTCAGGGAAAGGACTACGAGCTTATCCAGGACGCGGACCTGACCGTATTCGACGCCACCACGCGCGCGCAGCTGGCTGGGATGCAAAGCCTCAGCCAGAAGCAAGAGTATCAGAAAACCAGGGCCATCGAACGACAGACGCTTTTGGCCGGCCAGGAAACGGACGCCATAAAAACGCAATACGACAGCAGGCTGGCGAACGAGATCGCCTACCTCCAGGCCGAGGACGCGCTCTGGTCCGCGAGCGACAAGAACTATTCGGGCCACCTCGACATGCAGCTCGCGATCTTCGACGCGCAAACGACCCAGAAGCTCACCGCCATGTCCGTTGCCGGCAAGAGTACCGATGAAATATCCGAGGCCTGGGCGGTCTCGGAGCTGGAGAGGCAAAAACTTATCACCCAGGGCAACAAGGACGTCTACGACAGCCTGCTTCTCGCCGGTCTCGGTTACGACCAGCTCACGGCCAAACAGGGACCTGCCGCAGCGCTCATGGCGGACAAAGAGTCCATGATGTCCCGCGCCATCCAAACCCGGGGGAATGTCTCTCTTGCCGTAAACAAAGCCATGGAATCAGAATTGATGCGCCTCGTGGAAACCCATAAATTCAGCGTCGGTGCGATCGCGCAGGCCCTGGGCCAGGCAGTGAAGCAGGAACTCGTCGCCCTTGCCGCCAAGGCAGCGGTATATGCCCTCTACGATACCGGCATGGGCCTGGCTTCGGCGGCCATGGGAGATGAAGCGTCAGCCGCCTTGTTCTTTGCAGCAGCCGGCGAGATGGCTGCGGTTTCCGCTGCAACCCTGGCTGCAGCCGTGGCAGTGAATGGCCTCACCGGTCCGGGCGCAGGCAGCCCCGCTGCAGGATCTAACCCAAGCAACCCGGTTTATACCTCGGGGAATAATAACGGTTACCGAATCTACTACGAGCAGGACCCGAACAATCCAAATAGTGGAGGCACCGGCTGGCGGCCGGGAGAAGGCGGCAATGGCGGAGGTCCTGTTTATAACTTCAACGCTCCTATCATCACCAAGGATTCGGCAGAATTCAAAAAAATGGTATCAGAGGCCGCAGCCAGCAACTATAAAGATCAGGGCGTCTTGCATGATGCAATCAATAAAAACTAAAACACGAGAATGTTATGGCTAACCCGGTGTTCACATTGGTCCCATGGCGCTCGATGACCATCAACGACGTGGGCTATAAAACAGACGTCTCCGAAGGCTTTGGCGGAAAGGAATGGAGAGACTCGATCGTATCCATCTCCCGCATCCAGATATCATTTCCGCTTACCGTTATCCGGCCTGCGGACATAGACACCTTTGTTACCTTTATGCAGGCATTGAAGGGGCAGTTCGGTGTCTGCGATTTTGTTCGACCTGCCCGGTTTGCGGGCGACGGTACAGTCACCTATCACATGCGCAGCATGCAGGACAACATTTCCTATGATTGGGTGAAAGTAAATTACTTTTCCGCAAAGGTCCAGTTCATCGAGGATAAATAATGCCCCGAACTCTTTCGACACCCGTAGCCGCCCAGGTCGCCGCGAAGCAGGCGATCCCGCGGCGTCTTTACCGTAAACATCTCGATCAGGGCCTCGTGGGCTACACCGACCACACGTCCGACCTCGTGTTCCAGGGCGTCACCTACCACGCCCGCAAGGCCTCCCATGCGCAGATCAATACCTACATGGGCAAGCAGGCAGACAGCACCTCGATCACGCTGGATAACGTGGACGGCGCGCTGACGGACTATATGGCGTACTCGGCCTTCGAGGGCCGGGCCGCGGAAATCTGGCAGGTATATCTTTCCTCGCAACTCGGCATTATCGACGGCCAGGCGTTGATCCCCACCTTCACACGGGCATCTGCTGCCACGGATCCCGAAGACGGCTCCCCGGCCGCCTCCGGTGTCCCGCGCTACGTCACCGGCGCGGACGGCACGCCGAATGGCGCGATCGTGTGTGAAGAGGGAACGCCGAATCTGCTCACGGCGAATCAGGCAACGGGCGGGGATGCGCTAGGGAATACGACGGGGTTTAATGTAAATGCCGGCGGAACTGTCCTATCTTATGATACGACTGCACAGTGGCAGGGAGTTGGGTCGATAAAGGTGGTGTGTGATGGAACTGTAGCCAGCCAAGGTGCATGGTTATCATATGCAAGTGTATCTGCTTCGCAAAATTACACCGCATCACTTTGGATAAAGGGAAGTGGCTCGGTTGTCTTGGGTTTGAAAGAGCAAACATCTGGTGGCGTTCAGGTGGGGATCTCATTTTCATCTTTAATAACTCTTACTAATCAATGGCAACGTTTTTCAATCAGCAGATTATTTGGGTCAACAGGTGTCCAGGCTGTAGTGCTTGTTCTAGCTTCTCCACAAGCGGCCATTACGTTTAATTGTGATGGATTTCAACTTGAGCAAAAATCCTATTCCACATCCTGGCAAAACCCCGCCGATGGGGCGAGGGCGGTTGAACAGACAACCTTTCCCAATGCCGGAATCCTTAATACTACAAAGGGCGCGATTGCATTTCGGTTTTACGGACTGCCTTACGCGCCAACCTATCCAGGCAGGCTATTTTCAACCAGAACAGCCACCTATAACCAGAATAATGC
>VFSW01007679.1_pt1 | contig 15609 bp, 15 predicted proteins | sample 5358111 | NCBI WGS metagenome assembly VFSW01 (sample SAMN11554181, study PRJNA540505) | mine drainage metagenome | isolation source: sediment from site ElyBrook_90M | place: USA: Ely Copper Mine, Vershire, VT | collected 2017
GATTCGTTAGCCGCGGCATCCGCATGTCCCCTCCTTCCATGTTAAAACCAATCTAAATTGCACAAGAATAATTAAAAGCGTTATATAATCAGGCAGATGTAGAGATATTAAAGCTTTATTACAAATAAAGATAGGAGTTGGGATATGGAATTCACCGATGATTTTGGAGTGGGCAACAGCGCACTGCGCATGCTATCATCTTTGCTTGTAGGAAAGGTTCTCTCGGTTATGCTTACGGCGCTGAGCCTCATACTGCTAGCAAGGCTTCTTGACCCAAGCGGCTACGGAGTCTACACTGTTGCAATAGGTTTTGCTGCTCTTCTCGGCGCAGCCGCTCCGTTCGGGATAAGCACGTATCTTAGCAAGTACCTTGCGGAGGCAGGAGCGAAAAGAGAAAACCTGGCGATATCAAAGGCAATAACAGATGGCTATTTCATCATATTCATAGTCGCAGCGATATTCGCGATCATGGGGCTGCTCATGAGCGGATATGCATCGCACTACATATTTACGACTTCAAACGTTCCCACAATAGATCTTGTAATCGCATCGCTTACCGTATTTTTCTCTGTGATATTCGGCATCTCCTACTCCGCGCTTGTCGGACTTGGACGCGGTAGGGATGCATCTATCGTCACTGTCCTCACCTCACTGATACAACTGGTAGTGGGGGTCGGGCTTGTCCTGCTGGGCTACGGAGTTTATGGAGCGCTTGTTGGGCTGCTTGCCGGCGACATTGTAAGTTTCTTTGTTTCGAATTATATGGTCTACGCAGATGTGAAAAAGAGATTTGGTTTCAAATTCACAAAACTCGACAAGAGGCACATTACCGACATATTGAAGTTCTCCCTGCCGGTAGCTACAAACAACTTGCTGAGCTCGAGTGGCATAAACAACTTTGCTGTTCTTCTTCTAGGCGCGTTTGCAGCCTCTACAGTGCTTGGCAACTACGGAATCGCATTCAAGGGATTCAACCTCATGGTCATATTCTACGGCACAGTAACGACAGTGCTCCTTCCCGCGATATCAAAAGCGCTGACAAAGACAAACGACTCAAAGAGGGCGTATGAGATCTACAACAAGAGCATGCTTTATTCGATAGCACTTAGCCTGCCAGTGATGATATTCATAGGCGTTTTCTCCGGCCCCATAGTCTCGATCTTCATATCGAAAAGCTATACTACAGCCCCGCTATATCTCACATTGATAGCGGGGGGCGTGATACTCGACTTCATAGGACTTTATGCGGCGAGCTTCTTTACTGCTGGAGGGAAGGTCTACAGCATAATGAAGTATTCTTTGATATCCACGTTCATCGAGGTGCTCTCTCTTTTCGTTCTCGTTCCTCTGTTCGGGGCCATAGGAGTCATAATCGCAGTGTTCTACATTGGCAATATAATCGACGACATTTTATTCTTGAGAGGGATAAGGAAGCATTTCGGCATAACGCCTGATTTCTGGCAGTACGTAAAGCTCCTTGTCTGCGGACTTGTGATAACCGGACTCTTCGAGGCCGCGAATGTTACCACGCTATTTGGAAACTCTGACTACATCCACTTCGGATTCGACATAGTAGCAGCACTATTCGTATTGGTATTCATATATCCTGCGATGCTCGTCATCTTCAGGCTCATGGACAGGTTTATAATAGAGGACCTTAGGAAATCAACTAGAAAGATACCATTTGTTGAGACGCTTGCGAACTTCGTGCTCAACTACATGGTGGCGCTTGACAAGAAGCTAGGAGGATGATTCTTCATGGAGATGGGATACGCAAAAGACACAGCAAAGGAGCTCGGTGTCAGCGCAGGAGGCGTGGCCTCGTTCCTTGTGATAGGCAAGATACTATCAGTCATCGCAGGCGGAATAAACTTCATAATTATAGCCAGGCTCCTGCAACCTAGCAGCTATGGAGTCTACACTCTTGCGCTCGGGCTCTTCGGATTGATTTCTGCTTTCTCCAGCTTGAACATAGGCGCATATTTCAACACTAGAATACCGTATCTTGCCGCAAAGAAGGACCACGAGGCGCTTGCAAAGGAACTGGGAAACGGGTTTGTGCTCTCGATATTATTGGGATTGGTACTTGCCGCAATAGTGCTTGCAGGCATGGGAATTATCAACAACTACATATTCCATAGCGCCGCTGCAAATACAATCATAATTATTGCAGCATTCGGCACCATAATAGCAACTATATGGTCGAACATAAGCGCTGCGCTGATCAGCTTTGGCGAAGGAAGGCATGCTGGAATATCTAACATAATCGGAACAGTGGTACAGGCAATAGTAAGCATAGCGCTAGTGCTTTTGGGATACGGGGCGGAGGGGGCATTCCTCGGCATTTTCATAGGCTTTCTTATTGGCAGCATATACGGATTGTTCTTCCTCTACAAGTACAGCAAGATAGTGTTTGACATAGGTTATTTCGCCAATAGAATAAAGGGGATATTCTCATTCTCCGTACCATTGACAATATCAAACACCCTTAACGGATTGATTGCAAGCTTCGCAGTCCTGTTCCTTGGCTCTCTTGTTGCTGCGAATGTCGTGGGTGCGTATGGAGTTGCAACAAGGCTTGGCAACTTTATGGACATAATCATAGGCTCTATAAACGCAGTGCTAATACCCATGTTCGCATCGGCTTATACCAGCAAAAAGGTATCCAAGCACGTGGGCAAGCTCTACGATTATTCAATATATTTCGGATTCCTCTTTGCAATGCCAGTAATAATATACGTGATAGTGTTTGCAAATCCCCTCATATCAGCGCTCTTTTCTTCCACTTACACAAGTACGCTCCAGGTGCTCCAGGTCCCCGTGATAGGCACATTGTATGTCAACACCCCGTTCTACATCGGAATGATAGGGATAGGCATACTGATAAGCATAATAAGCAACTTTGGAACAGCGCTTGCAACAAGCAAGGGAGACGTTGACAAAGTGCTCAAGTATTCGGTGATACTTTTCGTCGTGCAGCTCGCCTCTATGCTGGTGCTGGTGCCGCTGTACGGCGCGGTGGGGCTGATAATATCCGTATTCTTCATTAACAATATTGTCGGCCTTGCGCTCTTCTACAATTATGTGAAGGCAAAGCTCAAGCTGATTGTGGCATACGATGTGGAACGCGTAATAATAGCGAATGTTCTGCTTGGGATAGTGCTCGTTGCTGTGCTGCTGCTGTTCCAGAACCAGTTTGTGCAGATAATAGCAGGGATATTAGCCGCGTTGCTTGCTTATCCGGCGATACTAGGTCTTACAAGAGGAATAGGGCACGAGGAGCTTGGTCTGCTAAAACAGATACTCACGAAGATGCCTTCGCTGGGATTCTTCATCAAGCCTTTTATTGAGTATGCGGGATGGTTTACAAGGTGATTTGTTGGGATACGAGGATGTTACAGTGGTTCTTCCGACTCTGAATGAGGAGGAGAACATAGGCAGGATAATAAGGATTCTCCAATCGTCTTACGAAGGCATACGCGTAATGGTCTCTGATGACGGATCAAAAGACAAAACCAGAGCCATAGTCATGGGCATATCAAAAAGGGACAGGAATGTTGCATTATTGGACAGGAGCAAAGAGAGAGTAAAGGGGCTTACTGCTAGCGCAGTTGACGGCATAAAAAGGAGCAAAACAAAATATGTAGTCGTCATGGATGCGGATCTGCAGCATCCGCCTGAAAAGATTAGGGACATCGTGGCGAGGCTGCGCAAAAAATACCTGGTTGTCGTTGCAACAAGGAAGAGCGTGAAGGATTGGGAGATGTATAGGAAGGTTGTTTCTAAGTTTTTGATAACAATCGGATATGCGGTGCTTGTGGCAAGAGGAAAAGAAACGTGCTCAGACATATTCTCAGGATATTTTGGCGTCGACAGGAAGTTTTTTGTCGATATTGAGAGAAAAAACAGGGGCAGTTTTGTTGGAGAGGGATACAAGATCCTCTTTGACCTTTTGAAATGCATAGACAAAGATTCTGTAGATGTTGCGGAGGTGGGCTATGTATTCAATTCCAGGGAGGCGGGAGAGTCAAAAGCAGGGACAAAACAGGTTATAGCCCTATTGAAATCTTTCAGCTCATGATTTTTTGCTCCTTGCGTATGCCTGATTGATAAGATTTGCAAACAGCGGCGCAGGCTTATTGAGCCTCGATTTCAATTCTGGGTGCGCTTGGGTTCCAATACCATTTCCATTTTTCCACTCTATCATCTCCACCAACTTTCCATCAGTAGTGGTGCCGGACACCACAAGCCCGCGCTTTGACATGAGTTTTCTGTATCTGTTGTTTATCTCGTATCTGTGCCTGTGCCTCTCTGATACCAGCATGGAACGGTATGCCTTGTATGCCGTTGTATTTTTCGATGTAATCCTGCATTTCCATGCTCCAAGCCGCATCGTTCCACCTTTTTCTTTGACGCTTTTCTGAGAGGGCATTATGTCAACTATCTTGTATCTTGCATTTTTGTCGAATTCTGAGGAGTTTGCGCCTTTCAGCATGCAGACGTTCCTTGCAAACTCTATAGCCATTATCTGCATGCCAAGGCATATGCCAAGCAGCGGCACCTTGTTCTCTCTTGCATATTTAGTTGTAGTCACCATTCCCTCTATGCCCCTGACGCCGAACCCTCCGGGTATTATAATTCCGTCCATGCCGCCCAGCATAGTCTCTGTGTTTTTCTCGTTTATCTGTTCGGAATTTATCCATGACAAGTTTGCGCCCACATCTATCTGTGCGCATGCATGCGTTATTGCTTCCTTGACGCTGGCATACGAATCCTGCAACTCCGTATATTTGCCGACTATCGCTATGTTTATCCTGCCCTTTGGGTGAAGGATCTTGCTTACCTTTGCCTTATACTTTGCAAGCTTCTTGGTGTTGAGCTTTCTTTTCGGGAACCCGAGTTTGCCGAGCAATAGTTTGTCGAAGTTCTGGTCGATTAGGTTGAGCGGAAGTTCGTATATCGAATTTGTGTTCTGGTCGTCTATTATGTTCTCTATGTTAAGGCTCGTGAACATCGCAAGTTTTTTCTTCACGTTCTGCTCCAGTTTTTTCTGGCTTCTGCACACAAGAAGGTCTGGTTTTATGCCTAGTTGCATTAATGTTCTGAATGCGAGCTGCGTTGGTTTGGTTTTCTGCTCTCCCGAAGGTCCCATCTCTGGAACGTACGTAAGGTTTACAAAAACAACATCGCGCTTGAGCGACAGTTGTCTCATAGCCTCTATGAAATAGTTGTTCTCTATGTCCCCAGCCGTGCCGCCGACCTCTATTACAAGGACGTCTAGTTTGTTCTTTTCAGCTATGTTCTCTATTTTTGATATTATCTCGTTTGTAAGGTGAGGTATTATCTGCACATCTTCTCCCAGATAGTCGCCTCTCCTCTCCTTTGCCGTGACAAGTCCGAATACTTTACCCCCGGTTATTGACAGATCTCCGTTTAGGTCTTTCTCAAGGAACCTTTCGTACATCCCGAAGTCCATGTCAAGCTCGCTCTTGTCGTCAAGAACGAACACCTCGCCATGCCGGTACGGGTTCATCGTGCCGCAATCGTAGTTCAGGTAGCCGTCGAACTTCGCAGGGAATACGTTGAAGCTGTAGAAATCGAGTATTTTTAGAATGGACGAGGTCACTACGCCCTTGCCCAGACCGCTCATCAGTGACCCTATTACAACAACAAATTTGGTCTGCATATTCTTTATAGAAGAACATAATTATTAAAGGCTTCTCTGGTGGAAATTGTAACTTTGTAAATTGTTTCAGTTTGCCTTGACTGAAAACTTTCCAGAAGGAAGAAACTGCATTATAGAATCTATATCCTGCGACTTGAAGAAATTAGCTATCTTTTTGGCTGCGTCGGATTTTTTGGCTTCGCCGATAGATATTAGCATGAATCGTTTTATGCCAAGGGCATTGCAGGTCAGTGCAGGTGTGATTATCACGCTAATATTTTCGTTGGAGTCGTTTTCTTTTTTGCTTTCAAATGCACAGAGTTCGAGTTTGGTGTTTCTGTACCAATCGCGCTCCCCTTCAAGAAGGAAGCTCCCGGTCCCAAGTGATCCTTTTGCTTTTGATTTGCTTACCTGCCATCTCATCATCGCGTATACATTTGTAAGTGCGGACCCTTGTTCCCATGCACGCGAATGGCACGCTGCAAATTGGGCCGCCTCTTTCTTGCTGTTGTCACTAGCGCTCTTTCCGTTTTTCAATATTACGACAGACGCTCCGAATACGTCTGCATGAAAGAAAAGATCGTTATCTTCGAAATACTTTGAGTTTAGCATCTCGTTCTGCATAGCATCTCTCCCCCCTATCGCAAGGTCCCCGTCGCTTGTGAAGAACCATCTGAACTTCTCATACCATTCTTTTTTCCTCACTTCCCTGATCGTGTTTTTCTTCTCCCTCTCCTTTGTCTCGCGCTCCCTTAGCTTGAGCCTCTGCTCTAGCTCTTTTATCGTTGCCTCTGCACCTGCCTTTTTGTGCTTGGCTTTCTTGCCCTTTTCAAAATAGTCCTTTGCATTCTCCTGCGCCGACTTTCCCAAGTCTATTTTAATCTCCATTTCTGATCAAACTAGAAAGCTGATTATAAGAGATATTACGTAGCCCAAAACTCCGAGAATTAGTATTCCTATCACTACCACCTTAAGAGTCCTCATGAAACTTGTTCTTGTAGGCTTGTAGCTTATGCTAAGTATGTGCTTTGACTCGTTATAGAAATTCTTTACTTTCTTGTGCGGCTCAAATGCCATTGAAATCATAGGTATTAAGCCAGTAACAATTTTTAAACATATCTTAAATCATTGAGCCGAATTAATGAGCCTGTCTTTATATTTGTTTTGGTTTGAAAATAAACTATATTAGAATTAAACCTGTGGCGCAGCATGAAGAAGGATTATAATTTCATAGACGAGAAGCTTAGGCACTCTGTGCTCATGATCAGGACACTGCACATGATAAAATTGGGTAAAAAGGCGTATCCGTACGATCTATTGAAGAGGATGAAGGACAAGAATAATCCAATGTTTTGCGACCTCAGCAAGAATGACATATACAATGCGATCAGCGCACTTGAGAACAAGGGCTTGATCGTGGATGTTGGAGCAAAAGGCGAAAAGAAATATTACAGGATAACCAAGAGGGGCACGGATTTGCTGAATTCGTCAAAAACAATATTAATAAAACATCTTAAAGCAATACAAAAGATGTTCAATGAGGGTTAGTATGCCGGAAAAACATGAAGTATCTGCAGTATCGCTGGTAAAGATCGTCAAGAAGTTCGGGGACTTTACTGCAGTTGACGGCATAGATCTAGACATAAAGGATGGAGAGCTTTTCGGCATACTAGGACCAAATGGAGCAGGCAAGACAACCACCATAAACATGATATTGACACTTCTTCAGCCAACATCCGGCAAGATAATAATCAACGGCCTTGACAATGTCAAGCACAAGGAAGAGATAAAGAGGAATATGGGGCTTATGACTCAGGAAACTGTAGTCGAAGGTGAGCTTACTGGAAGGGATAATCTGGAGATATTCGCACGCCTCTATCATGTTCCTGAAGGCGAAATAGAAGGGAGGATAAAATTCGCCCTGCAAGAAGCAGAGCTTACCTCTTTCGCGGACAAGAAGGCCGGCACGTACTCTGGAGGGATGCAGAGAAGGCTTGCCCTTGTAAAAGCAATGATACAGGAGCCAAAGATACTAATACTGGACGAGCCGACTACGGGACTTGACATTCAGAACAGGGTCAAGATGTGGGAGCGCATAAGGTATCTCAACAAAAACGGCGTAACCGTGATATTGACAACCCAGTACCTTGAGGAAGCCGACCAGCTATGCGACAGGATAGCCGTAATAGACCATGGAAAGATAAAGGCGCTCGGGACTGCATCGGAACTAAAGAGGATGGTCGGGACAGGGAGAGTGCTTGAGATAGTTGTGGAGAACAACAGCATTGCGGAAAAAGTCGCTTCTATGCTGCATTCAAAGTTCAAGTTCAGCTGCACAGTGAATAATGACAAGATAACAACTGTGGTGGACTCAACAAAAGAGGACATGCTTGCCAAGGTCACATCATCGCTTGACAAGTCCAACATAAAGATACTGTCACTGAGCATGCACCTTCCTACTCTTGACGACGTTTTCATAAAGCTGACAGGATCCGGAATGAGGGACGCGACTGGCGCAGACGAGGGCAGGATGTCGCAGGTAAAATGGGGTAGGAGATAGAATGAGCATATTTAGCGACGCTTTGACGATATACGAAAGGGAGATGCTGCTCTTCAAGGCGAACATTCGTGCAAACATCATAAGGTCGATAATGTTTCCTGTGATAATCATTGTGTTCTTCGGGAACATTGGCAACACAGTATCGAACGTGCCCGTTGCAGTGGTGAACTACGCTAACAATCCGCAGTCCCTCTCTTTCATAAGCGCGATTCAGGCGCAGAGCAGTATAACGGTGACCACAGTCACTACGCAGCAGAATGCGCTTAGCATGCTTGACTCTGGATCTGTGGACCTTGTAATAGTGATACTCCCGAACTTCCCGGGCCATTCGATATCGACTCCCGACATTCAGGTTTATTACAGCGGAACCCAGCAGGCGGACGTTCAGGCCGCGTTGCCCACCGTGGATAAGGCAGCTGCGGAGTACGGAACTTCGGTGCAGAGCAACGTCAACTCCGCATATCAGGTGTCTGGGCAGCCGTCGTCTGTCTCTGCTGCTCCCGTGAATGCGGCTAACGGGAGCTACAAGGATTTCATCACAGGAGGAATAATCGGGATGGTGGTTATATTCGGAGCGCTCTTCGGAAGCGGATTCTCTCTGATCACAGACAGGCAGCTTGGCAACCTCAAAGCATTTCTCATAACCCCGATAAACAAGAACTCCATAGTGATGGGAAAGGTTCTTGCAGGCGCAACTCAGTCGCTTCTCTACTCATTCCTCGCGCTCCTTGTTGGTTTTCTTGACGGAGTCACGTTCGCAACGGGTTGGCTCGTGATACCATACGTTGCTGCTGTAACCATAATCCTAGGAGTAGGGTTCAACGCAGTCGCGATAATCATTGCAACAAAAGTCACAAGGGTCGACATATTTGCAATTGTATCACAGATGATAGCTCTTCCTCTCTGGTTCATATCAGGAGGGATACTTCCTCTTTCAAGCCTGCCAGGATGGCTGCAGGCGGTTGCAGTCGCAAATCCGATTACATATGTCAATGACATAGTTAGGGCGGTTATTCTAGGAGGAAGCTTCAATCTTGTAAGCATAGTCTCATGGTTCGCAGTGATAACAGTGTTTGCAGTAATTATGCTGTTCCTCAGTTTCAAGATGTTCAAGTCTACGATAGAGTGATGTTCATGGTGTATAAAATGAAAGCTAGAAGAAAAGTTTTGGAGAAGAGTATCGTTGCCTTAGTAGCAATAACGGCATTCGTAATGATATTTGCGAATGTTATAAGCGCGCAGTCGGTCTCGAACGCAGGCACAGACGCGCTCTCGGTGAGCAACCTTGTCGTGAGCCCCCAGCCAGTGTATCCTGGACAGAACGTTACCATATCGTTCCAGCTATACGACTCGTATCCTGCGCAGCTGCTAAACGTGAACCTCGGACTTGTAGGCACGTATCCGTTTCTCAACTACTCGCCTTCTAGCACCCAGCTGATAAGCTCCATAGGGGCAGGGGTCTATGGAGGGCTTGGGACATACTTTACATACACCATACATATACCGCAATATGTTCAGACAGGGACATACACCATCGACGTTATAGCGACATACGAGACGACAGTGAGCGGGGAGAACATAGCCTCCGAGTCCGTTATGCCAATCTCGATATACGTGAACGGAAAGCCGAGCATCGCGATAAACGCGAACCCCTCGACTGCGATAGTCCCTGGTGCTAGCACGAGCGTAGGACTTAGCGGAATCAACATAGGCACAGACCTTGCAAGGAACGTGAGCATGACAGTGCTTAGCAACAACAATTTCACAGTTGTAGGAAATGACCAGATAAACCTCGGCCAGATAGATGCCAGCAGCCAGGCGAGCGGGACGATAACGCTGCAGGCGAACAGCACTCTTGGAAGCGGAGTCCACAGCATACCAGTAGTCCTAAGGTACACCTCTGCGTACGGAGCCGCGACATCGACCGTAGTGCAGGTGCCGCTGAGCGTAGTAGTCAACAACCCGAACATAGTTGTAAGCGTAGTTGGCGCAACGCCGCAGTTTATCTACCCTGGATCTAACCAGACCCTTACGGTCTCGATACAGAACATCGGAACCGGGACTGCGAAGAACCTTAGCATAGACTTTGGCAGCACGGGGCAGATAAGCATAGGCAGCTCATCATCGAGCCTCTTCATAGGGTCCCTTGCTGCAGGCGCGTCCTCTACAAGCCAGCTCTTCATAACAGCAAACAAGAACGACAACGGAACCATTTATTCGGTACCGGCAATGATAACATACAAGAACGCGAACTACCAGCAGAGCTATGAGTCCACCCAGAACATCGGCATAACGTTGCAGAAAGCTGCCGTGTTCACAGTTGCGAACGTTACAAGCTCGCTATATCCAGGAGCGACTTTCGTGCCCGTAACATTTGAAGTGAAGAACAGTGGATCTGAAGAGGCAGACGACGTATCGCTGAGCCTGCAGACAGCGTATCCTGTGAATCCGATAAACGTGAATGGATACATAGCAAAGCTTGCGCCAGGGCAGAGCGCGCAGGTGACATTCTACGTGAGCGTTGATTCGCAGGGAAGCGCAGGAACGTATCCTGTGATCCTCTTCGAGCAGTGGAGCCAGCAGAACGGGGCCACGAGCCAGCAGTACGTGAGCTCGCAGAACTACTACGCGCAGGTGAACAGCGGCGCCAGCAACAATGCGGCTATCAGCAGCACATACATCTACCTGATAATAGCAGTAATTGTCATAGCAGTCGGAGCTTGGTATGTGAGAAGCGGTAGGATGAAGGCAAAGAAGCAGGAAGCAAAAAGCGAGGGAAAGAGTGAAGGCAAAGGCAAGAAGTGATATTGGATCTGGCTAGATCGTTATGCCCAGGTACACTCTGGCCAGCGTTCCTATTATTATCGTTATTATCGCAGCGCCGAATGATATGCCTAGCATCTCCGCTATCCTGCGAGGAATGCTCCTCTGCCCTATGATCCCTATCACTATTGATGCGAATATAAGTGCGATGGCAGTTAGCAGCATTGAGATACCTATTCCAAGATAGCCACTGAATCCGAATATGAAAGGCAATATTGGAACAAGCGATCCGAAGAAGTAGAAAATGCCTGTGTAATATCCTTCTTTTAGAGGACTTGTGCTATTTGCAGAATCCCTGTCCATTGCGCTTGAGACTATGTTCTCGGACTTAGCTGCAAGGTACGCTCCGCCTGCCATTGAGAGCGTTCCGGATATCGCGACTATTACTCCGGCCACCGCGACTATGTAGCTCGATCCCAGTGCAAACGCTGCAAGACCCGATACAGTTGCAAACAGCTCCACAAGACCGTCGTTGAGCCCGAATATTATGGATTTTATGTATGCCAGCTTGCCTTGGTGTTTCTTGAGGCTTGATAGGAGTACATCCTCGCTTGCCTTCTCGCTCTTTACCATTTGCAGAAGTTCTTTCTTGTTGATATTCGTGGGCTGCTGCCCTATGAGCTGTTCGTATTTTTCGAGCTTGCCTGCTTCCTCCCCTTCGAGGAGCTTCATCATGAATGCTATGCCAAGGATGCTGCGTATAATTCTAAAACCAAGCAAGCTAAGCGAGGAGTATAGGGATTTCTTAGGTATTACCTTGTGCGTTTCTAGCTCCTTCTCCCATATCTTTATGTGGTCCCTCTCCTTCTCTGCAAGATTCGTAAGTACCTTCTTGAGGTCCGGATGTTTCTCTGTTTTTGCAAGTTCGCTGTATATATTGTAGTGAAGAAGCTCGTGTCTGTAGAACTCCTTCTCTATCTTTACTTCATAGTATGTAAGCTCTTTCTCGCTTAGGTTTCTTCTGACCTTTTTTGTTGCCATAAGAATCGTTTAATATTTGCTTGGATAATTTAGTAATGTGGCTGGCAAGTTTAATAACGTATCTTACTCTGGCACGGATTCATACAAGTATGTGGAGAGATTGGTAAAAAGCAGCAGGAGAGTGCTGATAGTGTCGCCGTATCTTGATGCGCACTATGCAAAGTTCATTTCTAACAATTCAAAGGGGAAAGACGTATATGTAATATCCTCTTCTTTGGAAGAGCAGCCAAAAAAGATACTTCTTCGCAGAAGAACAAACAGGATAGTCCTAGGATTAATAATAAGTGCGATGATCTTGGGGCTGATTCTGATAGCCACAGGCCATTTTCTTATTTCTGCAGGATTATTCATAGTGGCCATTATCTCACTTTACTTTTTGCTAACAGGAAGAGAAGCATCAAATGTAAAATTGAAGATACCAAGCCGGTTCGTACATGCGAAGATGTACATAGGCAGTGATATGGCCATTCAAGGATCTGCAAACCTTACGTTCAAGGGTATGCACAAAAATGTAGAACATGTAGAGGTTATAGAGGATTTGGAAAAGATAAAGGAATTAGAAAAGCAGTTCTGGAACTTGTGGAACGGTGTCTAGTCTCTTTTGGCGTCTGCCAACAACTTACTTCTAATTTTCACTCCTACAACAGCCAGCGATATCTGGCTAGGAGGTATATCTGCATGAACGGAAAATCTTCCCGGAATATAACCCTTATTCACAATTAAATATATTGGATTGTTTCCAGGATTGAATGTTGCTATGGTGTCTGGATCTGGATATCTTTTCAGCTTTCCTTCCCCTTCCCATATCAATTTTACCAGCTCTCCGTTCTCGTTGATTGAACGTGGCGTGTGTAAGCGAAGCCCCTTTCCCTTTAGATAGAATCTTGCTCCTTCAATCTCGTCGCTAAGATTTTGATTATCTGCAATCAAGAACAATGCCTGCCTGATGCTCAGTGGTCTTAGATTTCTCTCTGCAAGCGTCCTCATAGTTTCTTCATGATTTGCATATACCTTATTGACCTGGTTCGGGTACTGGCTTGGATATGTGCGGAGTACGAACACAGATTCTATTCCCCAGCGGTTTTTGCACACTTTAAACTCTTGAAATACCTTTTGATCTTGTATTGTTGTTACGCTCATTGCATCGACTCTATTTTACCAGACGCAAACACTCTGGGTGAATGGCTTCTCATCAGCATGAACTCGTCGCCCTCTTCCAGAGAGAGTTCCTTTTCGAACTTTAATGTTACTTGATCGCCATCCACTTTCTCTACGGTTGCATCAACATATGAGAAGTTCGATACAAAACCGTATCTGTCGTTAACGTCGATCTTCTGCTTTGCGAAGTCGCTTATCTTTATTGTAGCGTTTGCCTTTCCGCATTTCTTGTACTGCTTGTTTGTCAGGATGTCGCCTTTCTCTACTTCGTCGTACTCTATCCCCTTTGCAGCTATCCCTACTCTCACGTATCTTTCTGCTTCCTGCACGTCTATGTCCTGGCTCTGGATCGATCTCACTACCACCTCCTTTCCGGATCCATGGTAGAGCTTGTCGTGCACTTTTAGTTTTCCTTTTGTCACGATTCCAAGCAAGATGGTGCCGACCCCTTTTACAGGGAACGCCTTGTCTATGTCCACCCTTACTTCCTGAGAGTCCCCGTGCTTTTGCTGGTGCGCTATTATCTTCTCTATTATAAGCTCTTTCCCTACCACTTCGGGAGGATTCATGTTGAGCCCCTTTACAAACTGCGAAACGTCGTTGCCGTCAGTGAGTATCACTCTCTTGTTTAGCAGCGATGCGGCTACAAGCACCTCCCCGAACGCCTTGTCAACGCTGGCCGTGCTTATGACTATCTGCTCTGCCATCAGCAACGTTTCTGGCAATGCGTAGAACTTCTCAGCTATGGAGCTAGGAGCGATCGCCACCACTACGTCGTCATCCACCTTCCTGTTGTAGAACGTTATGCTGTTCTCTGACCCCTTCTTCCCTATGAATTCTGCAAGTTTCGAGTCTATCGGTACTGCTATTAGGTGGTTTGATCTTGCCATATAATCATTCTATGCGTTTTGCGAAGCCTCTCCCCCAGCTTCACGAGATAAATAATCAACAAAGACTTTATCTCTGCATCAATATTTATAGATTTCTTACCATAAGTTTGCTTGTTTTCGAGTAAAAATACGCCATTTTTCCCGTTTTTATACCCCTGTTTTTATAAACAAATGTGTAGAAAGCTTTAAATATCTATCTTGCATCTAATATACTGCTTATTTTAGCAACTTTTTTAAATGTTGCTACCAGAATCTCTCGAAAATTGAAAACCTGATGCATTAGTGTATCTTTCAACATTATCGATGATTTATGCTAAATAGAGTGTGATTGAAATGGCCAATAAAAAACAGCACAAGAAGACCCACAAAACAGCAAGAAAGGCAAAGAAAGCTGCGCCTAAGAGCAGACCTCTAGCCAAGAGAGCGGCTAAGGCTACCGTCAGGGCAGCTATGAGCAAGACACATGAAAGGACGCTGCAAAAAGCGCCTAAACCAGTAAGCGCGCCTCTCGACCTCAAGAGGCCTGCGATGCCTGAGATGGGCGAGGACTTCATAGAGGACGTGAACCCTCCAGGGCAGGACGTCAAGATAGTTCATGGAAAGGCAGGACCGAGCATAGCGGCCCAGGCTAAGAGATGCCCGAGCTGCGGAAGCGCGGACATAATCTACGACAACGAGAGAGGGGAGATGGTATGCAACCAGTGCGGCCTTGTAGTCGAGGAGAACGTCACGGACAGCGGACCTGAATGGAGGGCATTCGACTCTGACCAGAGGAACGCAAGGGCAAGAACCGGAGCTCCGATAAAGTACATGAAGCTAAACAAAGGTCTTGTCACCGAGATTGATATGTATAACAGGGACATTCGTGGAGCAAGGCTGCCGTCAAAGAGGCAGGCTCAGCTCTACAGGATGAGGAAGTGGCACAAGAGGGCAAGCATTGCAAGCTCTAGCGAGAGGAACTACCTGATAGCTCTTCCAGAGCTCAACAGGGCGGCAAGCTACCTCGGACTTCCAGAGAACATAAGGGAGAGCGCTGCTCTTCTATACAGGCAGTGCGTAAAGAACAACTTGATCAGGGGAAGGCCTATCGAGACAGTTGTAAACGCGGCACTATATGCGACATGCAGAAGCGCAGGGATGCCAAGAACACTTGACGAGATCGCTCAGATATCCGGAGTTCCAAAGAAGGAGATTGGAAGAGCATACAGGGTAATATCCCACGAGCTCAACCTCAAGATACCTCTGACGGATCCATCCGGATACGTGCCAAGATACGTTGCTGCTTTGAAGCTCAGCGGAGAGGCGCAGGAGAAGGCACTCGTCCTGCTCACAGATGCAATGAAGAAGGGACTTGTAAGCGGAAGAAGCCCGACAGGAGTTTCTGCAGCTGCAGTCTACATCGCAGGAGCACTGGTAGGCGAGAGAAGGACCCAGAAAGAGGTTGCGAGCGTCGCAGGAGTTACCGAAGTTACTATACGAAACAGGTATAGGGAACTCAAGAAGGAGCTCAACATCGACGTGAACCTCTGATT
>VFSW01007680.1_pt1 | contig 15605 bp, 12 predicted proteins | sample 5358111 | NCBI WGS metagenome assembly VFSW01 (sample SAMN11554181, study PRJNA540505) | mine drainage metagenome | isolation source: sediment from site ElyBrook_90M | place: USA: Ely Copper Mine, Vershire, VT | collected 2017
GCAACGGCGCTTAAGTACTGTACGGACCGTCCTTGCAGCGGTCAATGGGAAGTTTTTCCGGGGTAAATGGCGCAGCCGGAATCCGTGCGCAAACCGGCAAGTCAGGTCCTAAAGTCGGGCAGAATCCCCGATTTCTGGAAGCAGTTGCGGAGTGAAAACAATCGGAATACCAAGACAGAGAGAGCACAGTTCGTGACGACGGACGCGGTCAGAATGATTGTTACCTGGTCGATGGCAACAACATCTTGGCCTTTCAATTGTTTTGATCTATAGGTTAAGGATTCCGGGCGAATCAGCCCAAGAGGGCTGCTTGGCGGTTTTCGTGCGGGCATTTGCCGCGATGCAGGGGTGCGGGGAAGATTCCGGCAGGCGATTGCGGTACCACAAATCACCAGGTAGCCGACAGGACCATCACCGGGTGTCCCGGACAGCGCGCAGAAGGTACGCCTGCGTTCCAAAAAAAGAGGACTTGGGCAGCCGCTACTTTGCTGCAAAGCCGTATGGTCTTGAGTCAGATGCGGGCCGGACATTGACTGCTGCCAGCAACAGACACAGCAATCAAGGAAGGCCGACAAACAAAAGTGCTAATTGTTATTGAGCAGAAGGGGTAAATTATCATGGCAGCACGGGCAATTACGGGCTGATTTAATCTCAGCGCAGGCAAAAAAGATGCGATTAAAAAGGAGATCAGCATCATGGGAGCGATTGATGCCCACAATAAGTGGAAAATCCGCTTGCAGAATTACGTTAGCGGAACATCTGACGAAAACTTGATCCGATGGTTATTTGCCGAGATAACCTGTGCACGCTGGGTCAATGGATTCATGGGTCTGCACTCGTCCACTTTCATGACTCTGCCGAATTTCAGAAGTTGCGGTCCGATCATGCGCAGTTCCATTTGATCGCGGCCAACGTGGTCAGGAAGATACAGGAAAAAGACCCGGCTGCCGCTAATGAACTGATGGAAAAAGATTATGCGCAGGCATCACGCAAGGTGATTCAGGCTTTGTCGGAATTGAACAAACACGTTATGGAGTAATAATTCCGCTCCGCAAAAAATTGCGCTTGGTTGACCGCCCCTGCATCGCATGCTTTGACAAAGCATCGTTCTATTTTACGTGGTGGACCGGCTCTCCGTGTCAGGGTTGAGGGCTTCCCTGCGGCATCGATTCGGATCTGGACGATATCGCTTGGGGATTTCTCGGCAAGAACCATGATATTGTTGTCGCTGGAACCCGTGTTGCCGGATTTACGGGTATGCCGAGGGCGCGCAGGACGATTGCCGGACCAGGGAAATGGAACTATATTGGGCGGCGCCGGTCTTCATAGCCAATTGCTGAAGTTTTTCGATGCACAGAGCGACAGGGGTCCGACAGGCGCAAACTATGCGATTAGACTCAGATTTTCTGGCAAGCGCGGCCGTGCTTCCCGTCGGCGTCATTTCCCCCATAAGACGGAAGGCGTGGTTCCGATGGGTGGCGCTTCTCGCTCTGGTGTGCACAATCGGCCTCTATGCTGCCGAGAGTTCGCATCATCACGACACGCAGGCAGGTGAGCTGCTTTGTCCGGTGTGCCAGGTAATCGCCCACGGCGCGCTCGATTTATTTGTTCCCGAGCTCGCGAATCTCCTTCCCCATGACAGCAGCTATCTGATTTCATCTGTAGGCACGCCAACTTTCTTCCTGCCGTCTGTAGTTGCCGCCCGACCCCACTCGCGGGCACCGCCCGTCTGACTGATCACTCCGTAAGCATCCCGGTTTTGCCGCAACAGGTTCTGTCATCTGTCGCTTGAGGCAGCGTAACACCGATTGTTGAAGCCGGTCGTGCATTCGCGTGCGCATCTCGCTTGTTGTGCTGTGCAGCAAGCGGCAGACATGGCCTGAATGCAGTGGACTCCTGGTTTCCCGGCCTGCTCGCTGCCGGCAACAGCGGCGTTTGCGCCGGCATCGGTAATGGCGGTGAGGGCGGACCACAATCACATTCGATCGAGAGTCTCTTGAGATTTTAAGAGGTAACAACATGAAAAACATTTTGCGTGGCTTGCTGGCCTGCGGTGTTGTGGCTGTCGTGGCTGTTCAATCGGCCGCAGCCGATGGTATGGCCGACATGCCGGGAATGTCGATGCCGCAGGCCGGGCACGACGGATACGGCACACCGGGACTTGCCGGTGCGGTAACAAAGACTGTGACGATAACTGCCTTCGATACTATGCGCTTCGAGCCGGCCCGGATCTCCGTGATCGCGGGGCAGACTGTGCGGTTTGTTATCAGGAACGCCGGCAAAATAGCGCATGAATTCGTGATTGGCGACCGCGCCGAGCAGCGCGAGCATGAAGCCGAGATGCAGGCGAATCCGAACATGAAAATGGATCGGGATCCTAATGGTGTCACCGTTGGGCCTGGAAAGACGCAGGAGCTAATCTGGCAGTTTCCGAAGCAGGCCGGGACAGTTGAATATGCCTGTCACGAGTCCGGGCACTTTGCGGCCGGAATGGTCGGGTATGTGCATGTCGTCGGGATGGCGGGGAGCGTAAACCGGTGACAATGATCCGCTTACGCACAGCGCGGATTATTGCTGGCTTGGCGCTCACAGCGGCGATGTCGCCTGCCGCGCTTGCGCACGCAGTTGCCGGTATGCGCGTGTTTCCTGCCACCATGAGTTTCGACGATCCGGGCGTGGCCGACGAAGCGTCCTGGGAATTCGGCCACGTCAATGCCGCCGGTACCGATCAGAACGCTCTCGGTGTTGCTTTTGCCAAACGACTGACGCCGCGATTCGGAATCGTAATGAGCACCGACTACCAGCGTCTGGCGCCTGGAGACGGGACAGCGGCGGTCGACGGCTGGGACAATCTGAGCGTCGCGGGCGCTTGGCAGCTGTTCGTGCATTCTGATGCGGAATCAATTGGCATGCTGCAGCTGTCCGACAGCATCGGTCATTCCGGCAGCCGCGCCATTGGTTCTGAATATTCGACCTATGTGCCGGAATTCGCCTATGGCAAGGGATTCGGCGGCTTGCCGCACAGCCTTCGGATGCTGCGGCCGATGGCCTTCACCACCGCAGTTTCCGAGGAGTTGCCGACAGACTCGAGTGTTCCGCACATGTTGCACTGGAATTTCTCGCTGCAATACAACATCTCCTACTTGCAGAATTTTGTCCGTTACGAGGGCATCAAGGCGCCTTTTAACAGGATGGTGCCTATTATCGAAATCCCGCTGCAGACATGCCTCGACCGGGGTTGTGCAAACCAGACGACCGGCTACGTCAATCCGGGGGTCATGTGGGTTGGGCGCTTTTTTCAGTGGGGTATCGAGGCGCAGGTGCCGGTGGACAGCCGCACCGGGCATTCGGTTGGAGTCCTGCTTGGCATGGACTTTTATCTCGACGATATCGCGCCGCACAGTTTCGGCATGCCGCTGTTCCCCTGAGTCCCGGAGTCCCTGAACAATGCGCAGTTTCAGAATTACGAGTCTTGCAGTGCTTTCGCTTGCGATGTTTCTCGCGGCGCCGGTTGCCGATGCGCACGCCTTTCCGGATCATTCGTCGCCCGAGGTCGGGTCGGAAATGGCGCGCGCACCGGCATCCGTCCAAATCTGGTTCGATGGAGAGATCGAACCGGTATTCTCGAGCCTGCTCGTGAAAACCGCGGCCGGCGCGCAGGTCAGCATCGGTCAGGGCCGGGTTTCCGCGTCTGACGGACATCTTCTGGAGACAGCTTTGCCGGCTTCGTTGCCGCCAGGAAAGTACCTGGTCTTCTGGAGCGTGATTGCCCGTGATGGGCATCATACCGAAGGGCATTTTTCCTTCCACGTGAAGTGATCGAGACATCCGCCATGAGTTTTCATCCTTTGTATGTTTTGTTCACGGCCGGCGATATTCTGGCGCTGGTGACAACGCTCGGTGTCCTCGCCTGCTGGTTTACGGTATTGCCGGATGAACGGGTGGAGGCGCTGGAATCAGCGGTGCGCCATCTTCTCGGTGTGGCCATCGCGCTGCTCACCCTGAGCAGCGCTGGAATTCTCGTGTCGCGTGTGCTGGAGATGGGTGGCGGCAACTGGAGTCGTCTGTTCGTCACCATCCCGGTAGCGCTCAGGCTGACGCATTACGGCCACCTGTGGCTGTGCCGGCTGCCTGCCCTGATCCTGTTATGGTACGCGTGGATGCGGATCGGTCGTCACCACCGGCGCGGGTGGCCGGCATGGCTCATGTTGGGCGCGGCGGCAGTAATCGCGTTCACTCGGGCCGACAGCGGTCACGCGGCAGACGAAGGTGATTTTACCATCGCGGTGTGGATTGACTTGCTGCACCTGTTGTCCGGGTCGGCGTGGGTTGGGGCCCTGTTCGGCATGACGATCGTCGTATTCCCGAAGCTGTCCCGCCCGGATGTGGCATCGCCCGCGCGTGCGGCAGAGATCTTTCAGCGGCTGTCGGTGCTCTCGGGCTACGCTCTCAGTGTCATTCTGCTGACCGGGGTGTATACATCATGGCGTGAACTTGGTGAGTTCAGTCAGCTGTGGAATTCCGGGTATGGACAGGTGCTGGCAGCGAAGCTGGTGCTGGTTGCGGCAATGATTATCCTTGGCATTGGCAACAGGTATGTGCGTCTGCCGCGGCTGTTGCGTAGTGCCGGCAGGCCGGTTCCGCGGACATTGGCGGCACTGTGCTTCGGCGCTTCCGCGCCAACGGCGGGCCAGCTGCCTGCGGACGGGAAGCAGGTATTGCGCAGTTGTGCGCATGCGGTTCTTGCCGAGAGTCTGCTGGGTGTGGGCGTGCTGATCGCGGCATCGATTCTTTTGCACAGCATGCCGGCCGCCGACATGCGCAATATGTTGCAATCTGTATCGCATCTGCAGGCAATACAGCAGACCACAGGCGTTAAGCGGGACGGCAAAGGCGGGTTCAGCTGACGTTCTGTTTTTATCTGCATACCCGGTGACAGAAATCCCGATGACCTGGTGTGCCAGCGGCAGAGAATTGAGCGGATCCTGCAGCAGCGAAGCAGGGGTTATTTGGGCTGCGAAAGTGCGCGACCGGTCTTGAGTTCACGCAGCGAGCGTACGAACGAGTATACGCTTACCACGAAAATTATGATGATCACGAGAAAGAACCCGACCCCCAGGTTTGCAAGATTGTGGACGTGGATTCCGGTGTGAATCTGCAGTTCGCCAATCCGGGGAAACCAGAGACCGAGCAACGCGACAGCGACGAAGGCGAGGCCCCCCCAGGCCAGCGTGCGGCCGGCAACCGCGCGCGCCACGTAGATCCGGGCGTCTTCGGCCAGATGCCGGTGCGCCATCCATGTTCCGATCAATGCGCCAAAGACCATTTGAGTGACTGTTGTGCCTGCTCCGAACAAAAATCCCGGCAAGAAGCCGAGGTAGGGGCTCGTCATTGCGGGGGCAAGAACCGTGTAGGTGATAAGCGCGAAAGCGCCGCTTCCCCATCCGGCAATGAAGCCGTGCAAGAGGGGCATGTAGGTGGGTATTGGGCGCAGCGCCGGTTCGTTATCAGTGTGGCTCAGACTGTGGCTGTGAAAAAGATGCAAAATCCGGCCGCGCCGCAGCACATAGTAGCCGGAAACGAGCATCACGGCTCCCACGATCAGATCGACGTAAAACTCGTAGCGCACATTCTTGATGACCTGGGCGAAGGCAGAAAATCCGAAATAGGCAATTTCGCTCGCGAGTGCGCGCTGAACGGTAAAGGCGGCAGAAAACAGCAATCCGCTGCGCAAACCGCCCTTCGTGCTATAGCTTCCGACCGAGTAACTGAAGGTGATCGGCCAGGTATGCTCGTCCGGTGTAATGCCGTGGATGATGCCAAGCAGGAAGGCGGTAAGCAGAGCCAGATCCACGCTCAGCCCAAGGTGCGGGCTCCAGAGATTGAGGATGCCAGGATCCAAAATTCGTTCTCCACTGCTTTTATCAAGTTCAGGTATTTATCGCAGGTTCCCGGGCGGGATCCGGGTGCAACACAGTCCCGCTTATGGGCAAAATCCGCCGCTAGTGTACCACTGAAGCCAGCAATGATTCCGGGCCCAGGGGACTTTCCGGTACCTCGGATCCTGTCGGCCCTGGCCGGGAGGGCTGACCCGGTTCGAACGCGACTGCGGCCGGGCGGGCAATTTCTGCGCACGCAGGCAGTCGATGGAAAGCAGACGATGCCCAAAGTGGTGGCCAGGCGGCAATTGGATACCGAAATCTCAGGTGAAAATCCCGAAGCAGGCATAGCTGTGCTGCGACATTGTGCGTGATTTGCCTAGCATGAAATACGCAGCCGTAAGGGTGGCGTGAAGTATCCGACAGCCCGTCATGCCGCGGACTTTTGGCGCATCTCGGCATTCTTGATGAGAATGGCAGTCTGGCTGTAGCCGCCTTTGGTTGCGGCCATCAGGGCGGTGTTTCCCGCCCCGTCCTTCGATGTGACCATCGCGCCATTATCGAGCAGCAGCTTGACTACCAGCGCATGACCATGGCCCGCGGCCACGACCAGCGGCAGGTGGCCCTTTTCGTCACGAAAATTCGGGTTGATTCCGGCACTGATAAGTGAATAGACCATTGAGGCATGACCTTTCTGCGCGGCTTGGCACAGCGCGCGGGCCCCATGCACGCTGTTGACCTGTGCGATCGGTTTGACTCCCTTGGGCAGTTTCAGGATGAAATTCACAAAGGAGGTGACGACCATGGCCACAAGCGCAAACAGCATGATGTGGGGGTCAACACCGAGCTCCTGCGCGATGTCGCTGGGGAGATTGGCGCCAATGGCCAGAATGGCGATAACCAGAATCAGCGTGAACTTAAGGTAGCGGACGAGGGATACGCCAATAATGGCAATCAGGCCAATCAGAAGGTAGTTTTTGTTAAGGCCGAGCCCCTTGGAAACCTCGTCAGGCAGATTGGCGCCGACACTCATCACGGTAACCAGGACGATAATGGTTATATCCTGGGTCCACGACGAGTATTTTTTGAATTTAATCATTCTCCCTCCGTACTGTGACGGTAAATCGGCAACCAACGCTTAGCAAAAATTGCGCCAATATGTGCTGCCACCCCAGCATTGGTCCGGTCGCGGGCGGCAATTTACCGGCCGGTGACCAAGCGAATTTTGTAACACTAACTTGTCGCGACGCGTAAATCCATGGTGGGTTGCTGTCAGGACCGATACCGGGCACCGGGAGGTGGCTTTGGCATTTTTTCGGGTCGATTTCTGTCTGCGTCCTGTCATTTGGGCCGGACTTTTGCGGGTCACGGTGACCTTGCGACTTATTTTAGGGCCACGCCGATATCCAACATCTCTGTTCCTGAACGTTCAGCACAGATTCCCGCCCTGTCGGTCCTGCGTCATCTGATGTCCCGACCCTTCTGCAAAGCTCGGACCAAGAGTCCCAGTCGATCGGTTCTTGCACAGGACCGGGTGTCGCGTCCGGGCGCTGATTATCGCGACCGGCCATTAACTGGCCATAACCAGCGGCGCGCCGGATCCGGTTTCTGCCTGAGCCGGCACAATCGGCGCATATCTAAAGACATATGCCTATAAATATAGCGCGAAGCGCTTCGTTCAGCCAAGTCTGGTATGTTTCTTGCTTCCCAGTAAGGCTGACCATCAGGGGTGGTTTCCCGGCGCCCGTGCATATTGGCACGCGGCGCTTGCGTGTAGCGATAACGTCATCCTTAATTAACTAATAGAAAACTTTAATCTCTGGCCGCGGCTGGGGCGGCAGCGCAGGTGACGGTGCGCTCATAAATAAAGTTGCTGGATCCGGATGCATTTGCCGGCGACTGACCATCAACGCTGAATTTCTAGAGAAAGCTATGCGTTCGCTTGAGCCTAAGAGCGCCTCCAGGGCCGCCCCCTCGATGACAGCGCTTGGCGTGCGTGTCCTGTGGCTTGTCGGCGCGCTGCTCATTATCAGCACCGGATTGTGGCTTGCCCTGACATGGCAGACCATTTCGCAGCGGCAGATGCAACGTATGAGTGTTGCCGCAACGCTCGCGGCGACCGATGCCGACGGGTATTTCGGACTGCTGCGCGCGCGCGGGCGCGAGGTCGCCAATCAGTTGCGCAGGCGTGATGTGCTGCGCCACCCGCAGGCGGCCTTGCCTGTGCTGCGCAGATTCACGGCGGGGAATCCGGATTTGACCTCGGCAATGGTCATCCGCACCGACGGCCAGGTCCTGGCATCGAGCTCGCCGGATGCCATGTCGGGCATCGGCAACGTCATGAGCGATCCATCGCGGCGCGCGCAATTCGAACGCAGTCTGCAGACCGCAGGGCTCCTGATCAATCCTCCGCAGCGAAGCGGGCAGCCGAATAAATGGGCGATCCCGGTGCAGTATGTGGTGAGGGACAGCAAGGGCAAGACGCTGTTCCTGTTTCAGTTCCGGATTCTGCTCGAAGAACAACAGGCCCTGTGGAAAGAGCTGCAGCTGGTGCCTGGTGTAATCATCGGGCTTATGCGTGACGATGGAGTCCTGATCAGTCAGGTGCCCGATCAGCATCAGGCACGCGCTGGCGCCGACTCGAGCGCCGTTGCAGTGCCCGCCAATGTATTAGCGCAAGGCAAGGAAAGCGGACGTTACACGAGTGCCGCTGCCGACGGTTCTTCGCGAGTAGGTGTCTATGAGCGGTTAACGCATTATCCGCTTTACGTTTATTTATCCATACCGAGGTCCGTGGTCGCACAGATATGGTGGCAGTATGCCCGTGTTCCCCTGTATCTGCTTGTCTCCGGGCTTTTCATTGGCATGATTATCTACGCTATTGTCGCCGGACGTTTCGCCCGGCGCATGCGTGTTATTGGAGACTTTTTTTTTGACGACGGGCAAATCAGAAACGGGGATCCGCCAAGCAGCGGCGTTCTCGAGATTGATCAGCTGTGCGGAAGCCTTGTTGATGCCAGGCGCCGGCTCAGGGAGGCCGCCGAAAACCGCGAGAAACTGCTTTTGTCCGCCGCCCGTGCCGGCACCTATGTGGTCAGGCACAGCGACGACATCGTTGTCGATGCCGATGAAGTTTTCGTGGCTATGCTGGGAAAAACCCGCGCGCAGGTGATCGGATGCACCTGGACCAGTCTGCTTGCGGAACCGCCGACAGCAGATGGAATCCGCCCGCGCGGGCACTTCTCGGCAATATCCACGACTTTGCGATTCAGCCACGCGGGCGGAAAGCCCTTGTGGCTTTCAGTTGCCGAGTACACAGAGGAATCACAAGCCGGAATTATTCGCTACGGATTGACCATCAATGTCAGCGAACGCGAGCTTCTGCTGAGCGAACTGCATTCGCAGTCGCGGCGCATGCAGGCGCTGTGGCAGGTTGCGTCCGACAGGACGTTGACAGACAGCGCCAAGATTCAGCTGATTCTGGGATTCGGTGTCGGGACGCTTGGCATGGAAACCGCGATGATCGGCGAGATATCCGGCGACCGTTACATCATCCGTCATGTGATCGATGCCATCGGGATGTTCGAGCGCGATCAGGATATGCTTCTCAATGACACGCTTTGCCGGTTTGTCGCCGAGGACGACAGCAATTTGTACATCGACAACGTATCGGCGGATCCGAGATTCCGGAATCTTCCGGGCGTTAAGCAGCTCGGAATCAACACCTATGTGAGCGCAGCAATACGCCTTGAGGACAAGATCTTCGGTACGCTGGTGTTTCTGCGGCGCAAGCCGGCTGAACATGCCTTCACCGAGGACGACAGGGCATTCATAGATCTGCTGGCGTCATGGCTGAGCCAGTTTCTGCAGCAGCAGAAGCGGCGCGCAGAACTTGAGGCAATGGCGATGTCGGACAGTCTTACCGGGCTGCCGAACCGGCGGGCGGCCGAGATTCGTATTGAGAACGAACTTGCGCGGGTCCGCAGGGGAGGGGAGCGCTTTTCGATTGCGATTTGCGATCTGGATAATTTCAAGCTTATCAACGACCACTTCGGGCACGATGTCGGGGATATTGTTTTGCGGCATGTGGCAGATGTTATTCGCGGAGCGTTGCGCGACGGCGACTGGGTTGCACGATGGGGAGGGGAGGAGTTCATTATTTTCTTCTTCCAGTCAACTCCAGCCGATGCGCTTGCAGCGTCCGAGCGCATCCGGCAGGCAATACGGTCGCAACCGGTTGAGAAGGGGCACGCAATGCTCGAGGTGACCGCGAGTCTTGGCGTTGGTATTTTAGCCACGTCCGATGAGAGTATTGAACACGTGCTTCTGGATGCTGATGATTGTCTGTACGAGGCAAAAAAGCGCGGACGCGACCGGGTCGTTGCGGCGGATATGGCAAGCAGCCACACCCTGCGCCGCTCGCATATGCTTCAGCAGGCACTCCAGGAGAAGCGCCTGGTGCCTGCCTACCAGTGCATGGTGGACCTGCAAAACGGAAAGGTCGTTGCCGAAGAGGCGCTGGCGCGCCTGGTCCTGTCTAACGGGGATATCCTGCCTGCCGGCGAGTTCATCGAGGCGGCGGAGGGGCTCAATATGATCCACCGGGTTGATAATCTGATTGCACGGCAAACCATGGAACGCTGTTCGGCGCTCGAGCGCCAGGGTGTCATTTTGACGGAGCGGTCGTATTTCATCAATTTGTCGCCGCAGTTTCTCGCGCGCAAAGACCTGGTAGAAGCCCTGCTGCAGGACGCCGATTCGCTCTATTCAAATTGTACTGCGCAGTCGGCCCTGAAAAGGCCATTTGTTTTCGAGATTACCGAACGCCAGTTCGTGACCGATATCAATCGGCTGCATGCCGATCTCCAGCCTCTGCTGGATTGCGGATTTCGAGTGGCGCTGGATGATTTCGGCAGCGGCTATTCATCGTTTCTCTATCTGGCGAAGCTGCCGGTATCGTTTCTCAAGATAGAAGGCTGGATGGTCCAGAACATGCGCCAGAATGAACACATTCTGCAGATGATAAAGAGTATGGTGATGCTGACCAGGACCCTGGGCGTCACGACGATAGCGGAGTGTGTCGAGGACCGGGAGACCGCCGATATACTGCGCGATCTCGGGGTTGACTGGGGGCAGGGGTACTTTTTTGGCCATCCGCAATGCGACGAATCCTATCTCGCTCGCTGGTACGGCAGCTGATATTTCGCGCATTGCCTTGCTGTATGCACCACGGGCAGCGTCGCAGGGCCCGTCATAATAGTGTCTCCAGTATTGGATTCGGCGTGGAATAATGCGGTGAGGGGCTGTATTGTGCGCTTGTTTCAGCTGACAGGCTACGGATCTGCATTGCTGCAGGCATAACGCCCGGGATCAATGACTACAGGAGGAAAATAATAATGACGGGGTTTTTCATATTTGCGCTCAGTCTGGTTGCAGTGGCGCTCGTGTTCGTGTTTCTCGGTGTAAAAACCGTCCCCCAGGGCTATGAATGGACGGTTGAGCGTTTCGGCAAGTACGTGCGCACCCTGGTGCCCGGACTGCACATAATCGTTCCTTTCATCGACCACATCGGGCACAAGGTGAACCGGATGGAGGAGGTCCTTGATATTACCCGTCAGGAAGTAATCACCAAGGACAACGCGATGGTGCAGGTCGACGGCGTTGCCTTCATTCAGGTTCTGGACACGCCCAAGGCGGCCTATCAGGTATATTCGCTTGGCACCGCGATACAGAATCTTGCCATGACCAATATCCGTTCGGTAATCGGTTCCATGGAGCTCGACAGGGTTCTGTCCGAACGCGATTCGATCAACCAGAGCCTGCTTCGGGTTGTCGATGAAGCGACGCGCGAGTGGGGCGTCAAAGTGACCCGCGTCGAGATCAAGGATATCCAGCCGCCGCAGGATCTGGTTGATGCAATGTCAAAGCAGATGATTGCCGAGCGCGAAAAGCGCGCCGTCATCACCAAATCGGAAGGCGAACGCCAGGCGGCAATCAATAACGCCGAGGGTGAAAAGCAGGCGGCGGTGTTGACCGCCGAAGGGCGCCTGGAGGCGGCGAAGAAGGATGCCGAGGCGCGTGAGCGCCTGGCTGCGGCCGAAGCAAACGCCACAACTTCGGTCTCGGAAGCAGTCAAGAATGGCGATGCGCGCGCGCTCAGCTATTTCCTTGGCCAGAAATATGTCGACTCCCTGCAGACAATTGGCAGCGCCCCGAATCAGAAAATCGTCTTTCTGCCGCTTGAGGCAGCCGGTATTATCGGCGCCCTTGGCGGGGTGACCGAGCTCGTGCGCGACATGGCGTCAACTGCAAAAAGGGTTTGAGGGCAGACGGTGATCGGGTCCGGAAATATGCTGTTCTGGTACTGGTGGATACTTGCCGCAGTCTTTATCGTCATCGAGATGCTTGTGCCTGGTATCTTTATGCTTTGGCTCGGAGTGGCGGCATTCGCCGCCGGACTGGTGCTTCTGGCCGTGCCAGGCATGGCGATCGAATGGCAGCTGATCGTGTTTGCGCTGGTCGCCATTGGCAGTGTTGTATTTTGGCGCTGGCAGCTGCGGCGTGCTGTCGTGGCCGAAGACAGCCCGAACCTGAACCAGCGCGGTCAACAGTATATCTCGCGGGAATTCGACCTCATAGATCCGATTCGAAACGGCTACGGCCGGGCAAAAGTGGAGGATACGGTCTGGACCGTCAGCGGACCGGACCTGCCGGCCGGCTCGCGGGTACAGGTCATTGGAGTCGATGGGACGGTACTTAAGGTTAAGGCGGCCGGCAACACAGCTGCCGGATAGCCGGAGGTTACAGGCGCAGTGGAATGCCGCTGCACAGTGCAAGGTGGTGTAATCGCGGCACCGCGGTGTCGGGCGCGGTGTGCTGGACCGGAAGCAGAACCATGGCAATGCCAGGAAAGCTGCCGGGTGCACTAGCATCAGATCTGAAGTACGATCAGCTCCAGGGTGCGTGTGTCGGCGCATGGGACTGTGCGCACTGTGAGATGCCGCAATGGGACTTCGGTGCCTGCGATTGTCTGGCCGTGAAGCCGTGTGTCCGGATTTTCGGACCGGGCAGTGCATTAAGAGTATTGTGGCTATTCATATGCGGCGGCGGCAATCAGGTGCACAATGATTCCTTGCTGCCAGCGGCTCTTTCAGCAGACGAAGGCATGCTGACAGACGAGCGGGACACGGCAGCGCAGTACGAGAGGACAGGGCATGTCGCGACGGAATACGGGGAGCGTGTCGGCAGGAACGATCGGCCACAGCCTGCTCAGCGATTATGACATTCACCTGTTTCGGGAAGGGCGCAATTTCCGGCTCTACCAGAAACTGGGTGCGCATCTGGCGGACCATGAGGGTGAGAGTGGCACGCAATTCGGATTGTGGGCGCCCAATGCCGACAGCGTATCGGTGATAGGCGAGTTCAACGGCTGGCGCGCCGGTGTACACAGTCTGCAGCGTCGCCCCGACGACAGCGGCATCTGGGAGGGCTTCATTGGCGGTGTCGGCGCCGGCGCGCTTTACAAGTACCATCTGGTTTCACGCTACGGCGGCTACCAGGTGGACAAGGCTGATCCTTTCGCACTGCGCAGCGAGAACCCTCCACGCACTGCTTCGATTGTTTGGTCTGTTGACTACAGCTGGGGCGACAGCGAATGGATGTCCCGGCGCAGACAGGCCAACGCGCTCGCTTCGCCGCTATGCATTTACGAACTTCATCTTGGTTCGTGGATGCGCGTACCGGCGGAAGGCGGCCGGTCCCTGACCTACCGCGAACTTGCGCCGCGACTCGCAAGTTATGTGCAGGAAATGGGTTTCACCCATGTCCAGCTGCTGCCGGTGATGGAGCATCCATTCTATGGGTCCTGGGGATATCAAACTACCGGTTATTTCTCACCCAGTGCGCGCTTTGGTACGCCGCAGGATTTCATGTTTCTGGTGGATACGCTGCACCAAGCTGGTATTGGCGTGATTCTTGACTGGGTGCCATCACACTTTCCTGATGACCGGCATGGACTGTCATTTTTTGATGGCACCTGGCTTTATGAACATGCCGATCCGAAGAGTGGCTTCCATCCTGAGTGGAAGTCGAGCATCTTCAACTATAATCGTCATGAAGTGCGTTCGTTTCTGGCATCAAGCGCGCTATTCTGGCTGGACAAATACCACGCCGACGGCCTGCGCGTGGACGCGGTCGCCTCAATGCTCTACCTCGATTATGCACGCAAGGAAGGTGAATGGATTCCGAACGAGTATGGGGGTAAGGAGAACATCGCCGCGATCCGGTTTCTGCGGGACCTTAATGAGGCAGTATACCGTGATTTCCCCGACGTGCAGACTATTGCCGAGGAATCGACCGCGTGGCCCATGGTTTCGAGGCCGACGTATGCTGGCGGTCTCGGCTTCGGAATGAAATGGAACATGGGCTGGATGCATGACGCGCTTGCCTACTTCTCATGCGATCCGGTCTATCGCAAATACCATCATGATCAGATCACCTTTTCGATATGGTATGCATTTCACGAAAACTTCCTGTTGCCGCTGTCGCACGACGAGGTCGTCCACGGCAAGGGTTCTCTGCTTGCCAGGATGCCGGGCGACGAGTGGCAGAAATTTGCCAATCTGCGCGCGCTCCTTGCCTACATGTGGACGCATCCGGGGAAAAAACTGCTGTTCATGGGTGGGGAGTTCGGGCAGCGCAACGAGTGGTACCATGAAACAAGTCTCGACTGGCACCTGCTGCAGTACGCCCCCCATATGGGACTAAAACGTCTGGTCAGGGATCTGAATCATCTCTGCCGGAATCACCCGGCCCTGCATGAGCTCGACTTTCAAAACGAGGGTTTCGAGTGGGTGGATCTGAATGACCGGGACGCAAATGTAGTGAGCTATCTGCGCAAGGGCGCAGATCGAGAAGATATAATGCTCGTCGTGTGCAATTTTACACCGCTGCCGCGCCATCACTATCGCGTCGGCGCATCGCGCGGCGGCTTCTGGCGCGAAGTCCTGAACAGCGATGCTGTCATTTATGGTGGCAGCGGCCAGGGAAATTTTGGCGGCGTCGAAGCTACGCCCGAGCCTGCGCACGAACGCAGTCATACGCTGCGCCTGACCTTGCCGCCGCTCTCCGTGTTGTGTCTGAAGCCGGTAACACAATCCGGCTGATGGCTACATGACCGGCCGGAAATCGAGGCCAATCGTCGACTGCGCGAGAGCGCCAGAAGGAACTGGTAAATTGATACGCCACCAAGCCACCTATGGCAGGCATTAAGAGCAAACCGCTAAAATGACGTCATCATAATACAGTCTCTCCTGTGAATTGCAGTATCCTCCTTGCTTGAAGGAGTCGGAGTACCGATGAAGCGCCGGCAGCGCGATTGCGGGGTGCCAATAAGTATAGGTGCAATTGCACTAGTGTCCGGACGTTAGTCGAACAAATTCAGCTGATTAGCGGAAAGTGCCTGAATGTCGTCAGTAACGATGTCGTTAAGTAGTTGATCCAGCGGAATTCGCTCGAACATGGTCAGGCTCAGGATCTGTAGCATTTCATACAAGCTCGCCGAGAGGTGGAGCCGCTTTTTGACGACGGCGACGAGCACGTAAACGGATACCGCGATCCAGATTTGCGTCTTGACTGCATTCTCTGAAGTGCCGAAGAAAACTTTGATACGAAGATGCTGCTTTATCCAGCGAAACAACTGCGCGACATAAAGCCTACAAACCCTAT
>VFSW01007681.1_pt1 | contig 15605 bp, 8 predicted proteins | sample 5358111 | NCBI WGS metagenome assembly VFSW01 (sample SAMN11554181, study PRJNA540505) | mine drainage metagenome | isolation source: sediment from site ElyBrook_90M | place: USA: Ely Copper Mine, Vershire, VT | collected 2017
CTTTTTAGCTGCAGTTCTTGTTTCATTGTCGGTTGTCTCGTGCAAGAGTGAAATTCAGACTGCGCCTGCTCAAAAATCAACAATCCCGGAATTCCTTGGCCAATGGACAATAGATATACAGGGTGGCTCAGTTGGCTGGCTTGAGGTCCGGCAGGAACCTGATTATCTGGATGGCGATATCCTCTGGGTCGGCGGCAGTGTTTTACCTGTTTCGGATATATTCCTTGCAAAAGACCATATTCTTGTGGTTCAGAGGTCAAATAATGTGGTCAGAAAAGTTGATGAAAATAAGAATCCCCTTAAAACTCAGACAATTACTGACTGGCTTGAAATTACAGTGAAGGGTGATAAAATTGATGGCATTCTGCTGTCTCCCAGGAGTAACGGAACAGGTGTGGATACCACCAGATTTTCAGGCACAAAATTGCCTCCTCCACCTCCGGCACCCGATCTGACCAAATTAAAGTTCGGAGCGCCTGTTACCCTGTTTAACGGCAAAGATCTTACTGGTTGGAGACTGGTTAATGAGAAGCAAAAAAACGGATTTTCAGTTGTTAACGGGATACTTACAAATAATCCGGTTCAAACTGAAGGCGCACCGCATATAAGTTATGGCAACCTCAGGACTGACCAGGTATTTAATGACTTTAACCTGAAAATCGATGTCAACGTGCCAGCAGGAAGTAACAGCGGCATCTACCTGAGGGGCATGTACGAAATTCAGGTTCTTGATTCTTATAAACAGCCATTGGATTCACATAATATGGGAGCAGTCTATAGCAGGATCGCGCCTACCGTCAGCGCTGAGAAACCGGCTGGAACCTGGCAATCCCTTGACATAACGCTCTGTGATCGCCATATTACAGTTATTCTTAACGGAACCAAAATTATAGATAATCAGCCTGTGTACGGACCAACGGGGGGAGCAATCATTTCCGATGTATTTGCGCCCGGTCCGATCTACCTTCAGGGTGATCACGGATCTGTTGAATACAGGAATATTATTCTTACTCCTATAATTAAATAACTCCCCGTAAGGAAGGGTTATTTTCTGAAATCATTAAGCCGGAGGATAATTATATATTCGTTTCGAATTTGTAATTCCCTGCCGGCTTTTTCAATTATGAGTCCACTCCGAAAAGTCATTTATGCTGAATTTCAGTGTTTTTTACCCCTGACCCCCAAAGGCTGGGCTCAGGGCTCAGAGCTCAGAGCACAGGGTCTGGAGCGTGAGATATGAGATGTGAGATATGAGATATGGGATATTAGATATGAGATATGAGGGTAACAGAGCATGGAGCTTCTTCAGATTCCCCTCCCTGGAGGGGCCAGGGGTGGGTTTTAGGAAAAGGGAAACACTGAAATTCAGCATAATAAAATAGTCCTCTCAGGAGATTCAGAGGTAAATTAACTATTCGGCGCAGATTCAATTATTATTGTTAAATTTCCCCGGCCTCAGTATTGTTTTGAGCGGGGATTTTTGTTGTGTTTTGGAAATAATGAATGAAAAAGTCACGAATATCTGAATTGGTTTTGATATTGATAGCAGGATCTATCCTTGCAGGCGGTTGCAGGCACAAAATGGCTGATTCTGCTTCCCCGGCGGGTCGCTTACCGGTTATTGAACCAGATTATTCCGGTGTGACAATCCCTCCTAATATAGCTCCGTTGAATTTTATGATCTCCGAGAACAGTAAGCATTTCAGTATAAGGGCCACATCTGCCGGCGGAACAAGTCTGACAATAAATACCTCCGACGGGATAGTACGGTTTCCTGTTAAGCAATGGAAAAAGTTACTCGGAGATACCCAGGGGGATAGCCTTAAGATTGAGATAATTTCCACTGAAAAGGGAAAGCCTGTCATAAAATATGATCCGGTGTACATGATCGTTGCCCGCGACCCTGTTGATCCATATCTTTGCTACAGGCTGCTTTACCCCGGATACAGGTCGTGGGTGGATATGAAGATAGTGCAGAGGTCACTGGAGGATTTCAGTGAGAATTCGTTGTTTGAGAACCAGTTGCTTGATGATAATTGCGTAAACTGTCACTCCTTTAACAAAAATAATCCTGACAGGTTTTTGCTTCATGTACGGGGCTCAAAGGGAGGCACCTATTTTTTTGACGGAAAACAGCTGACCAGGACTCAGTTAAAAACTCCTGAAATGCCTGCAAACGCAGTTTATCCTGCATGGCATCCCTCGGGAAGATATGTTGCTTTTTCAGCAAATAAAACAGTTCAGTCGTTTCATATGCGACCTGAAAAAAACATAGAGGTATATGATCTCTATTCTTCACTTTTCGTCTATGATTTGGAAAGGAATGAAATGTTCTCATCTCCGGAAAAAGATACTGTAAAATATATGGAAACCTTTCCCTGCTGGTCCCCGGATGGCAATTACCTCTATTTCTGCAGGACCCGGCAGGTTAAGGAAGGCTTTGACTATATGCAGGTTAAGTATGATCTGGTCAGGAAATCATTTGACCAGTCAGAAGGGACATTCGGAAATGATGAAGTTGTTTTTGATGCCTTATCCATTAATAAATCTGTTTCGTTTCCCGCAATTTCTCCTGATGGCAGATACCTTGTATTTACCCTTCACGACTACGGGACCTTTTCTATCTGGCATAAGGAGGCAGACCTTTATCTGATTGATCTTCAAACCGGTAAGGTTGATAAGATGCCGGTTAACAGCAATGAAACGGAGAGCTATCATTCCTGGTCTTCAAACGGAAGATGGCTTGTTTTCAGCAGCAAGAGGGGAGACGGTCTGACTGCCAGACCATATTTTGCCTATTTTGTGTCTCCCGACAGTGTGGGTAAACCGTTTGTTTTGCCTCAGAAGGATCCATCACTTTATGGGAGGATGGAAAAAACCTTTAACAGGCCTGAATTTATTACCGGCAGAATAAAGGTCGGACCACGCGATTTTGCAGCAGCATCCGGAAAAGAGCCGGTGAAAGCCAGATGGAAAGAAAAAATGAATAATCAGGTGAAATGAGCAGAGGTCGGGGAATGAAAAAGAAAGATGATCTTTTAACTCCTTCAAAAAGAGTTTTCCCGGCTGTTGATGTCGGAGGAAGATTTGCAGTATCTATTTCTGTTGCTCTTCTAATTGTTTTATCAGTAGCATATCTCTGTTTCTTTGGGGGTAGCATCTTCTTTTTCCAGGAGAATAATTCATTATTCATTTTTTCGACTGATTATTTTCAAAAATTTTGCTCTGAACCGGGTGGTTTGCTGGTATATGCCGGGAACTTTCTGACGCAATTTTATTTCAATCCCTTTTATGGATCTTTAATTGTTACTGCACTTATCCTGTTGGTTTGCCTTGTTTTTATAAGGATTAACAAACGCCTTAAGGCGGAAAGGTCAGTATCATTATTCCTTGCCCTGTTGCCCTCCGGCCTTTTACTATTGCTTCAAACGAGATATGATTTTTATCCGTATTATATCCTCGGATTTCTTCTTGCTGCACTATGGTTCCTTATATCAATTTCTCCGGGAAACGGAATCAAACGTTTTATCCTCACCGGATTATTTCCTTTGTTCTATTATCTGACCGGTTCATTTGCTCTGATATACATCACATTATATTTATTGTATTACCTGATTTATGAGAAAGGCAGGCCCAGGTATCTGCTGCCATCCTTTCTGATTTTATTATCATTTTTGACATTCCTCTTATTTAAAAATATAATATTTCTGCAACCCGTTGATCGCCTGCTGTTTTATCCGTTATTCCTTTACGAATACTCCAGTCTGACAGTATATTTGTCACTATTCAGCGGGGTGCTGATTTTGTACCCTTTATTGATAAAAACAGCTGGTCTTGCCTCGGGGAAAATCAAATTTCAACCACTCTTCTCACTGGCAACCATACTGATCTTATTTTCGTCGGTTGTTTTCCTGCTGTTCAGGAACCGGGATCCCGCAGCAGCTGATATAATCAGCCTTGAGAGGGCGGTTTATAATCAGGAGTGGGATGAAGTGATCAGGCAGTATGAAAAATCCCCGTCGCCGAATATTATCGGGCAATATTATTATAATCTGGCATTGTCTGAGAAAGGAGAGTTATGCAGCAGGATGTTTTCCTGCCAGCAGAACTTCGGTTCAATGTCTCTTACATTGGCCCGTGACAATGAGCAGACATACAGGGCTATTTACTTTTATTATGCTGTCGGACTGACCGGAGAAGCTCACCACCTGGCTTATGAGCTTATGGTTCAGCACGGATTCCGGCCTGAAAATATCAAGATGCTGATAAAAACAGAGCTCATTAACGGAAATTTCAGGATTGCAGAAAGATATATCAATGTGTTGAAAAAGACCTTACATTACAGAAAATGGGCTAATAAATATGAAAAGATGCTTTTTAAGCCTGATCTTGTAAAATCTGATCCCGAACTGGGGGAAGAGATCAGATTGCTTCCGGCAAAAGACTTTTTCGTGGTTACCGATGATTCCAGGAATGTGGATTTATTATTAAAGGAAAATCCGGGAAATAAAAGGGCATTTGAGTACAGGATGGCCAGGTTGCTTCTTGACAAGGACCTGGAAGAAATTGGAAAGGAGGTAAGGAAATTCAAGTCGCTTGGTTATTCGAATTTTCCAAGACACATAGAGGAGGCAATTGTTTCACTTGTAAATGTTACAGGGGAGTTTCCTGACCTTGGCGGACTCCTGATAAGCAAGGATACCGATCAGCGATTCCTAAGGTATTTCTCAGACCTTAAATCGCTGAAGGGCAGTAAGGCTCAGATTGAAAATGGAATGAAAAAAGCTGATAAAAACACCTTCTGGTATTATCTTCAATTCGGAACAATGAGAAGCAGTATCCGTAAGAGCAGCCAGGCAGACAATAGTATTTACTAAGATAAATGATAGATGAAAATCAGAATGATTTCAAAGGAACGGATATATATAATACTTGTATTTCAGATAATCTTATTAATTTCCTGTCAGGAGAACTCCTTTACGATAAACAAGCATGAAATAAGTTCAATGGCGATAATAGTTCCGGAAAATGCGAACAGTATTACTCTTTTTGCAGCAAAGGAACTAAAAAAACATCTCGACATGGTTTTTGATACAGATATTATTCTGGCCAATCCCGGGGATGGTGAAAGATTTAAGAAACTGCTCTGTATTGGCATCAAACCGGCGGATTTTGACGTGAAGCTGAAGTCTGAAGAAGCGGTTTACATAATCAGGAAAAATAAAATATATATTTTTGGAGATGATGCAGTTAATACTAAATATTCAAATGAATTCCCCGGAGAACTCAGGAATAAAGATCTGAGTGAAGTTCTGAATCTTGCCAGCAACCGCACCGGAACATTATCAGGGGTTTATAATTTTCTTGAAAGAGAACTGGGTGTGAAATGGATTAAACCCGGAGACGATGGTATATTTTATCCGGAACTGAAATCTCTGGAACTCGCTGAGAAGGAATATTCCTGGACGCCTGCACTGTTACAAAGAAATATCAGAACGGATCTTTTTTCGGAAAGGAACCAGATACTCTACGGCAGATATGCTCCTAAGGAATTTCAATTATCGGAAGATGAGGTGATTAAAAAACAGTCAGATGTTCTGACCTGGATGAGAAGGATGAGAATGGGCAGAGGTGAGAACTTCCGTTTCGGACATGCGTTTACCTCCTACTGGGAAAAATATAAGGAGACAAATCCTGGCATATTTGCGCTTAATGGAAAAGGAGAAAGAAAACCTGTCGGAAGGAGTGAGAGAGTAAAGATGTGTCCGACAAATCCTGAATTAAGTAAAATTATAGTAAGGGAATGGCATGAAAATTCTGAAAAAGGTCAAAATGAGAATAGCCGGTCAATCTCAGGTTGTGAGAATGATTCGGACGGATATGGAGAAGATGAATGGTGCCATTGCGACAAATGTATGGCTATCGATGCAAGGAAGAAAGAAGAAAAGTTGACAGATTATGTAACAGACAGATATGTTTATCTTTGGAATTCGGTACTGAAGGAAGCACGACGATATAAAAATGATATAATGGTAACAGGGTATGCATATGAGAATATGTTGCAGCCACCGAGGAAAGAGAAGCTTGATGAAGGTATTCTGATAGAATTTATACCCAGAATGGGAGGTGATTTTGATGTTACCAAAAAGCTGTACGAAGGATGGAGAAATGCAGGAATGAAAATGATGATGTACAGGCCAAACGACATGAACTGGGAGATCGGCTTGCCTTTCGGTCAGGAGGAGAGATTATTTAATAACTACAAACTGGCAATTGCAAATAATGCCGTTGGGACTGATTTTGATTCAATGCTTGGATTCTGGGATGGAGTTTCCGATATGGCCTATTATATCCTGGCAAAAGGGCATCTGGATCCGATGGTATCTTTTGATTATCTTGAAAATGAGTACCTGGACTGTTTCGGAGGAGCAAAGGAGGATATTGCAAAGTATTACAGGCACTGGCGAAATATCTTTAACAACAAGATACTGAAAGAGGAACTCAGGCTAAATGACGGTATAAACACCTATTTCCTTGAATGGCACAGGTTATACAGGCTTACCGAAAGAATAGATGAATTTTATGATATTGAAGATTTTGATTTAACCGATTCGTATTTAAAAGATGCTTTAGGCAGAAATATTTCTGTCCAGGCAAGAAAATATATCATGAGGATGCAAATTGCAAATGAACATTCAAGATTGACTTTTCTGAGTTTCCTCGCTGGTAAAGTCGGGAACAGGGATAAAATAATTGAGAATGCGAAAAATCTTGTCAATTTCAGAATAGCAAATAAGGATAGAATTGATATGAACTGGAATGTTTTATTTCAGTATCAGAATTACCAGATGAATGATCAGATCGGAACCAGGTTCCTGGGATTTTTAACGGTTGAGCTTAATTCAGACGAATTCTGATAAAACTATTATTTTTCAGGCAGGCGACAGGCAGGCATTATACATTTAAAATCAAAATTATATTATGATGAAAAATCTATTTCTTTTTATGTTTTTTGTTTTTTTGCTCAATATCTCTCTTTCAGCACAAAAATATGAGCCGGTTACTGTCAGAGCAGGAATGAGGGTGCTGGACTGCTTCCCTTTTAAGGATAGATATCGTTTCCCTGAATTTATTTCCGGCAGGATACAATTTAAAACCGGGATATATTCGGAGGCAAAGCTTAATTATAACCTGCTGAACAGTGAAATGGAGTACATTAAAAACAGGGATACCCTGGCAATAGCAAACAGCAAAAATATCAGCTATATAGCTGTCGCGCAGGATACATTTTATTATGACAGGGGTTATCTTGAACTGATCTCCGGAGGACCTGTAAAGTTGGTTCTGAAGCAGTATATCAGGCTTAAAGAGACTGTACATAAGGACTCGTATGGCACGTCGAGTTCCGGTTCGGCAACTACTACTTATGGCTCGCTGCCATCCCAGGGGAACTTTTATAAGCTTGTAGCCAATGAAGACCTGGTTTTTCAGAGAACTCTTGAATACTATCTTTCTGACGCATCCGGCGGATTTGTCCCCTTCAACAAAAAAAATGTTCTGCAACTCTATCCTCAGAAGCGGGATCAGATAAAAGCCTACCTTAAATCACATAAAGTAGATTTTGATTCACGGGATGATCTGATCAGGTTTGCGGGTTTTTTGAAAGACCTGTGAAATGATCTGCAATCAGCAAATGGCACGCTGATGATGAAGACCGGAGACCGAAGACCGAAGTCCGAAGAATCTTGAACCTCAAACCTTAAATCCTGTGCCCTGTGCCCTGAGCCCTGTGCCCTGGGCCCTGGGCCCTGAGCCCTGTGCCCTCTTTAATACCCGAACATCTCTTCATAATGCTGTGAAGGCAGGAAAATACCTCCGCTTTTTGCATAGTAGTCATCATCGAGCTCAAATACTCCTTTTTTTGTGTATGCCCATGGAGAATCTTTACAGGGATCGTACCCTCTCATAATTTCCCAGTTTTTGTAGTTCTGGTGTCCATTGGTTTCGAGCAACCCGATCCCGATTCCCGGAAACGGGGAGAGCCTGGCCGCTACGTTTTTGTTCCATTCAACAAGGATCGGATTGACAGTCAGGTCCGCGCAGAAACATGGCACCTTGTGATCATAGGCCACACGTGCAATTTTCATGGTCATGCTCAGAGTTTTAGCTATAGCCTTAAGGGCCACTGCCTTATAGCCCATCTGTATACGCTTTAATGCGTCTTTTTCAGTATGCGCGCTTTCATCTGCCGCAATGCGCACAGGAATATCTGTAATGTCAATTTCAAGGTTCTCTGCGAATGGTTCCTCAATTATTGCAATCTGATCGAAAGCTCCAATTTTTTTTGCGTGATCGAGCAATTTCATGAGTGTCTCCTTGCTCTCATATCGCCCGTTAGCATCAAAGTAGTAAGGGAGTTTTCCGTTCACCGAATATGTTGTTCTGGCATCTCCGATTGCCTTGTGAACCTCACTTATGCGCGCCTTATCCTTTTCCAGCATCTCTTCCTGGGAGCCGGGTTGCCCTATTTTGATCTTCATGAAAAAATAGCCCTGGTCAACCGCAGATTTTATTTCGCTCACAGGGATATTATATGCCATAAGCGGAATGCTTGCAATCCTGTCGTGATGATGAGATAACGGAGGTTTATAAGGTTCCGGAACCATATCATCGAAGCTGGTGATATTATTCTCAGCAGCATACAGGAGCCAGATGGCATTATCTACAGCCACAAGGGAATTTAAGGCAAATGTTTGCCGGAGATCATTTTTCGCACAGATCTTCTTCCCATAATCGTAAACCAGTGGCCAGATTTCTTCAAGAAGTGTTACGGGATCAGTAAATTCGCGGCCTTTTAATAATCTCAGGCCATATTCGGTCATCGCATACATAAGTGCATTGCCACCGCTTTCTGAATGAGAGGAGAAGACCTGCGCATCCGACCAGAGGATACTCTGTGAGCAGGTTCCGATCTTATGGATCCCTGAGTCACTCTTTATCATGACTGCTGTCTGCCAGATCTCTTTCATGTAACCCCCTTTAAATCCAAATGGCCGTATCAGAGGTTCCCTCTCAAAATTTGAATCCACATCAGTTATTCTGATCAGTTTCCCATGGAAATTTTTCCGGCTTTGTTCCTGCATTGACAGCTTACCAAGCATACTCCCTCCCGTGATAACTGCAGATGTTTTTATAAAATCCCTTCTTGTAATTGTCATGGCTCTGATTGATTATTCCAGTTTCCAGGGCTTCCTGTATTCATAATGAAGAAGCTTGTTTGCTTCGCTGCTGTTGGTAAATATCTCTTTATCAGCATCCCATAGCAGTCTTGTCCTGGTTGCAAGTGCAATATTTGCCAGGTGTGCGAAACTTGTCGAACGGTGTCCTTCTTCCAGTGAACAAAGAGGGGTTTGCCTCGACCTGATACAATCCAGAAAGTTTCTGATCAGAGCGGTGGTACTTTCCGCGCTGCTTCCGTCATCAAGGGCCCGGTTCACATTTTCATATTCTTCAGGTTCAATGAGTTTGTCCCAGCTTTGGAACTGGCCTCTCTTTGCAGGAACTATTCTGTAGGCGCTTTCGCTGGCCAGTAATGTGCCTTTGGTACCACGGATCTCAATTTCGCCGAAGGGCACCATCGCACCGCTGTTTACTTCATAATCACTGAAGAGAATAAGTGAACCTGATGCGAACTCGAATGTTACCTGCAATGTATCGGGAATGGTGCTGTCATCATCAAGTACATATTTGCCGCCATGTGCACTTATCGCAACAGGCGCTTTTTCTCCCATCATCCATCGTATGACATCCATATAATGTACCCCCCAGTTCCCCATCTGTGAGGAGTAGTCGCTCCACCACCGGAAGGTGTAGGGGGCAATATTATACTTGTATGGTATGAAAGCTCTCGGGCCAAGCCACATATCCCAGTTAAAATCCCTGGGCGGAGCTTCAGGATTCATTTTCCCGATACCGTTCGGATACATGTCATTTACGTGGGCAGCCCTGCCAACAGTAACTTTGCCAAGCCTGTTCTCACGCATAATTCCAGATAATTTCTGATATACAGGATTGCCCCGGCGGTTTAATCCCACAGCCACAATACGGTTATGGGCAACCTGAGTATTAACCATACTACGGCCTTCATGTATAGTAGCAGTAAGTGGTTTCTCCACATAAACATCCTTGCCTGCTTTAATAGCATCGATTGTCATCAATGCATGCCAGTGGTCGGGGGTTGCTATGCAAACAGCATCAATTGATTTATCTTCAAGTAACTTACGGTAATCGTCATAGCGTGTTACTTTACCTGAGAATATTTCTCCCATCTTTGGTATCTGGCCTCCCTTACCCAGGAACCCATCAGTATATCGTTTGTCAACTTTTGAAACGTCCCTGAGCAGATAAGGCTCATAAATATCACATAGTGCAGCCACTTCACAGTCAGGCTGAGTCATAAACAATTTTAGCAGCTGGGAGCCGCGATTACCGATTCCGATAAACCCCATTCTTATTTTATCATTAGCCCCGGGTTTCTTTAACCCGTTTGCTGAAATGGAATTTAGTCCCAGGGTCAGGCCGGTTGCGGCCAGTGTTGTTTTTGCTATGAAATCTCTTCTGTTTGTTCTTTTACTATTCATAAGGCATATGTTTTTAATAATTCGAATGCATACCTCCGCGATGCTCACAGACTTTAAATCAGGGTGAAGGCAGTCCCTTTTGCAACTGCTCTATTGCAAGAGCTATTTTCTGTCTGGTATTTAAAATAAGCTCCGGCTGGTCGGGATAACGCAATGTATTTTCAAGTGTCACTTTAATTTTTCTGGGATATTTATAAAGAAGGTAATTCTCAGGTAACAGAAGTTGCCTGTATTCGTTCAAAACAGGATTCGTTGTGTTATCATTATATTTAGCCAGAAGTTCCCTGAGCCTGAAAAGATATTCATAATCTTCCATTCCGTCGCGAAAATTCTCAAGTCTTATCGAAGAATAAGGAACTCCGCCGGCACCGGGATAAATGAGCTGACCTTCCCCGTCATAATAATAATAGGTACGGGAGTCCCATGGTACATTGGGCCATTTCTGATCCATCGGCATACCCTTTCTGACATTTCTCCAGAAGTAGTTTGTGCTCCAGTGTTCAAATCCGTCAACTCCGTACATCCAGCAATACCAGGCAATGCTTCGCTGGTATATTGCCGGGCTCTCAATATAGAAATTCGGGGCGCTTTCCCTGGCAAGAGTGCAGAAATAAGTCCATATTTCTACTCCGTGGGCCTGTGATTCAGGCGATTCTATAATATTTACGGGAGCCCATATATTCACAAGCTTATTCAAACCGAACTGGTCAGTGGATTTATCCCAGAAATCGTATGGCCCGCCTTCGGCGAATAACTGCAGACGTAAATCGGGATCGATCTTTTTTAATCTTTCCGCCCGTTCTTTTATATAGGGCCATTCAATGTCGGTAGGTTCATCCCACAGCTCGACAAGTGCTTTGTCAAGCCATCCTTTTTTCTTCAGAAACTTTGCATATGCTTCCACAAACCTGTAAGCCTGTTCAGCTTCCTCAGGCTTATAGAGTCCCTTTTTCATCTGCATGACCGAAAAGCGCGTCAATCCTCGGTCAATACAGTAACTGAGGACCTTCTCAACTTTACTGAAATCATAATTGCCTGAACTATCCGGAGTTTGGCTGAGATAATTTACTCCGGCTGATCCTGGATTCATCCGGTTCTTCAACAACAATTCACAGAATTTCTGATACCATTCAACAGGATATTCTTTCAGGTTATAGAAATCTGCCAGATACTCTATCTCGTCCCATGAATGAGTCTTTAAATGACTCACCTCAGGAAGATCAAAGTCCCATATTCTGCACTTAACCGAAGCGGTAACCTTTTTCATTCCATCAGCACTCAGGGTAATAGTACCGTTGTATTCGCCTGCCCTGGTTCCACCGGGTGCATAAACGGTAATCCAGAGGGGCCGGCAAATATCCTCCCCGCTTATAAGGGTTCCGTTTTTGAATGGAATTAAAGGGTCGGGGTACCAACCTTTATAACCCGTGATGTATTCAGCCTGCCAGTCAATTTTATTGTAATCAACCAGCGCTACTTCAATATTATTTTTTTTAATGATGCTCCCCTCTTTCCCTTCAAGGTCACTTACGTCAATATTAAGATTGGCGATGTCTCCGTTAAAAGGTAAAACAGCCAGCTGAAATGATTCGTATTCATTACCGGCCAGTGAAATTTCAATTTTATCGGAAAGAGGCAGAGGAAATTCTTCATCCTTCCGGAGCTTCAGAACAGAATGTGCAAGTGCAATTCCAAAATCAGAATTTTCATCCCAGTCGTGAAGTGCATGCCATCTCATCTTCTGCAGATGCCTGGAAATCTCATTGCCGGTCTTTCCGACTTTGAGGGTCAGCTCATCCCACTTGCCTGATTTCCAGTCATTTTCAGCCGAGCTCTCAAGATTCAGAACCTCCTTATATAATCTGTCAGCCTCAGCTTTCAGATTATCGACTGCAGGCCCCGAAAGACGTGTCATTGCTGCTATTGATTCGCCGATCTTTTCCTTCAGTTCTTTTATTTTCTTTTTGTCAGGTTCAATTGTAAACCAGTAATCCACGCTTCTGCGAATTATGGATCCATCTTTAGATTTTATTGATACCGAGGCAAAATAACTCCCCTCTGAAGGCAGGTCAAAAGGAAGCTTCTTGTTAATTGTCCCGCCGGCAGGGATTGTATAGTCGTATCTGAAAAGAAGAGGTTCTGAGCTTATCCTGACCTGGAGATCAGATGATGGGCCCTGTCCCGACTGATTGATAAATTCAGGCTTGCCATTCAAAGGGTAGAGTTGAAGCTCACATTGAAGATCATAATTCTCTTTTTCAAAATTCCGGGCAGTGAAGGAAAGGTTATTCTTTCCCGGGACCGGAACGGGCCAGCGGCCGAACCCGCATTTAACTGTCGATTGCCCGGCAAGTATGCATTTCCCGCTCCAGCCGGAAGACTCCCCCAGGGGAAAGCTTCTCGACAGGGTAAGCTCCAGCGGTTCACCCTTGGTTAATCCATCCGGGGCAAAATCGCTGACAGGTATAATAAACTCGCCTGTCCAGTCAGTCTGGTTAATCGAAGCTGCGTATTGCCAGTTGCCATTCCATTTGATATCGTCGTTCTTCCAATCGGTCATGGTTCCTTTTGGATCAGCCATCAGCCTGATGCTGACATTTTTGTATGATATTCCTACCAGGGCATGATTTCTTCCCCAGAGGAATGTATCCCTTGGACCTTTCGGGCTTACGGATTTTTCCAGATTGCGGGCTTCGGGGTCACTGTTCCGGAATGCTATATATATGTTCTTTTCATCATAGCACAGATATACGGTGACGCTATCCATGATATAACTGTCGAGCGACCAGTTTACGAACTCGGTGAGTTCCGTACTTCTTTTCCAGGTCGCATCTCTGAGCTTCCCATCAATAACAGGAGCTTCCTTTACCAGAGGAATCTGAATCTGAGGTTTGTGAATTTCAGCACTGAGTGTCGCAGGCAGTACTGCAAAAATCACACTCAGAATAAACAGTCTTGTATAGAATGCACTTTTCTTCATTTAGTTTGTCATTAACAATCAGAACCGTTAGTGCGATAATTCCTCCAGTCGACGGGCCATTGCTTTCCTGGCTAAATACAATTCTTCGATATTCCTCGAGAATGCGCTTACATCAACTACCATGTTCTTAATGGTTTTTTCTGCAAAGTCATTGTCACCCAGATTTTTAAGCATCCAGAGGTATTCATAGTCCTCGATACCTTCACGAAGCAGCTCGAACCGGATCGATGATACCGGGCCATTAACATTTGGCTGCCCGGTATAAGCTTTGGTGTGGTTGCCGGGATAGATTAGTGATCCTTCTCCGTTAAGCACATAGCCATTGCTGCATGCAAATCCGGAGATGAAAGTAACAGGATCGAGCCATGGGTCAGGAGTCTGATTCCAGAAGTTGGTTGCCCAATATAAAATCCCATTCATGTGATAGCGGGCTGTTATCCAGGGAACCATCACCGGATCAAGCGCAGGGGCATCAATGAAGTAATTAGGTTGGGGATAAGCCTGGTCACAGGAGATATACCAGGTGGCCTCGCCTCCCTTTGCCTGCTCCTCAAGCAGAGCCTGTTTAACTTTCGGATCGTTAAGGCTGTTACCATGTACACAAAAGTTATTGACATACCCTCTCAGCGTACCCCATTCAGGATTATCACTGATCGGTGATTCCGTTGCCAGGAATGGTACTCCGGGAGCCGCTTCATGTACCAGGGTGGCCCACAGGCGTGTTTCTTCATAATCTTTTATTGTGTTGGGCTCGTCGATGGGACTGTTAAATACCAGCCGATCAAGCCATCCGTTCTTTTTGAAATAGGATGCAACCGCTGAGAGATATTCTTTTGCTAACTTATTGAATTCAGGAGAGAAAGGATCTGCTGTTATCTTTCTGACCAGATCGTATGGTCCGGCATCCAGAATAACCCTTTTTGATTTTAAACGGTTCATGTAATAATCATACCTGGAATCATTGAATTTGACCTCCACCTTGTTGCCGGTAATTGTTACATCGGGCACCAGCGGGTCATTTCCCCATGTTTCCATACGGTGGGCATAGAGGAAATCGAAGTAGCTTTTGGTGAGCTGCTCCATTTCAGGGGAGGAGGAGGGCTCTTTATAAAATCTTGCCAGTTCCCCTTTTGAAACGTTCATGTAAGTGATCAGGTGTGTCTCTTCCGGAAGTGAAAAGTTATAAACTTCAAGTTCCAGGGCAAGCGTAGCCAGAGTAGCATCATGCCTTGTCACAGTTACTGTTCCGGTATATTTTCCGGCAGGAGTGCCTGTTGGTATCATAATATCAACCCAAATTGGCCTGTTTCCTACGACAGCATACTGGGCGGCCATGCTGAACGGCTCTTTTATTGGTGCGAGTGCATCGGGCCAGTACCCGGTGGCTCCCATAGGGCTTGAAATTGCGTAAACCTGGATGTAATGTTCCAGGTAGAGGTTGATCTGATTCCCGGGTATTATTTTCCCTGTGGAAGATTTAAGATCAGATGCAACTATAAAAAAACCATCCGGAGCCTTTGGTTTCCATCCTGCAGGCACAGGCGCAGTTATTACGACCTGAAATGGCACATGTTCATTGCCCGCTCCTGAAACGGTTATCATGTTTTTTTCACCTGACCATACCAGGTTGCTGGTTTCGATCTTGTCTGCAGGACGCACTTTCTGTTCAGCAGGAACAACCCAGACCTTTACATCGTCATTCGAAGCAGTACCAATTGAATAAGCATATAATCCCTGCGGGCCAAATGCCAGAAAAGCGAACAGGCAGAGTCCGATCCTTCCGGCGTTTATTACGCAGGGGAGGATCTCCGGAAATGAATTTAATTTTTTCATGTCAGCAATTATTTTGGTTATTTCAAATTATAAGCCGGTTAATACCTCGATCTTAAAATCCATTAATGAAATTTTTACCTTTTATAACCATATCACCAGCAGGAATTGTCTCCAGATTTTTTGTGGTGAATATTGCAAGAATTTCATTTAAT
>VFSW01007682.1_pt1 | contig 15605 bp, 15 predicted proteins | sample 5358111 | NCBI WGS metagenome assembly VFSW01 (sample SAMN11554181, study PRJNA540505) | mine drainage metagenome | isolation source: sediment from site ElyBrook_90M | place: USA: Ely Copper Mine, Vershire, VT | collected 2017
CCGGGACGGAAAAGATGAAGGTCGATCTCGCGCGGGCCTCCCTCCTCCAAAAAGCGCGGCAGCGGCCCGAGGACGTAAAAAAAGTTCTCGCCGAAATTAGGCAGCAAGGCTTTTGGGCGACGTGGCAGCGCGTGAGCCGCAAGCTCGATACGCCCGGCCCGCTCGGATATTCCTGCGCGGGCGAAGTAATCGCCGTGAGTGAGGATGTCGAGGACTTAAAGCCCGGCGACCGCGTGGCCTGCGGCGGGCAAGGCGCGAGCCATGCCGAAGTAGTAAGCGTGCTCCGAAATCTCTGCGTAAAAATTCCCGATAATGTTCCCTTCGAGGAAGCATGTTTCACCACGCTCGGAGCGATTGCGATGCAAGGCCTTCGGCAGGCGAATATCACCTTCGGCGAATCGGTCGTCGTCATTGGGCTGGGACTCGTCGGCCAACTCGCGTGCGCCATTTCCAAAGCCGCCGGATGTGTGACGATCGGCGTCGATCTGGATGATCATCATGTTGAAATTGCGCGTAAGCATACCGCGACATACGCATTCAATCGCAATCAGGAAGGTCTCGCTGAAACGATTAAATCGCTCACGCACGGTTTCGGCGCCGATGCGGTGATCATTTGCGCCGCGACGAGTTCGAACGACCCAATCACCTTCTCCGCCGAGATCGCTCGCGATCGCGCGCGCATCATTATGGTCGGCGTGAGCGAGATGAATTTGCCGCGAGATATATATTTTGTGAAAGAGCTGGAATTTCGGCTTTCGCGCTCCTACGGCCCGGGCCGTTACGATGCGAATTACGAAGATCGCGGCATAGATTATCCCATCGGCTACGTCCGCTGGACCGAACGGCGGAACATGCAGGAGTTCGTTCGGCTGCTTGCCGGGAAGAGCATTGATCCAAAAGCGATCACCACCCATACCTTTCCAATCGACCGGGCAGCGGAAGCCTATTCCATCATAGCAGGGGAGCGCAAAGAGCGATACCTGGGCATGGTGCTGACCTATCCGGAAACGGATATCGTATATCGAGTATCGGGTATCGGGACAGCCAAGCCTGTTTCATCCAATACCCAATACCCGATAGCCGATACCCGGGTGGGTTTCATCGGCGCCGGAAATTTTGCGCAGGGATTTTTGCTACCTACCCTGAAAGAGACTGCGAAGCTTATCGCGGTTGCAAACCAATCGGGCGCGAGCGCGGAGGATGCAAAAAATAAATTTGGGTTTGACCGAGCTTCTACCGGCGCAAGGGACGTACTTGAGGCTAGCGACATAAATACAATTTTCATAGCTACGCGACACGGAGAACATGCCGCACTCACGGCTGCCGCACTCCGTGCTGGCAAAAATGTTTTCGTGGAAAAGCCGCTGGCGCTTAATTACGAGCAGCTTCGCGACGTAGCTGCCGCATATCAGGCATCAGGCCGGAAACTTATGGTCGGCTTCAATCGCCGGTTCGCGCCACTCGTTCAAAAAGCCAAAGCATTTTTTGACGAAGTTAGTCCCAAGATGATTTTTTATCGCATCAATGCCGGCCCGTTGCCCCGTTCGCATTGGACGCAGGATGAAACGGAAGGCGGCGGCCGAATCATTGGTGAAGTGTGTCACTTCATTGATACTGCGGCCTATCTTACTGGCGATGCGATGCCGAAGAGCGTAGTCGCGAAGTCCATCTCGAGTGGCCGCGCCGATACGGTCGATCACGACACGGTTTCGATCACGGTTGAATATTTCGATGGAAGTGTCGCCGAAATTTTGTATATTGCAAATGGAAGTAAGGCACTTCCGAAGGAAGAGCTTCAGGTTTTTTCGAATGGACGGTCGGCGATCCTGAAAAACTTTATGGAACTCGAACTCTGGACGACGGAAGGAAAACCGAAAGTAGAAAAAGGTTCCGGCAAAGGGCACGCCGAAGAAGTGAGAGCCTTCCTGCAATCGCTTTCTTCCCAGGGAGAAGCGCCCATTCCATTTGACTCGCTACTTGCCACGACGCTCGCAACTTTTGCCGCGCGAGAATCGCTGGCGACGGGCGAGGCGATTCCGTTTACATAGCGACATCATTTTATTCCATCATGGGTTTAGTATTGCCAAAATGTCTCGCTCCATAGCCATTTCCATTGTTTGTCTGGCATCCTGTTTTAGCCTGGATGCGTATGCGCAGCGCCATACCTTTTCGGCTGCCGACAGCGGCGGCTATCGTCCGCCCGCCGATTCGATTCATGTGTATGATTCCGCCTATCGCGCGCGCAAGGCCTTGCTCGACCAGTGGGTTCGCCGGCAAGACCGGGCTGCGGTCCCTCAGGAAGATTTCATCAGTATTTATGCCGGTTATGGCGGGGACCTTCAAATCCTTCCGCGCGATCTCAATCAGCTTTTTTCCGAGCGCGTGTTGCGGCCCGCCGCGGACCAGGCGAGCGACCGTAATTCCTATCAAACCGTCGATCGCGCGATCATTCTTTCCGGGCAGGCACAGCTCGCGGAAACATGGGGAATTTATTTCGAATACGATCTGGTCGAAAAATGGTTTAATACATCGGTCGATAACACCTCGCCGGCTCCGTATAATATATCCGGCGCCGTGGAAGAGCTTGACCTGACCGAACATAGCTTCATTGTTGGCGGAATGTATGTCCTATACAGTGGGCCGTTTTACCGCCTTCGTGCCAATGGCGGTATTGGCGGGGTCGTTGCACTTACATCGGAGACCGAGTCGATCGGCGGTGCCGCACGCTCGGCTTCGGCAGCAGGGTATCAAGTCAATTTCGATCTTCTAAATGACTTTCGCGTGGCGCAGAGGGTAAGTTTCACGATCGACTTGCTTGCCCGCTCGGTTACGACCGGCGCGCTCAAAACCTCCGGCGGCCAAACCCTCGATGCAGCATTTGGCAAGGGGGATCATGCTCGAATAACAATCCAGCCAACGGCTTCGAACGTGGTGTATGGTGCGGCTGCGGGTTTGGTGTTTTATTTTTGACCGGATGGGGCGCGTGGGCGTTCATGCTCGATAGCGTGACCTGAATACTCATGCCCAGAGCAACGTGGTGGAAAGCATTTTACGCTAACGAGCGCGAAGCGCTCGGCGACCGGAAACTGGAGCAAATGCGTTTGCTTGCGCCGCCGATCTCTTTGTCGCGCCATGGCGCAATTATTTTTCCTCATGCGAAGCTTTCCGCTTCGGGACAGTTCATTGCCGCGGCCGCGCATGCCGTGGTGGAATCCGGATGCGACACGGTGCTTGCGCTCGGCGTTTTACATTTGGGCGAGCAGCGTGGCGATGCGTCACTGCGCGGAATTCATGGCTCCGGCGCGCCATGCGATAAAGGGATTTGGCGGGAGGAATTCTCCCTCGATAATTTCGAAGCGATGCTCGGAATTGCCGCGAGGCTTGCCGGGAAACGAATGCCAGAGTTAATCGCTCGCTACCCGTTTCTGACGGGCGAGCATCCCGAATCGCTTCCCGGGTTTGACGAATTAGTAACTCTTGCCGAACAGGGCGCGGCAATTGTAGCGACGGCGGATATGGTGCATCGTGGTGCGGGGTATGGCACGCCGATGGGAATGCGGCTCGATCGCGAAGGTCCGGAAGCGAAAGCGTTGGCAAAGCGAGAAGTCGAGGCACAGCTCTCCACGCTATCGCGAAAAGATTTTGCCGGATTCCTATCGCAGTGCGAAACCGCGCGCTCTGATTTTCGAGACGCCGGGCCGGTGCTTGCGGCGCTGCGGCCTTCGGCAAGTGCGAGCAAGATCGTTGGAATTACGCTCGTAAAATACGCGGATGTTTTAGAGGCCGAGGAACCAACGTGGGTCGCGGCAGCGCTTGCGGAATACGGATAATCCCCGACCGCAACCTCTCGCCATGGTGGCGAGGGGCTTTTGTCGTAAATTTGTAGTATGAAATTCGTTAGTTACCTTTTTCACGAATCCTTCGAGGACCACGATGAGCCTCGGCTCGGTCTTCTCATCGGCGATGAAGTGATCGATCTCGAACACGCAAGCGGCGAGCTGGGAACTCCACTCGGGCATGATATTATCGCGTTCCTTCGCTTGGGTGAGCCTGCAATGACGGCCGCGCGCCACGTCGAAGAAATGGCAAGCAGCGATCCAAATGCCTTCCGCGATAAAAACGCACGAAAGCCACTTTCGGCGTTGAAGCTGCTGGCGCCCGTGCCGCGGCACACTTCGATGCGAGATGCCTACGACTTTCGCCAGCATGTTGAATCCGCGCGTCTCAATCGCTGACTCTAAATGATCCCGGAGTTCGATCAATTCCCGGTATTTTATTTTACGAATCATCAGGCCGTCATCGGCCCCGGTCCGGTCGAAGTGATGCCGGAACATTTGAACCGGCTCGATTACGAACTCGAAGCCGCGATCGTCATCGGCAGGCGGGGCCGCAATATCAAAGCCTCCGAAGCGGATGAATATATCGCCGGCTATACCGTCATGAATGATTGGAGCGCGCGTGCGTTGCAAATGGAAGAGATGAAGCTCTCGCTCGGTCCGGCGAAAGGGAAGGATTTTGCGACGGCAATCGGCCCCTGGCTTGTGACGCCCGACGAACTGGCGGCGAAGCGCATTCCCTCCGACCGAGGCGAGCGATTCAATCTCGTAATGACTGCTAGCCTCAATGGAACAGAGTTGAGCCGTGGGAACCTAAAAGATATGAGCTGGACGTTCGCAGAGATCATCGAGCGCGCGAGCTATGGCGTTACGCTCTATCCGGGAGATGTCATTGGCTCTGGCACTGTTGGCACCGGCTGCCTGTTGGAACTTAATGGCTCGAAAAGCACAAACAATCTTTGGGTAAAGCTGGGCGATACGGTCACCTGCTCGATCGAAGGACTCGGGGAACTGACTAATACCGTTATTGCATCGAAATGAAATTCATTTTATCGATCATTGTTTTTCTCTCTATTGTGGGATGTTCGAAGCATGAGAACGCGGCTTCGCAGGATTCGCTTTTCACGACTCCTATGAACCCCACCCCCGCACATGCCTCGTACGTCGATTCCACCGGCCTCTACATTGATTCCTTTATGATTCAGCAACAGCCGGACATCGAGCGATTGAAAGGGATCGAGCCGATTCGTGTTGTCGATATTTATCGGGACTTTCAGCCACTGCGAAATCACGCGACAACGTCGGCCCAACTTGATTCTTTTCTGCACGTGCAGAAGTTAAGCTCGCAGCAATTACATTCCGTCCTTGCTGAAGGCGACCGGCTTGGATGGGACAAAGCGTCTCCGACCAAATGAGCAGTTCCGGCGCGCGCCAGGGCCGCATCGCCGTGCTTGTGGCCGCGTTGCTATGGAGCACCGGCGGACTCTTTATCAAGGAGGTCACGCTCAATGCGTGGGGCGTTTCTTTCTGGCGAAGCAGTTTTGCGGGGATCACGATCTTCATCATCTATTGGACGATGGCTCGGCGTTCCGGCATGGGAACGATCCGGGACTGGTTCTCGCCGCTCGTCCTTGCAAGCGCTTTCTTCTATGCCTTCATGCTCGTTGTGTTCGTTCTGGCGACGAAACTGACGACGAGCGCGAACGCCATCTTCCTCGAATACACCGCGCCGATCTACGTCCTCTTCATTGAGCCAATGCTCGCTCGGACACAGATGAAGCGCGCCGATATTGCGACCGTGATTGTTTCCACCGCCGCGATGGCGCTGTTCTTCATCGGCAAGTTCGAGGTACGAAGTTTCTGGGGAAATGTCGCGGCGCTTGGGAGCGGCATGGCCTTCGCGGCGTATGCATTAACGCTCAAGCACCAGCGCGCCACGTTCGCGAGCCGCTGGCAAGGCGTTATCCTGGGGCACATTGCGATTGCCATTGTAATGGCAGTCGTGGCGTTTTGCGGTGGAACGAATCTTTCGGTTTCCGGGAGCAATCTTTGGCGCTTGCTTTTTCTGGGCATTGTCCAGATTGGATCGGCGTATGCGCTCTTCACTTACGGCATCGCGCACATTCGCGCGATCGATGCAACGCTGATCGCCATGATCGAGCCGGTGCTCAACCCCATTTGGGTCTTTCTCGGAATCGGCGAGCGGCCGGCGAATCTTGCAATCGTTGGCGGCCTAATTATTCTTTCCGTTTCCATTATTCGAACAGCTCGAGGTTCGCGGGAGGCTGTGGATGTCGAAGTGGTTCGGTCGGGCGAATAGGCTCCTTCAACATGCGTGTGGCGAAATGTTATTCGCCAGCTTATCGGTGATGAAATCCCTGGTATTGTAAATAAATCAACCGATCGATCAGCGCTCGCCGGGCGCTGTCATTGCCACGGCAGTCTATAAATTGAAAGTGGTCGGTTTCCTGAAGCGGAACATTCCGCGGAAGCGTGCTGTCGATGAACGTTCGCGCGAATGTTTTTTCGAAAAGCCCGGAAAGATAGGGCATTGCTGGCGTGGGCTGGATAAATCCCGTATCTTTTTGACCATCGATGCGAGCGACGTTAATCGGCTGGCCGTAATACCATCCGAAATGTGCTTGTGGGAATTCCGCGCCGAGCGTACCGGCATCGAACCACGTATCCGTGCTGGAATTGATAAGAACCAGCGTGGAATCGAGCCGCTCGGTCGATAGCAACGCCTGCGCTTCCACCTCGCCCAATTGCTCCTGACGAAGTGCGTGGTAACTAAAAAGATCGAAGGTCTTGTAATAGGAGAATGCAATGGCATCCTGCGAAGAAACGCGCCGCGAAAAGGTTAAGGCTAATTCTGAATTTGTTATAAAAGACGGCAGGAATAAGAACAGACCTAAATTTATTGCGGAATAAATCAGCCCCATTCGTCCGATATGTCCCATGCGGTCCAGGAAAACAAGTATCAGGCATGGCAGAATAATCACCACATCCTGCAGCATTTCTTCCCGCGAGAAAAGATTGGTGATAAAAAAAACTCCGAGGATGAGAAACGCCGATTGAAATTCCCGCGCGATACCGCCGGGCTTGCGCCGAAAGGCAACCGCGAATAATACATTGATCGAAAACACCGCGATGATAAGCCCCTGCGCGATCAGGCTCACGCCGCGCGGCGCGAAGAATCTCGGATTTATCGCCGCCCAAAGATGCGCTGTGCCGAAATAAAAAACTTCGAGCAGGAGATACGCCGCCGCGCCGATGAGCACAAGTCCAAAGAGAGTATAAGTCTGCTTTGCGCGCGGAGTATAAGTGGTGTGATGAAGATTGAGACCTACCGTGAGGATCGCGAGTAGAAGAATAAAAGGCCAGAAGCCAATCGAAAGCGAAAGTCCAAATATTAACGCGCCCAGCCGGTGATCGCGCGGTGTAGGGCTTGTGAAAAGATAGAGCATCGCATTGGTCGCGAGCAACGTCATCAGTTGCGACCCGAAGGTGTGCGCAAGATAGAGCAGCGTAACATTCAGTACCAGCATTGCGCCGCCGATCATCGCGCGGCGTTCATCGAAGAGCCGCTGCGCCGTGAGCATGAAAAGAAAGACCGCAAGCGCGACAACGATCGCGCGAAACGCGACTAACGCCGAAAACGCATTGCCCGTGATGAATGCAATCACGCGCGGCGCCCAAAGCCAATGGACATGCAACGCCTCGAACGCATCGGGAGTAGAGTGCATCCAATGTTCAAGGCTCTGCACCGCAAGCGCGCTCGATCCCGTGCCGATGAGCGCGGGCGGAATAAGTGTGAGCAATCCGGCGCCAGCCGCGATGGCGGCCAAGCGAAGAGAAAATTTTGTATTCAATTCGGGCGAATGTTTCGTAGTTTTGTAGACTAACGAAATTGGTGAGAGAGCCGCTCCCATTCGAATCTGGAAAGGGCGATTGAAGCTTATCGCTCCACCGTCCACGATTCCTTCCACACGACGCGCTGGGCTTCTGGCAATGGGCGCCCTAAGAAACGCTCGCCGATCGTTTGGAACTTGCGGGGCACATCGCTGACGAGCACCTTATGCGAAGGTATTCGCGATTCGGAATGAGAAATACCTCCTTCGCCTTCGCGCTCCCGCTGAAGAAGTTCCGCGACCAGTCGCGCCGCTGCGATGCCGGAGTTTACGAGCGTTACCTGCGCGCCCATGGTCCGCTGAATGACGCTTTCCAAAACCGGATAATGCGTGCAGCCGAGAATGAGCGTATCGACACCTTCCATTCGCAACGATTGCAGATATTCTTCGGCGATAAGTTCCGTGGCGAGATGGTCGGTCCAACCTTCTTCCGCGAGCGGCACGAAGAGCGGGCAGGCGGCGCTGAAGGTTTCGCACTCGTTTCCCGCGCGCGCCGATTCTTCCTTGATCGCCGCTTCATACGCTCCGCTCGCGATCGTCCCTTCGGTGCCGATGATGCCGATTTTCCCGTTCTTCGTTGTTCGAACGGCTTCGGCGGCGCAGGGACCGATCATTCCGATCACCGGAATGCCGCGCGCCATTCGTTCCACTTCACCCAATGCCGTCGCGCTAACGGTGTTGCAGGCGACGACGATCATCTTCACGTCGTAGCCGAGTAAAAGTTCCGTATCTTCGCGCGCATAGCGGCGCACGGTCTCGACCGATTTCGAGCCGTAGGGCAACCGCGCCGTATCGCCGAAATAGACGATCGACTCGCTCGGCGCCGTAGCGAATAATTCCTTCACGACGGTCATGCCGCCGATGCCGGAATCGAACACGCCGATGGGGCGAGCTGACATTTTACTTTGGAATGAGATTATCTGGCGTCTCCTTTTTCGAAGGCGGTGGGGCAGGTGGCATCACACCCTCTGGCCGAGGAGGCATGGGTTTCATCATTGGCATAATAGCGCGGTAGATCGTGCGCGCGATATACTGATCGATTTCGCCATTTCGCGCGAGGAACAGCCGGCCTTCGACTTCGAGAAAGTGCTGACCTGCCGGTGTTTTGAAAAATGCAGCGAGCGGCTTCAATTCGCTCGCGGAGAATTCCGCCCGGTAGGCATCGAATAAAAGCTTTTTGTCCATCGCGGGATCGATCGCGTTCATCGCGGTGTCGCGGGCTTTCACGGAATCGATGCCTCGCGCACGGAACATGGGCCCCATTCGCCCGAGCATCGTCTCCGCGCGTTCCCTGACGTTCGGCGTGGGACGAATGAGCGGGTAAAGCGCATTGAATTCGGCCTTGAACTGCACGCTATCCTTATACGGCCCGTGCTTCGGGGGCGCCTGCAAATCCTCCATTGGTCTCATTCCCGGCTGCGCATGAATCAGCGACGTTGAAAAGCAGAGGAAAAGAATCGAAATAAAATATTTCATTGTGATAACGAAGTGAGTGTTCTCAAAAAATCTAATTATGAAAGCTTCGATTAAGTCCGAATCTGGATTACCGCCTTCGCGGAAAAGCCTGGAATACGTCGTTTGAGGCGCTTCGCGCCATGATTCCTATTACTGTCATTCCCGCGCAGGCGGGAATCCAGGACTTACTCAGCGATCCCTTTTAAGATACCATTTGCGAATTGCCACGAATCCCCAAATTCCCTCCACAAGAGCAAATGGGATCGTTCCAGCCAAGTATGCATAGATCGAGGCAGAGAAACAGCCGATGGCGAAGATGAGTGTCCAAAAGACCGCCTTGCCTTCCATCGAATATGCCAATAGCATGAGGAGAACGGATGCGAATCCGTAAGCCGATAGTGCGTTCATTGTGAAGTTCCTGGAAGGCCGTTATGGATAAATATCGTTCGAGGCGAGCGGCTGCCACGCACCGCCGGAATAGATCTCAAAATTCGTTACCGGGTGCACCTCCCACTGCGTGCCGCGCGATTTGCCGACTTCATCGGGATGCTCTTCGTCCCACATCAGCCAGCCGGATGCGCGGACTCTTGCATGGCGACCCGCGAGCCGTTCGAGTTCGCGGAGTTGCCATTCGGGATGCACGGATTTCCAACGCGGCGTCATCTCGACGATGACCGCGTTGGCTTTCCAGTCGTCCGGATGTTCGGCGATCCAGATGTGAAAATCGCGGAGTGAATCGGAATATCCGTTGCAGCTTTCGGGCCCGGATTCGCGGACGGCAATAAGATAACCCGTGAGACGTATGCCCTGCGATTCTTCCTGGGAATCATAAGTCCGCTCTTCACCCGACCAGTATTCGCGCTTCTTTCGGCCGGCTTCGGCCAGAAGCGTGGAAGGAATTTGCATGATCGCCTCGGCATCGAGATCGGCGAAATTCTTCGGCGCGTCGAATCGGTTTTTTTCGCGGTTAAGCTCCCGGTCGCCGCCCTTGCCATCGACGCCCACGCCGCCGATGGTTTCCGGCGCCATACCGAATTCGCGTACCGGCGGAATTTCCTGCGGCTGATTTACGTACCATATAATCGCGACAAGCGCGATCACGAGAACGATCAGGCCATATATTCTTTGCTTTTTCATTTACCCACATCCTAACCTATTTAGCGCAAACTTCAGTTTGCGATCCGGCGGCGGAGTCGCAAACTAAAGTTTGCGCTACAAGAAAAATCATGGAACGCTATCCTAACATTCCCGACGTGCGAGATGGTCTGACCGAAGTGGAGAGGACGATTCTCGTCGTCCTCCACGAAGCCCGCAAGGAATTCGGCGAAAGAATGATCCACACTGCGCTCATTTATGGCCGCGTTCAGGAGCGCCTCGATTTAAGCTGGGAGGAATTCCAGCGGGCACTTGCGAAAGTTTCTTAAGGCGGGAGCGATTCTTGCCCGTCTGCAATTAGACGTTTGCCATGTCGCTTATTTCGTTTCACGATACCATTGCTGCCATCGCCACGGCCGAGGGTCGTGGGGCGCTGGCTATTGTCCGCATTTCCGGCGCGGATGCGATCGCCATCGTTTCGAAAGTCGTGAGCGAGCCGGAAACGCTCTGGGTGGCGCGCGGAGGAACGTCGATTTACACGCGAATCAATTCCTGCACCGATTCAAACCCCCCCGCCTCCGCCGGGGGGGGGGGGCTGGTGGGTGGAGGAGTGGGATTAGCAATAAACTTGCAGAACACCACCACCGAGCCCCATCCTCTTGCGGAGGAGGGGGAGCTTATCGACGACGTGGTTATCCATATCTTTCGCTCGCCGCGCTCGTTTACGGGCGAGGATTTGTGCGAAATTTCGTGTCATGGCTCGCCGGTAATCGCCCATCAAATTCTTGAAACCCTTGTAGAAAATGGTGCGCGGCAGGCGGAGCCGGGAGAGTTTTCGCAGCGCGCATTTTTTAATGGGAAAATTGACATTGAGCAAGCGGAGCTTATTTCTATCAAGGCGGATGCTCAGTCCGAGCGCGAACTTCGCGGTGCGGAGCTTGCACTTTCAGAAAAGTTTTCGCGGCTTAGAACCGCATACAACGGGCTCATTAGCCTGATCGCACGCATCGATGCCGAAATCGACTTTGGCGATTCCGATCAGATCGAGATTCCAGATTTTGCCGAACGCGTTGATGATGTTGCCGCCGCGCTGGCGACACTTGTCAAAGATAGCGCAAACCGGAGGGAGAATGTTGGCTATTTCACGGTCGCGCTTACGGGACCGCCGAATGTCGGAAAGAGTAGCATTTTCAACGCGCTGCTAAATTTCGAGCGGAGCATCGTGAGCGAAACGCCAGGCACGACACGGGATTACGTCGAGGCGTTTATTAATATTGATGGGTTTCGCGTGAAGCTGATCGACACTGCGGGAATTCGCGAGGCCGGCGAATCTATTGAATCGCGGGGCATTGCGCTGGGCACTGGCGCGGCGCGTCATGCCGATATTTCATTTCGTGTGACCGACCACTTCGACCGCGCGCCGAGTAATACAAATGGCCACATTTTGTTGCACAATAAGCGCGATGTTGATAGATGGGACAAACATCTTAGTATTTCGGCTTTGACCGGTGATGGATTCGATGGCCTTCATGAATGGCTTACGACTGAAATTCGAAGTCGTTCCTCCGATTGTAGCCAGATTAGCCTGAGCGACTCCGAAACATCCCGGCTCGGCGCCGTTATTGAAGCTTTGAGGTCGGTTAGCCTACAGTTGGAACCCGCACTGATGGCTGAAGAGCTTCGGTCCGCCTCGGCGGATCTCGCCAATCTCCTTGGATTGAATATTGGCGATGATAGCCTTAGCTATATATTCGCGAAAATGTGCATAGGTAAATAACGTTATTATTCATTATTTATAATTTCAGATGTTCCACGTGGAACACTTTGCAGAAATATTAGTCATAGGCGGCGGCCACGCTGGCATCGAAGCCGCCAATGCAGCCCATAAAATGGGGCTGAAGGTTCGGCTCGTCTCTATGTCAGCCAAGAAGGTGGGCACGCTCTCTTGCAACCCGGCGGTAGGGGGGACTGCGAAGGGTCAGGTCGTTAAGGAAATTGATGCGCTGGGCGGATTGATGGGTGAAATTACAGACGAATGCTCGCTCCAATTTAGGATGCTCAATCGCTCGAAGGGTCCGGCAGTGTGGTCCCCCAGGAGCCAGGTTAGTCGAAGCGAATACCCAAGAATTGCCCAAAGGAAACTGAGAGAACTCGATCCTGGGCTTATCTATGAAGGTTCGGTCGAAAAGATTTGGATCGAAGGTTCGCGAGTTGCTGGCGTTATCCTGGACAATGGCGAGTGGCTACGCACCGGCGCAGTAATTATCTGCGCGGGGACGTTCCTAAACGGCGTGATGCATACCGGGCTCGAACGCTCAACCGGTGGAAGATTCGGTGAGCGCGCCGCCACGCTTCGAACGGAGCCAGAAGGCGCATTGCAATTAAGCACTGCTAGGCTCAAAACCGGCACACCGCCCAGAATTTCGCTCGGTTCGATAGACACCGTCGGATTGGAAGTTCAGCATGGCGACGCCAACCCAATTCCATTCTCTTCCCGAACAAAAGTTCCGCTTAACAATACAATTTCGTGCTGGCTTACGCACACTTCACCTCGAACGCATGAAATCCTGGCAACAGGCTTCGATCGCTCCCCTATGTTCACCGGCCTAATCAAGGGAAGGGGACCCCGATATTGTCCATCGATCGAGGATAAGATCGTCCGATTTGCAGATAAGAGCGAGCACCACATTTTTCTTGAGCCGGAAGAGGCGGATGGTGGCGTTGTTTATGTAAACGGCTTTTCTACCAGTCTTCCAGCGGATATTCAGCTCGCCGCGCTTAGAACGCTTCCCGGTCTGGATAGGGTCGAAATGCTTCGTCCGGGCTATGCTGTGGAATATGATTATTTCCCGGCTCATCAGCTTCATCACACTCTTGAAAGCAAACAAATAGAGGGGCTTTATTTCGCAGGGCAGGTAAATGGGACATCAGGTTATGAAGAGGCGGCTGGTCAGGGATTGATTGCCGGAATTAATGCGGCCGCGAAGCTTCTTGGCAATCCGGAATTTGTCCTGGGCCGGGATGAGGCCTATGTTGGTGTAATGATAGACGATCTTATAAATAAAGTTCAGGAGGAGCCATATCGTCTCTTTACATCGAGCGCGGAGCATCGTTTGCTACTTCGCCAGGATAACGCCGACATCCGTCTCTCCGATCGTGCCTTAGAATATGGCTTGATTTCGAAGGAGGAATGGAATCGGGTGGATGAGAAGCGACAGCTAATCAAGATTACGCTCGATTGGGCTGAGGCCCAGCGGGTAACGGTCAGCACTTCCCCCCTCGTTCGAGATTCAGTAAAGAATCGAATTAAATCGAAAAATGGATCTCTACGAGAGTTTGTTAAGGAAAGCGCCGACGAAGGTTTTAAAGCGACTTTGCTCTCCAGGCCGGAGGTAATGGAAATGGTCGAAACGGAGATCAGCTATGAGGGCTATGTTAAGCGGCATTTGCAGCAAATCGGGCGCTTGAGAGAAAGCGACGGGAAGCATATACCCGCCGGTTTCGATTTCCAAAAGCTAAATTCTATCAGCAAAGAGGGTCGGGAGATTTTGCTGAAGATCCAGCCTCGGACGGTCGGTCAGGCGGCAAGATTAGCTGGGGTCACGCCTTCGGACGCTGCAATTATCATGAATGCGGTAACCAAGCCGGTGTTCCACGTGGAACAATGATGAAAACGCGTTGATTAATTGTTAAAAGTGGAATCATTCCCTATACTTATTGTGTGGCCATAGATGTATAAGTTGCATTCCATTGGATAACTTGACTTTCTTAATGATGTTTTTCTTTTAAAAATACCTTGCTGTTTGACGAAGTAAAAGCGCTGGCGACCGAACAGCGAAATCCGGATTCCGCACGGATGGATGAAATGTCCGTTGCGGAAATGCTCGTGCTCATTAATAATGAGGACGCGAAAGTTGCGGAAGCAGTCCGAGCGGAAATTCCATATATCACCACCGTCGTGGAAGAAATTGTGGAACGATTCAAACTCGGCGGACGGCTGTTTTATGTCGGCGCCGGGACCAGCGGTCGCATGGGAATTATTGATGCCGCCGAATGCCCGCCAACGTTCGGCACGCCGCCGGAACTCGTGCAAGCAATAATTGCCGGTGGAAATAAGGCGGTTTTTCGGTCGCAGGAGGGTGCGGAGGATAAGCCGAAACGCGGGGGATCGGAAATCGAGCGGGCGGGGGTGATCGCGCGCGATGTCGTGATCGGCATCGCCGCGAGCAAGCGAACGCCGTTCGTCTTAGGCGCACTCGAACGCGCCTTCGAAATTGGAGCCTTCACCGTGCTGCTTACGACGAATCCGAGAGAATCGGTCACGTATCCATTTTTGAAAGAGGCGATTTGTCCCGTCGTCGGACCCGAAGTGCTGATGGGATCCACGCGCATGAAATCCGCGCTCGCGCAAAAAATGGTGCTCACCATGATCACGACGACGGCCATGGTGCGCTTGGGTAAAGTGTACGAGAACATGATGGTCGATCTGCAACTCACCAATAAAAAGCTCGAAGAGCGCGCCAAACGGATCATTATGATTGCAACAGAGTGCGATTACGATCGCGCGGCAGAATTACTCAAACAGAGTGGTGGGAGCGTAAAAACAGCGGTCATCATGCAGCTTGGGAACTGTTCCAAAGAGGGTGCTCAACGCCTGCTGGCAGAATCCGATGGGTTCGTGAAGAAGGCGATATGGCTACAGGCCCAGGCGGCGCAGTAGCAATAGTTGTGGAAAAAGACGAATCCATAGAATCCACTTTACGTAAACCTCCAAAGCATCCTAACAATCACTCATACTAATCGTGACATCCTCCGCAAATTACTACGCACTCATGTTTCTTTGCTTTTTTACACTGTGGGGTTGCGAACCTATGAAGAGCGACCTTCCGGTCGTGAAATCGGTTGATCTAAACAAGTATTTGGGTTCATGGTACGAATTAGCGCGCCTGCCAAACAGTTTCGAATCGGGGTTAACGTGCGTCATGGCAAATTATTCTCTCAAAGAGAATGGTGATATCAAAGTCGTAAACTCCGGACATAAAATCGGCGAGGACTCGAAGGTTAGCACGGCCACAGGGACCGCGTGGGTTCCCGACCCGACGCAGCCAACAAAACTTAAGGTCAGCTTCTTTTGGCCATTCTATGGCAAGTATTGGATCCTTGCGCTGGACCGCGATTACAAATACGCGATGGTCGGCGATCCATCTCGAGAATATCTATGGATCCTCAGTCGTACTAAAACGCTGCCAGCAACAACGATCGATGCACTGCTTATACAAGCACAATCGCTCGGGTTTGATACTTCAAA
>VFSW01007683.1_pt1 | contig 15604 bp, 15 predicted proteins | sample 5358111 | NCBI WGS metagenome assembly VFSW01 (sample SAMN11554181, study PRJNA540505) | mine drainage metagenome | isolation source: sediment from site ElyBrook_90M | place: USA: Ely Copper Mine, Vershire, VT | collected 2017
GCATAAGCAGTTGCTGCTAGTTGATATGTATTGCTGTGCAATGTACCGCCATTTACAATTCCTGTTGCTCTAAATACTATCCCGTTAGCTGTACCTGAACCTTGATTGATAAATTGTACATCATGAATATCATGAGATGATGTGTTATTTAAATTAATAAATGCGCCAGAAGATAAACTTGATGAGTTATATAACAATGTATCAGATATTGTTATTTGTGTTGCTCCTGTAATATCAAAATTACGATATGAAGCATTAATATGACCACCACTCCATATTATTTGTGGAGGAAAATACGAAGGCCCAATTGAATTATTATATAGTAGACCTGTAACTACATTTACTAAATCTACGCCGTAGATTTGAACACCTTCAATACCGGGATTAGAATTGCTGTGGAAGCTTATGCCTGTTTGAGCACTATATACACTGCAATCTTTAAATTTAGGAGTTGTTGCTGCGACAGAACTTGTCATATCAAAAGCGACCAACATTGATGTACTATCATTATAAATAATGACATTATCAAATCTGGATTCCATACAATTTAAAGTTTTTACCCCGTATGCAAAAGTATTCGTACCAGCGCTATAAATATATACATTTTCCACAAAAAGCGCAGGAATTACTGCATTATCTTGTGCATGGATGGCTGCACCAGAAACCATTGGACTCACAGAATTAATTTCAAGGTCTGATACAATAATGTGCACGTCCCCACCTAAAGAATTAGATATATTAAATAAGTCAGAATCTCCAGATTTAATTACATTAGATTTACCTAATCCTGCCCCATAAATCTTAAATGAAGCTGTAATAGCTTTTGAGATGGTTGTTGTAATGAAACAACTACCAATAGGAAAATTAATATGATTGAAATTATTTGCAAATGCCTGTACAGAGGCAGAATCATCTGTTACACCATCAACTTTTGCACCAAACTGTTTAACATTTATCTGATTTGTATTTACACTACACCATCTACCTGTACCTAAATACCCCGTAGGTAGAAACACGGTCCCGCCATTATCGGCAGCGGTTGATGCGGAGTTCCAATACACAGCTTGTCCTCCGCCATCACCGGCTGCATAATATCCCTGCACGAATACAGTAGGCGATGTACCGGCGGCAGGAATCGGAAGCGCGCGAAGTGCAGCAACAGTAGCGGGGTTCCCGATAAGCTCACTGCCTGAGCTGGCTCTTAATTCTGCATTCGATGCACCCTGCAAGAATTCGGAATTCAGTTCAGCGGCTGTCAGGATGGTTCCGTCAGTAAAGCTTGAGGGTATTGGCATTGTTTAACTCCAACTAAATTGTTTCAAATTGCAATATGGGTCGATCATAATCCAGTTCTTTCACGCCTATGCTGATCTAGGCGAAAGTCATCACGACAATCGGATGAGCAGAAAATCTCACCGGCTCTCACAATTGATTCACACCAGTGGCACGCACCCATCGGATTGAGGTGTAGCTCGGGTTTTCGCATCTTTCTGGCGATTTCCCTGTCCATCTCTTCACGCTCTGATGCGCGGTCGATTTCGTCACTCATGATAAAAACTCCTTCGCATAGGCGTAATTAACTCCTTGATTTAAGAGTTAATCATAAGTTATTTATATAAAAGAATCAAATTACTTACACATCAAATTGTTCAAGATTGTGGGTCTGAACAATAGAATCTATGATCGAGGCGTAGTTCGGGTCTGTCGCATAACCAGCCGCCTGAATCGCCTTGGCAAAGTCAACGCACGTCTTGCAGGAAAACGCCGGTTTGTACCGTTCATTCTCACATAAGAATTTTGCATGATCAGCCATTGACGCCCCCCACGATGGATATGCGCGAAAATTCGCCGTAACTGCTACACGCTGCCCATTCACAAACTCATGCGTCGAAACAGCTACTACTGGCCCATGCCAACTTGCATCTGCCTTGATGCCAAACAGATTATTACCTGCGGCACGCTCGCCCCAGCCAGATTCAAGCGCTGATTGTGCGATGGTGAATGACGGAAAAATACCTGTACTTTTTTCAATCTGTTGTGCAGCTAATGAAGTTTTATCTATAAATTCTTGCGGCGACATAAAGAATCTCCTTTGTGAAACAATCTTTCTGGTGATGTATCACCCCGTGCATACCTAGAATGTAATGTACCGTAGTTTATACCTAATAACGTAGCCCAGTCTTTTAAAACGTTTACCTCTCCGTTAAATTCAATTTTTATATTCCTTCGTGTGTTTCTGTTTTGCTGTTTAACTGTTGCCCACTTGCAATTATCAGGACTGTACATTTTGTCATTGTCAATTCTATCAATCGACATGCCGTGTGGACGAGTGCCCATATCGGCATAAAAATTACGAAAATCTTTCCATCTATCACATACAGTTATTCCGCGAGCGCCATACCGTTCATAGTCTGGGCGTAATTTATTAGAACACCGACCAATCATATTTGTCCAAACTATGTATTCGCGTGTAGCTGAAACACCAGAACATCCGTGCTTTGTTAACGATTTTTTTTGTAATTTCAACAGAAAAACATCCGCACGATTTAGTATGCCCTGTACGAACATCACAAACACTTGTGTGTATTACTTTTCCGCATTCACAGATAAATATATCGCCGCGATTTTTACCTTTATTCTCCCCATACCTTATAAATGTAAGCCTATTGAATTTTTCGTTCGGGAGCACATTAATTTTCGCAACCATGATAAATCCAATCATATAATTAGGGAAGCCAACTATATCATATATGATGCAGGTATCTGTCGGGTATTCCGCACGCTTTGTCAATGCTGGTGGCTGCGGCGGAAACTTTCGCTATAAAGTCAGTCGGGTTCATAATGGCTTAACTCCAAAATGGTACAGCACAATCGCCGCGACACACGCCAAGCTTGTCCTGAGCAGTTCACCGATCCACTTGTTCTGTCCGGCAAGTTCTTTTTCAAGACGCGTCACGTCTGCGGCCGCAAGATGCGTGTTCAGGGCATCCAGACGTTCTTCCAGAATCTTAATGGCTTTGAAAATCCTCTCAAAAGTCGCCACGTCGTTTTCGCGCCGGACTTCGGCTTTGAGCAGCGTATCTACGCCGATACCGATGGATTTAATAGTCTGGGCAGTTTCCTCGTGCAGCTTTTCATGCTGCGCGATTTTAAACTCCGCGATGGTGAGGCGCTCTGCTTGGTCTGCCATAATGCCTCCTGATGCCGTTATGCAATCGTGCCAGTAACACCTTGTGCGGTCTGGATAGCACCATAAATCATCCCTGCTACCGCCGTAACCGTGGCGGGGCTGGATGCCAGTAGTGCGTTAACCTGTGTCTGGTTCAGGTGTACTTCGAGATTCCCCGTTGCTGGCGTGAACACCCCGTTAGCGACCGTGCCGCCGCAGTAAATCACATCTGCGGAGATCACCGTACCTGACGGCATGTCCATCGAAATAATTAACTGAGACGCGCTGAACTGCGTGGCATCCACCGGCGCGGCGAGATTTACGGCTGTTGCAAGATTCAAAAATGGCATGATGATTTCCTTTAGAATGCGGTCGCTGAAAATCGAATGACTTCACCAGCAGGGACTGCTACAGACGCTCCTGTTGTGCGCGAATAGGCGTAGACATTGACATTTGTCGTTGAAGTCGAATATGCAGAAAACACTGTTGTTGCGTTATTTGTCACGTCAGTGGCATTAACTATCCATCCGGTCGTAGCCCCTGTCGGCATGGTAATCGTCGCAGCGGTAGAGATGGGGATACCGCCTGTACCTGTGGTTATCTGGAATGCCGCTGAGTTTGTACCCACGGAAACGGTTGCACCCGTTCCGAAGTTGGTTAGGCCACCGGAGAGGGGGGCTGTTGAGATTATGATGACGTGTGAACTGCTGTCCAATAGGGTAGAGTTGAAAACTATACCACCCCATGATCTGATATAACTTGCAGATACTGCCCCACCGTTAGTCACCGTAAACAAAGTCGGATTTACAGAAGTCCCCGCCTCAATCAGGTATTGAGGGCCTGAACCGACTGAAGTCTCGGTTCTGTAGATTTGCAAGTCCGTTGCTGAGGCGGTTCCAGATTGAACATAAGTTGGCCTGATGTTTACAACCGTTTGCGCAGCACCAGAACCACCAGAGTAATTTCCTGACCCCACAAGTACGGCACCCGTGATACTACCACTAAAATAGTCGCTATTAACTGTAATAGGGCCGCCACCTGACGGGCTACTGAAATTATTGAAGCGTGCTATACCCGTGTTTGAAACTTTGAACTGACTTGAACCACCAACCTGCAAGTCCATCAGGTTCTGTGCGCCACTCCCATTCGTCCCTGTCCGATTGATCAGAAAATCCGTCGAGGCATTTGTTCCTGTCGTAGTGTAGGATGGCGTGAGCGCAAGGGCGTTGTAATTGTTTGTGGTGATGCCTGATCCGCCAGAGGTAATCGGCCCTGACGAGGTCACAGTTGCAGCAGAAATTGCCGCCCCTGTAGACGTTCCACCGATGATCGTTGGTGAGACCAGTACCGGCGCGACCTGAACATCTGCAATGGCCAGCGCAGGGAGGATGAGGAGAAGTGTGAGTAGCTTTTTCATTACTGTTTCACCGGGCAAGAGACTGTAGTGGTATTCGCGACAGAGGTGTCGACCACAGTTTTGTATGTACCACCGGATAAATCGCTTTCGGTTATGGTCGTCGTTGATCCTACACCAGAGGCGACAACTCCGATTGAAGTGGAAAACGGCACGTATGCACCCGTCACCTGCGTCGGCGCAGCGGTGGTGCAGTATGATTTGGCCGAAACAGTGGCTTGTGGTACGCTGAAAGATGTCGGGGACTGAGCTGCAAATGCGGCAAGCGCACACAGAGCCAGTAGAATTGCGAGAAAAATGCGTGGCATAGCTGCGTACTCCTGTGAATGATTGGTTCACATGTGAGCATGCCACATTCGGCCTGCATAGTCAAACGGTTTACAGCAGCATTAAAACCCCGAACCAAGCCCAATATGGTAGTTGTGTGCCACCACACCAATTTCAACTGTCGCTGCCCCCGCAAGAAACATTTTGCGCCAGTTTTCTGGTAGTGCATCCGCGAGCAGGTAGGTCGCAGCAATTGAGCCGATAAAATACCTGTTCACGTCTCGTACTGACGGGTGTTGTCCGAGTATCGGGTTCAGTTCGTGGAACGACTGCGGGTTGTGGGCGATTTCCCGCGTCTGGTGCCAGTCCATGACTTCGGCGGTTAGTGCCGTTGCTGCAAGTGCCTTGTCGGTCGTATCCCACTCGTCGGCTTGAGCAAGGGAGCAGGAGAGCAGGATTAATGCGAGTAGGGTTTTCATTTTGGCAGGCTCGCTTGAGGCGTCCATGCAGTTGTGCAATGGGCTTGTATTTTCGCAATGTCGGCGGTGCTGACTGGCTCATTTCCCATTTGCACCATATGCGTGTTAACGACTGCCATTTGTGCAGCTACATCCGAACCATGCGGGAAGGACGTACGATGGTTCGCAGTGCTGACAAGATTCGTTCCATTCAGGACTTCAAAATTGAAACGCACTTGCACCGTTCCGTTGCGGGTGACTTCGATTTGATCTACCACTGTTTGCTGTGTGAATGCCATTTTAATTTCCTTTATGTTGTTATGTACGAACCACTTGAAAATATCTGTGAACTACTTCCTAATACTGGGGTATAGCTTATGGTATTGGCTGCTGCGGCAGTGGTCATAAGCCGCCCCTGTGTACTTCCGCCAATGATGTCAAGCATAGCGGTTGTGACAGCAGAAGTAAGAAACTGCCATAGAACAGGCCACTCTGAGTAGGTAAATGATGCTGACGTGAATGGTAGCCCATACACAAGACCAGTAGCGCCAGTGCCAATAACATTGATATCTAGATACAGTCCACAAGAAACTGACCTGCCTATTTTTGTGTATGTCCCGATCTGGCTGGAATATGTCGCAGTTCCTCCAACATTTGGTGTCCAAGTCCCCTCCTCATAATCATCCAGTGTATTCGGGTCTGTGCTTGGGTTCTGTGTTGCGGGGAATTTTACCTGCCCTGCTGCTGCATTACTCAAATCGACAAGTCCTGTTGCGGTCAATCCTGCTGTAGAAAATGCTTGTGTAGACAATCCCGCCAATTGTGCATACGTTGCGTCGGCCTGAGGCTTTGTCAGCCCCAGGAATATACGCTCATCCGTAATGTACGAGTTATATATCGATGTCATTGAACTATTTAGCGAAACTTGAGCGCAGGGGATTCTTCCGGAGGGAATAGCCGGCGCTGATGGTGTCCCCGTGGTTGGTGTACCTGATATGATGTATGCTGTTCCCGTCACAGGGTCTAATACCACTCGATCAATCCTGAAATACCCTGCCGCAGGGATTGAAAATGAGGCCGTTGTTTGAGGGTTTACCGCCGTGAGAACCGGGGCATTAAAAACCGATCCCCCATCAACCTTTATGGACATACTCGCGGAAGAAACGCCTTCGGTGGCAATCGTTCCGGGAGTTGTAGACAGGTTAAAGGTTGGATACGATCCTCCCGTGATCGTGGTTCCGGTAGTCACTCCAACTGCTACAATCGTCTGACCCGGGGCAAATATGCCTGATGTGGGTGCAGTCACCACCGTCATCACGCTTGTTGCGAAAGAGCATGTTGCACCTGTGCAGCCGTCAAAGTGCGGGGCAAAAGCGCCAGCTATCTGCTGATGCACAGCAATGTCCCCATCCAAGTTGGCCAGATACTGCGCACCGGATTGGTTTGTGTTGTTGGTCTGGGTAAACGTTGCCACTGTCATTTCTAGCCTCCCGTGGAAGTGTAATTTACGACCCCGCCAACGTCTGTATTGGAAGAGTTGAATACATGTATCTTGCAGCTTGTCGTCGTGGTAAACGCAGAGTCAATAACGGCAAACAACGCAGTTGTTCCGACCGCTGTTGCCGTTACCACAGGGATGTTGTGGTAGGGTGTTGCAAATGTGACTGTCGTACCACCTGCCGCAATAGTAACCCCATTTACGCTTTGACTCAATAGCGGCGCGTCCACCGTCGGCGTGTATGAATTGACGATCGAAGTATCGCCGTCATCGGTGTGCATGACAAATCTAAATCGGTAATACCTTGCTAAAACTGCCCCGATGCTCCAAGGGGTGTACGCTGAATACGGCCCCGCAGCGGTGCTGTAGCTCAATTCCAGTGTCGGATCAAATTCAACTCTCAACGCATTCGGCGCGGCATACCCGCCGATCGAAGACCACACCCGATCGTTTGAATCGAACGTGCTGTCAATTGTGGGGTGATCGTACTGCCCAGTTGGGTATGGGTTGTACGCGAACACGTTAAACAGCGTCAACGCGCTGGCGGGACCCGCCATATTCCCTGTAGCGGACGCAAGCGTCTGGCTGTCGATGAATATCACCCCTGACCAATGGCGCACCAGATTAATCGACGTTCCCATAAAATCTGGCGCGTCGTTTGCGGAGTACACGACGATGTTCGTATTCACGATCGTAATGTTGAAATAGGCCGGTATGACCGAATACTTTCCGGATATGTCGATTTCGCAAGCCATCAGCGTCCACACGCCGGGCGGCACCTTGGCCGTGGTTATCTGGGTACCCTTGGTAGCCTTGGTAATCGGTATGCCATGCACCCAATTAGTCTCACCCTGTGCTGCATATCGGAATTCGTAGCCGGCGACATAGCCCAATGGGTCTGTGGATAAATTCCACTGGAACACAACCACATTGCCGTTCTGCGAACAGGCGAATCCTGTGACGTTTGCCGGATACCCAATCGACCCCGTAATTGTGTGTGAATATGTCGGCACCGAACCGATGTCCTCCCCTGCACTTCCGTAGATGTTGAAGCTGGGGAACTTGAAATATAGCGTTTGGCCGACCATTGAGGGTGCGTAGGCGTACTTGAACATATGGCCATCCAGCTTAGCGAAGTTATCGTTCGTGTGCGCCGTAATCGATGTCCCGTAAATCCCCCGTCTAAGTGTTCCAGAATAGGCAGAACCCCCTAAAACATAGGTATTCTGGGCAGTCAGATTTGCCGTATTGTAGGCGATAAATTCCCCGCCAAGATAACATAACGACAGAAAATTGTTCATGTCTGAAGTTGGCACCGCATAAAGCGCAGTGTTGCTTATCGCAGTCGAGACTGTCAGCGCGTTTACCGTGTCAGGGTCAGTGCCGAGTGCCACCGTGCCGGTACCATATACCGAGCTACCCCGAATCGTCCCCACCTGCACGAAGTTGATATTATCTGTGGATACAAATACACCACAGCCGCCCCAGTTAGTCACAGGACTACCCGCCGCAACCCACAATTCAAATCCTGTGGCGGTCAGCACACCCGGCGCGTCGATAATTACCGGGGCGCTGATACTGCCGGGCGGGGTGCCGAACAGTGCAGGTATTTTTATGTTATCCAGCAGGTTGTTGACCACGTTGTTGTACAAGCCAATGTCTTCCATCACTGCACTGAAAGTAATAATGCCGGGCGCGGACTCATCCTTTTTTGTTATACGTATCTCATACGCGTTACTGCCCTTGGTGACAGCGACAATATCGGTGGGTCCGTATTGTGCGTATTTCCTACTGGTCTTGAATGTGAACGACATGCGTTCATTCCACGTGATATTCAGCAGTTTGTTCGCGATAGCCTGCGCATCACTGTCACCGAGGATGACAGGTAGTTGGATCGTCGTTTCCAGCATGGACTGCGTGTTCTGCATGCGGTGATACTTAGACCCTGGCAAATACGAGTTGTTGACATTCGAGTATTGCACCGTAACAACGCGCGGCAAATCAAGTTCTTGCAGCCGCGTGATATTCAACTGATCGGGCATCTGTGAGCCATTGTTGTGCGCCGCCAAGTCTGTCTCGGGCACGGAAACAGCGAGCGACCCACCGCGCGGAATAAACCGCACGATCGAATCGACCTCAGTCACATCGAAGAAGTACGAGGACGCGAGCGGCTGGAGCATAGACCGGGCAGAACTCCGGTTGGCGATGGAAAATCCCGCCATCGTCTTCCCTGCCAGACCTGTAACGTCAATCTGAGCTGGTGACAGCGAAGCAAGGCCTGCGATCCACGTCACCACGCCTCCCAGCGCCGTAGTACCCTCCACGATCTCGAACTCGAAATTAGGCGTGGTGTTGCCTGTTTGCGCCAATTGGAAGTTATAGAACACGACATAGGGTGTTCCGCGATACGCAGGTGTTGGGATTGGCGGAATAGCATTCGCAGGTTCAATGTACTGCCACCGGCATGACCCGTCGATTATAGATGAATCTGTTCCAGACAGCACCGTTGTTCCTGATATTCCGGATATTATGCATAAATACAGATTTCCTGACGAGTATACGTAAGCTCCCGCCCCCGTGATAATGCCCTGGGAATATGCCGTGGACGCCGCCCATGCCCTTACGCCCTCATTCGTTATCTGCGTCTGAAATACTGACGCCAAGATCGTGGCGTAAGGCGGTAGTGCGGGGTTTGGTAGCGGGTCAAACCTAACTTGGCAGCAAGGATAGTTACCTGCGGGAACTGCTGGAGGGTACGGCGTTATGGATACTGTCCCTGTCATAACGGACGCAACGCCGGTAATCTTGTTGATAACCACCCGGTCTATACGCGATCCTACTGTCGGCAGATAAATCGCGTAGGGTGAAAGTGTGACGACTTGGTTTGCAACGCGCACAGGACTGCCGGATACTGTCAATACGCCGGCACCAACCTTCACCTGCATGTCTGGCAAGGACATAGCCGAACCTAGGAAATAATACTGATTCTGCGCCGAAGCCATGTATGACTGAATAACACTGTTAGGTGTCTGTGTCTCTGATCCTGTATATACTGTGAACGTTGTTTGTGCAGCATTGGATATTAGAACAGCACACTGATCCGATGTACCGGCCGCTACGTATGACCACACTACACTTCCATCGTATATGGTTGTCGATCCGGTATAGAACATTGACGTACTGCCGGTTGTACCTGCTGTCGTGCAGATATACAAATACCCGCTGGCATACGCGTAGCTATTTAGTGCGTAACTGGTGTTTGCAATCCATGGTGGGGCCGTGAGATTGTCGCCCGCGCTGTAGATCAGCCGTCCTGTGGCCCATATTCTGCGAACTCCAAATATCTGACCATCACACAAGGCAACGGCCATGCTCTGCGAATAAGTGTAGTTCGTTACTGTAGCTCCTCCCCCGCCGCCCTTACCGCCTCCCCCACCGCCGGCGGCACGAGTTGTAGTTGCCGTCTCAATGAAGGGCGTCGCCCATATCATCATGCCAGCCGCGCGGACACTTCCTTTAACCATCAGCTTTCCCATACCTAGCGTACTGGCTTGGATATTCTGCTGGGGAAGTCTAGGACCATATCCGTGTTGCGCGGCTGGGCCGAATAACTTCTGGTCGATCATACCCCCAACGTAAGAGGCTGCCACTTCGCCCGCGAACATGGCGACTGCCCCCCATCCCGAAGACATTACCGCTGCCGTCAGTACAAGCTGAGCCATACTATGCAAACTCCTTAAATCGTCTTGCATCAGTGAACGTCGCCTGCCACATGACATCAAAGTCACTGGTCACACACATGTCCACTTGCGAATAGGCGTGAATCATCCGGATGGGGTTAGTGCTGATAACCACGGCTAGGTGTTGCGGCTCGCGCACCCACTTGAATTTCAGTATATCGCCTGGTAACACATCGCACAGATCGACAGGAACGGTCTGAGAATCGACCATCTGGTTAAATATTCCGTGAATCGGAAATTTAGGATAGTTGGCTGAGTCAATGACTTCAATCCCTATATTGCGCGCCGCACCTACCGCAAGCCCGACGCAATCTACGCCTACACCTTTTACTCGCCCCATATGGTGGAATGGAGTACCTTCCCAAGATAAGACTTCTGCGACAAACTGTTCTCTTGTTATCATGTTCCTGTCACCATTCGATCCATTCCAGGGACAGTGAAGAATCCCCGAAAGTTTGCTGAGTTGTTGAATGTTGCCTCGCATGTTATCAGAGATTTGTCACATCCAGCTATGACGCTGAAGGTGTCACCGATGGCGATATTGTACGGGAATTCAAGCTGCATCACGAAAGAGTTGGGAGCCACCCAGTTTCGCACTTCGGCGTTTCGCCCGATGTTCAACCCTGACGTGAATGTGACAAGCCCAAAATTATAGTATTCCGATATTGCTGTGAGGCCTGATGCGGTAAACGTTCGGTTATCTGCCACGCTCGTGACCGTTCCAGTCGATGTTACCGTAGACGCATTGAACTTGCACCGGGCATCTCCGAAAGTCGCATCGCAGGTGTCTCCGTACACTCTGCCGACGGTCTGCTGCAAATTCTGCATCAAACCTCTCAGCTCAGCCGTAAACGTTGAACGACCGGTAGACACCTGTCCTATCGTTCCTGAGCGCACTATCCGGCAACCCATCGTCAAATCCGCCCAGTTCACTTCGAACAATAGAATCTGTGCATAGTCCCATATCCCTGTCAGCAACGCAGCGTCTGTTATCGTCAGGGAATTCAATATTCCTGATACCTCCAGATTGTCCACGCTCATATCCGACCCCGTGACGACCGCACTCGGTATGTGGCCCGTAGCCGCTAGATAGGTCACTTGTGCGCCAATCTGGATTCCCCCGTATGTTACGGATGGCGGGAACACGATATTTGATGAGGATGATGTGAACCCCAGTACCGTACCATTAGTCAACGTTACCCTCCAGCAAGAGGCGAGCGTGGTCGTATCCTGCGCGTAGTGCGCCGCAAGCGCGGTGCTTATATTGTTCACACGCGCACCTCTACGATAGGCAGGGTAGATAGATAAAAATACTTCGTGCCCAATACGCCGGGTGACGTTACATCCGCCCCATCAAACCTGTATTTCAAGTGGTCGGTGTCGAACCGTACTGGGATATCGAATTCTCCAGAGAAGGTTAGTACATCCGTGGATGTAGGGTATGGAGGCTGAAATGTCACCAATCCAGTTGTGTAATCGACCACAACCGCCTCTGTCCCTGTCCCGAGAACCATTACACCAAGAACCCCCTCACCTAAAATAGCTGTACTGGAAGCTGCATAGGTAGCCAACTGCACGCCGTTCTTGTAGCAGGTTATCGTGCCAGCCACAGGCTTCAGGATCAGCCTCTGGGTTATCGCACCTCCGATAGTGTATGACTTGGTGAGTTGATATGTCGCAAGCCCTGTGCCGAGTCCGATAGGTCCAAGCGTGCCGTTGGCAGTTGTAACGGTGTAATCTCCCCAATCCTTAAATCGGAATCCGATGGCCATTCCCGCCATCGCGTGAAAAAACGTAATAATCTCGTTCAATTCGTTGTCTGGCAGCTTACGATCTCCGAAGTCCCACTTTCCCAGCGGATACTGCCATACCTGGTTGCGGTTCTCGAAACCTGAATTCACAACCACCACTTCAGTTGAAAATGATGGACCTCCATCTGTCGCGTAGACAATGTACCCGGTCTCAAATCTCGACTCGTTAAAAGCCATTAGCTGTTCCTCCGTGCGGCGTTACGCGTCGCTGCGGCGATCTGCGCAGAAACTTGCGACTGTGTTCGGGTGTTTGTCGGTTCATTCAATGTAAAATTGTTGACGTTCGTCACATGGGTGCTCGCCGCGCTGCCACGCGTATTGTACGCTGCCGGAACAACTTGTTCACCTTTATGTATCATGGCAAGCATGTCCTGAGGTACATAATCCGTGCCGACTGCTAACGTCGCCACCGGGCCAAACGCACTGGCCGTACTCATGTTTCCCATTATAGAAGTACCTGCGATGTTGGTAGTTGGTGTTGCGCCACCAAAACCCAGCGCCGTCTGCAAGAACCCTCCAAGCAGCCCACCCATACCGCTGGACTGCCTTGGGCTATTCCCAAACCCCATCGCCTCTGCCATTTTCTGCGAAACGTCCTGCGTGAGAATCTGGTCGATACCTTGCACAATACTCGCAAACAAGTCCCTGAACAGTGTTTTTAGATGTGCTCCACCCTTGGTCATGTCCGTCATGAACTTATCCAGACCTGAGGTTATCAGTGAATTCAGTTGCGTATAGCCGACAACCTGAGTTGCCAGCATACGATTGCGCGCCTTCGATTCCGTATCAATGGCGCGCATCTTGAGTATATTTTCCGCCTCATTTTCAGTGTGTATCTGTGTCAGTCCGTCGATCAGCTTCTGCTGGGCTTCGGCCTCTTTCATCGCAATGTCATATGCCTGACTGCTCTTCTGATACGAGGTTAATGCCGGTTTGCGCTCCACTGCCGCCCGCTGATCGGAAAGCCCTGTCACAACCCCATGTGTGGCACTAACTTGGCTGTCAATCGCGTCCGTGAATGCCTTCTTGGCATCCTCGGCTGCTTTCTTCTCATCCCTTATTTTTGCGTCTATAAGTTTGGCTGAATTCTCAAATGCCAAATTCTCTTGCGCGATGGCTTTATCCGTCTCCAGATTGTTCATCCTGATCGTGTCTGCATTACCCGAGCCTTTATTCGCAGCATTAAGCTTGGCCGCTCTCTCCCTGGCTGCACGAATTTCAATGTCGTACTGTTTAATCTTGCCCTCAGTCTCCATCTTGGCTATGGCGATCTCATATATCGCCTGCTGCTCGTATGTCATAATCCCCGCTTCACGGAGTTTTTTGACTTCCTCCAGACCGTTTTTCATGCTGTTCAAATCGCGCTTCGTGGCGTTGGCGGCATTAGCTCCAGTCATGTCCTCGATCAGGGTATCGGGGCGAGCTACATGCACAGTCAGAGATTTTTGCAGATTCTCCAGATTGTGCTGCTCATTTTTCTTTACCTCAACAGCTCTGTTCGACATCATCTGGAGATTTTCAAGGTCTTTCCCCCTCGCGGTTTTCATCCTCTCCGCGTAAGCTGCAATGTCTTTATCGTATCCATTTATTTCATTCTGCGCTTTCTGTATCGCCCCTGTTTGGAGTGAATAGAAGTGCGCATTTATTTCCGCGTCCTTTGCATTCTGCTCAGATACTTTTTGCTTGGCAGCCAAAACCGCGTTCTCCGCCCGCACTTCTTTTTGTGCGGCCTCAACCGCAGTTTGTAATTTATCTATCAGCTCGGGCTGGGATGCAGGAAGTCCTGCTTTTCTGCGAGATTCTGGATTTTGTGCCGCGTCCAATGCCGCAACCGCCGCAGCTAGTTTGTCTTGGGGACTTTCCTTGCTTGGGCGTAATATGTGAAATGCCCCTTTCTCCATCGCGATGACCGCCGCAGACGCACTTTTTGTTATTCGATCCCACCAGTCATCCTGATCCTTCAGCGCATTGGTTATTCCTTTTTGCGCCTCTTCTGTTTTCTTCGCAAGTTCAAGTCGTGCCCCTTCCATGTCACCACTTTCGGCAAGCACACGGATGTGGTCTTGTTCTGTACCATTGAGAAAGTGCATGGTCTTGTTCAACTCTTCTGCCCCTTTAATGGGGTCCGAGAAGAGTTTCACCAGTAGCGCCGTAGTTTCGTCTACACTCTTTCCAGTTCGCTCAGACATTTTTTCTGCCAGACCTGCAATCGCTGCGAGTGATTGCGATCCTATCTGACCTGACGCAACCAGTTGTGTTACTACCTCCTTGGCTGCTCCAATTGTCATGGTGCTAGTTTTTGAAATTGTTTCCGCGAGCGAATTCATTTTCGCTTCTGTCATGCCGGCGTAATTGCCGGATTCAACCAATACGTTGTTAAACTGTGTCTGTGCCTCAGACCCTTTAACTGCAGCATAAGTTAATGCACCCATCGCTGCCGCGACTAACGTGATAGGATTTGTTGCGAGGTTCAGAAGACTGAAATTCTTGAACGTGCCGAGGAAGATGCTCAGTGATCCGGCAAAACGGGTCATGTCCCCGCGAGAAAGTTCACGCATCATCACGAGAAATTCTCGTATCGCAAGGGCTGATCCGTGCACATGAGGTCCCAATTCCCCGTATGCCAGCCCTAACCGCTGCATGGCGGCCGCGCCCGCTTGCACAGAATCCCCATGCACTTTCATCATCTCGATGTCGCGAGCTTGCTGGATAGTACTCTTCTGAGATACTGTCAGCACATCCCCAACAGCAAACCCGTATTTTTCCATGGCTGTTGTTCCCGCAGCCAATGCGTCTCCACCTACCGCAGCCATCTCCTTGTCGCGGGCTCCCTGCCACAAGTCCTGTTGTTGCTTTATCGTGACATTCATCTTTTCCGCTGCGGCATGTACTTTACCCATGCGCTGATCTATAGCAGCATTTTCTGCTTCTGCCCGAGCCTGATTTCGACCGGGGCGAGCAGATGATTCTTGAGCCGTGTCGGACATCGCATTCACGGCTGCGAAAGAGGCTAACTGCGCAGCCCGATGGGCGGCAAAGTCGGCTTTCTGCTGCGCCCGAGCCGCAGTAAGCGCAACCATCTGTTCGTCTTTGCGGGCTTTAGCCTGTAACCTTTCCGTCTCTGATATTGGACTTGTGGCTGCTAACGTGGCGGCGGACTCTGCTGCGAGGTGTTTTTGCGCATTAGCTGCGGCTTGAGCTATCGCTGCATTTTCCGTGGCTAACGCCCTGCGGCTCGCCAAGATTT
>VFSW01007684.1_pt1 | contig 15602 bp, 10 predicted proteins | sample 5358111 | NCBI WGS metagenome assembly VFSW01 (sample SAMN11554181, study PRJNA540505) | mine drainage metagenome | isolation source: sediment from site ElyBrook_90M | place: USA: Ely Copper Mine, Vershire, VT | collected 2017
GGGTAGAGGACTGGGCCGGCTGGGCCGGCGGGGTCGGTGGAGCAAGCGGTTTGGCGGGCGGGGTGAGGACGAATCCCTTGTGGACCAGCGCAAAGCCCTCCTGGGGTAATTCAGCCTGGAGAAGCTGGTTTTCGGGACCGGCGAACATATCGATGATGGTGTCGGCAATGGTGGCCATCTGGTGGTGCACGGTGATGGGCTTGCCGTCGAGGGTGCCCTGCTGGTCAGGGTAGGTGGCAAGCTGGACGGGTTCGATGGAGCCTGCCTGTTTGGGCAAGATGGCCCAGAGGTCGCGATTGTTGTTTCTGACGGCCAGGGCGAGCAGGGTCTGAAGAGCTCCGGGGTCGAAGTCGGGCAGGAAGACCGCGGCCGGATGCGTGGCGAAGCGAGTGGTGGTACTGTGGCCGTTTGCCGAGATATTGAGCAGAAGCTGCGCGGAGTCTGGGGCAGCGGTTACGCTGACCGCTGAACTGTTGACCGTGGCGCTCAGCACGACATGCTGGAGCTGATTGGCGGAGGAGAGCTGCTCGGTCTTCGAGAACGCGTAGTCCAGCCCCTTCATGGCCACATTGACCAAGGATGTGGAGTTGTAGCCGTTGCGGGTTTCTGTGAACGTGAAGCTGGCTGTGCCGACGGCTTTACCGTTCTGGTTGACCGTAAAGCTGCCCGTCCGAGCCGGGGCGGCTACAGGTGCCGCAGGGGGAGCGCAGGCCAACAATCCCACAAGCGAGAAAAAAGTGATGGTGTGCACAAGTCTACTCATCGCACTTGATAAGACACGGAAAGAGGGAAAGAGTTGCGGAAGACAGGCAATGGCGAGTCCCCGGTTGCTTTGCGAGGCATGAGGACGGGTATTTGAGGGGCACGGGTTCGCATGGCGGGCACCACATCGTTCCACTTGATGCGAAGCACCGGTTCCGAGATTGATAGACTGGACTGTTTGCTTCAGACAGGAGGGTTTACCAGTTATGCCCACCACCATGCAGGCGGTTGTAAAAGCTGACGCCGCGCCAGGCGTCGAGATTCGCGAAGTGCCGGTGCCCACGCCGGGGCCAGGTGAAGTGCTGGTGCGCGTGCAGGCGGCCAGCGTGTGCGGAACCGATCTGCACATCTACGAGTGGGACGAGTGGGCGCAGGGGCGCATTCACCCGCCGCTAATTCCAGGGCACGAGTTTGCGGGTGTGGTGGCGGCCGTGGGCCGCGGTGTGACCACGGTGAAGGAAGGCGACCTGGTGAGTGCCGAGATGCATGTGGCCTGCGGCAAGTGCCTGCAATGCCGCACCGGGTTGGCGCATGTTTGCCAGCATGTGCGCATTTTGGGCGTGGATGCCGACGGGGCTTTTGCCAGCTACGCTGTCATTCCCGAGACGAACATCTGGAAGCTGTCGCCCGCGATTCCGCACGACTATGCCAGCCTGCTGGATCCGCTGGGCAATGCGGTGCATACGGTGCTGGCCGGGCCCATCGCCGCGAAGACCGTGGCGATTACGGGGTGCGGCGCGATTGGACTGTTTTCGATTGCCGTAGCCAAGGCGTGCGGAGCGGCGAGGGTGTTTGCCATCGAGGTGAATGCGCACCGGCGGAGCGTGGCTACCGTGATGGGTGCGGACCTGGCGCTGGACCCCGCGACGGACCGCGTAGAGGAGCAGATTCTGGAGGCCACGGGGGGGACGGGCGTGGATGTGCTGCTGGAGATGTCGGGGCATCCGTCGGCGATGGCGCTGGGATTTGCGCTGCTCAGGACCGGTGGGCGCGCGTCTCTACTGGGGATTCCGTCACGGCCCGTGGAACTGGACTTTGCCCGCGACATCATCTTCAAGGGCGCCACGGTGCAGGGAATCAACGGGCGCAAGATGTTTGAGACGTGGTTCCAGATGGAGGCACTGCTGGCCGCGGGGATGCTGAACCTGGAGCCGGTGATTACGCACCGTCTGAAGCTGGCCGAGTTTCCGCAGGCCATGAAGCTGCTGCAATCGGGTGAGGCGATCAAAGTGGTGCTCAAGCCGGAGTAAGGAGTTGAGCGCTTTCCTGGTCTTCCCAGTCGACGGTGACGCGACGCAGGCCGCGCACGGCGTTGGCGAGATAGATGGCGTCGGCGGTCTGGAGGTCCTGGATGTGGAGGGTCTTTTCCTGCACGTCTGGCCGCGTTTCCAGCAGATGGCGGCGGTAGACGCCGGGCAGAACGCCGCATGCGACGGGTGGCGTGAACCAGCGGCCGTTTTTTTTAACAAAGATGTTGCTGATGGCGCCTTCGGTCACGTGGCCATGAGTGTTGAGGAAGAGCGCATCGTCGTATCCTGCTTTTTTTGCGGCCTGGAATGCGGTGGCGTAGAGAGGCCGGCGCGTCGTCTTGTGGAAGAGAAAGCGATCGCTGGGATCGGTGCGTTGAGACGCGATGCAAACACGGCCCGTCCACGCGCTTTCTGTCTCAGCGGCGCTGGATAGGGGTTCATGTTCGGTGCGCAGGTTGCCGTCGGCATCAGCCAGCAGCCGGACCTTGTGCGGCACGCTATCGCGAAATGTCTTTGCGACAGCCAGCAGCGCAGCCTTTGCAGCCGCACGGTCTGAGACGAAGCCGAAGTAGTTTGCCGAATCCTGGAGGCGGTCGAGGTGCAGCTCGATGAGCGGATAGGCGCCTTGCCAGAGCAATGTTTCGATGAGGGAAAAAGGTTCTTCGGCGCGGGTGAGGAACTCCGCCTTCAACTGGCATTCGCGATACTCTTCTGCCGCATTGGAGTCAATGACGATGCCGCTGCCAACGCCCATTTTCGTGTTTTCCCCATCGAGTTCCAACGTGCGAATGGCCACATTGAAGACGGTCTGCCGACGCGAGAAGAAGCCGATGGCTCCGGTGTAGACGCCCCTGGGTTCGTCTTCAATTTTTGCCAGTAGCTGCATGGCGCGCACTTTGGGCGCCCCGGTGACGGAGCCGCAGGGAAAGAGCGCCCGGAAGATCTGCTCGAACCCCACCTCGCGACGCAGTTCCCCGGTGACGGTCGAGGTCAATTGCCACAGCGTCTGGTAGCGCTCGGCGGCGAAGAGGCTCTCGACGAGCACGCTGCCAAAGGTGCACAGCCGGCCCAGATCATTGCGGATCAGGTCGACGATCATCACGTTTTCGCTACAATTTTTGGGGTCGTTGCGCAGCCACTCCGCGATCTGGCGGTCTTCGAGCGTGGTGCGGCCGCGGGGCGCGGTTCCTTTCATGGGCCGGGCGGTGATGCGCCGCGTTGCGCCCTGCTCCTCAAGCCGGAAGAACAGCTCCGGCGAAAGGCTGAGAATATGCCGGCCGGGCTGGTAATGCAGGAAGGCGCCGTACTCGACCGGCTGGCGGCCGCGCAGCCGCGCATAGAGAGCCGCGGGGGTGTCTGTGATGGGTGCGCGGAGGGGAAAGGTGAAGTTGAGTTGATAGATGTCCCCGGCACGAATCCATTCGTGGATGGCCTCGATGCGGTCTGCGTACTGTTGCGCGCTGAGGGCGAGGTGGATGTCGGGCGGGGCGGACTTGAGCATTGTTTTTGCCGGGTTCTCTGCGCCGGCCGTGCGGGAGCGCTGTAGGGCAAGACCGGGAGGATCGCCGTCAACAAAATTGCCGGTATGGTGGTCGAAGAGATGGGGCTGCTTGTAGATGCCGAACCATGCTAGCGGCTGCCCCGGCTGGGGGGCACGCATGTGAGCCGTAGGTTCGAAGGCGTTGCCGCACTCGTAGGTGAAGAACCCCGCGGCGAAGTGGCCATAGTGTGTGGCGCGCTCGATCTGCGCAAAGATGCCGGGCAATTCCGCGGGAGCAGTGAAAAGCCGGCTCGTGGACTCAGCCGAGCCGGCCCCGGCGCTCTCTAGCAGCACCGTCGCGGGCGTGTGCTCCACCAGCGCGTAGACCTCTGCGGGAAGAGAATGCCAGCGGTTCATACAGCCAATCGGCAGCCGCCTACTTCACCGTGAGCGCCATGGAGGTGGAGTGGGTGATCGCAGTGATCCCGTTGCTGGACTGCGCGGTGATGGTGATGGTGTACGTGCCCGCGGGCGTGGGGAGATTGGTGGGCGGGCCGTGGTTTTTGTAGTAGTAGAGCGGGTTGCAGGCCGTGGTGCCCAGTACGGTGACGAGGCCGACCAGGGCCAGGAGCGACAACCGGGTGAGCCAGCGCCGACGCGTGGAAAATGCCAGTCCGCCCAAGCTCAGTGTGCCGGGCAGTAGTATCGCCCAGGCCACGGGGTTGGTTCCAGAATGCGGAACCGGAGCGGCGCTGTACATAGATTGGGCCTGCGTGGCGATGACCATTGAACTGGTGATCGCTGCGGTGGCGTTGGGCAGAATTTCTACGCTATCCGGGGTAAATGTGCAGGCGGACTGGTCGGGCAGGGCCGAGCAGGAAAGGGTGACGAACATCGGGGCCGTGAGCAGTGCGCCGTTTATGGGCGTGATCGAGGTGGTGACCACCCCGGATTGGCCGGCGGTGAGCGAAAGGGTGGCCGGGGAGACGCTGACCCCAAAATCAGCTGTGGAACTGGTCTGCGCTTGAACCTGGGCCGCCACGGAGACCGAAGCCTGGTGCGCGGTGTCTCCGGCGTAGACGGCTCTGAGGCTGTGGCTGCCGGCGGGCAGGGCCAGAATGGTCGTGGCACGCCCCTGAGCATTGAGCGCCACACCGGCCAACGGTTTGCCCTGATCCTTGATGACAATCGCGCCGGAGGCAGGTTGCCCGTCTTCTCCGGTGACGGCGGCCTGGAGGGTGACCTGTGTGCGGCCACCCTGATCGTGGGTTTCCGCTGTCAGCGTGGTCTGCGTGGCCAGGCTCTGCGTGGTTCCCGCGGCCAATGCCAGTGCAGGCATCGCCAACGCGATACCCAGTCCTGCAACCAATTCAAGCCGCAGACCGCGGCTGATCAAACGTCTCACGTGCACCTGCTCCAAGTTTCCAAAAGAAATCGTGTATCGCCCATTTGCGGCAGCGTAGAACCATTGTATCCGGCGGGGGCGCACCGGAGCCATTCCGGCCGCCTTCTTTGGACGCAGCGACGGCGGGAAAGGCGGCAGACCTCAAGGGAAGTCCAGCACAGCGCGTCACAATCGAAGCCGCGCCAGGCGCGCTATGCTTTTTGTTTGAGGTGCAATTGCGATGACTCAGGCCACTATCCGCCCCCAACTTGCCTACTTGACCGCCGCGCTCGACGAGTTGCGCGCCAAGGGCACCTACTTCAAACTGCGCGTTTTGGATGATCAGCAGGCGCCGGTGTGCCACTACGACGGCAAAGAGGTGATTAACCTGGCCAGCAACAACTACCTGGGGCTGGCGAATCACCCCAAACTGATAGTGGCGGCACTGGCCGCGACGCGCTCGTTCGGCGTGGGCTCGGGGGCAGTGCGAACCATCGCCGGGACGATGCGGATCCATATGGAACTGGAAGAGAAGATTGCGCGCTTCAAGAATGTGGAGGCGTGCGTGGTCTTCCAGAGCGGTTTTACGGCCAACGCGGGCACGGTGAGCGCAATTCTGGGCAAGGAGGACTTTATCCTCTCGGACGAGCTAAACCACGCCAGCATTATCGACGGGGCGCGGCTGTCGCGGGCCAAGGTCAAGGTCTTCCGGCACAAGGATGTGGACCACTGCGAAGAGTTGCTGAAGGAAGTGGCGGGCGAGCCGGGCCACAAGCTGGTGATTACCGACGGCGTTTTCTCAATGGACGGCGATATTGGGCCAGTGGATAAGCTGGCAGCGCTGGCTGAGAAGTACGGGGCCATCATGATGGTGGACGACGCACATGCTTCGGGCGTGTTGGGGCGCAACGGGCGCGGATCCATAGATCATTTTTTTGGGGATCATGCCGGCATGCAAGGGCACGTGGATGTGCAGGTGGGCACGCTGTCAAAGGCCATTGGCGCGCTGGGCGGCTATGTGTGCGGCTCGCGGGATTTGATCGACTACCTCTACCACCGGGCGCGGCCGTTTCTGTTTTCGACGTCGCATCCGCCGGCGGTGGCGGCTACGTGCATTGCGGCCTTCGACATTCTGGAGACTGAGCCGGAGCGGATCGAGCGGCTGTGGGCCAATACGCGCTACTTTCAGGGCGAACTGAAGGGGCTGGGCTTTAATATCGGCGGCGTGACGACTCCGGCGACAGAGACGCCGATTACGCCGATTATTGTGGGCGAGGGGCGGGCGGCGATGGAGTTTAGCCGGGCGCTGTTTGATGAGGGCGTGATGGGGACTGGCATCGCCTTCCCGACGGTGCCAGAGGGCAAGGCGCGGATTCGGCTGATTCTGACCAGCGAGCACACAAAAGCGCAACTGGACCGCGCGCTGGAGACGCTGGACAGGGTGGCGAAGCGGCTGGGGATACTAGGATAGAGGCACAATGATTGCTCATCTGTGCGGCAAGCTGATCTACAAACAGCCCGGCCAGGCCATTGTTGAGGCCGCCGGGGTGGGGTACGACGTCACTATCTCAGTGCCTACCTTTACGGCGCTGCCGTCGGTGGGCGCAGAGGCCGCGCTGCATATCCACACGCAGGTGAGCGAGGACCAGATTGCGCTGTTCGGCTTTCTGGACCGCGAAGAGAAGCGGCTGTTTGAGCGGCTGATTACCGTGAGCGGAGTGGGCCCGAAGCTGGCGATCAAGATGCTGAGCGGCCTTTCGGCGGAGCGTGCCGTGCAGGCCATTCGCGCGCAGGACCATGCGCAACTGACGCGGATTCCTGGCGTGGGCAAGAAGTTGGCAGAGCGGCTGGTGGTGGAACTGAAGGACAAGCTGGACGACTTTGCCGTTGCGCCGGTGCAATCGACCGTGCAGGGGGCGGCGGTGGACGATGTGCTTTCCGCGCTGGTCAACCTGGGCTACCAGCGGGCGGCTGCCGAGAAGGCGATTCAGCAGGCTGTGGAAAAAGACAAGGCGCTGGCCGGGGATTTCGATGGGTTGTTCCGCGGGGCGCTGAAGGTAATCCGGTAGACTGGCTTGGTTATGTCTCGCGCCGCAAAATCTGCTCCCGTCGTTGTTGTTCCGTATTTTAGGCCGGCAGCGTTGACGTTTCTGCGCAACCTGGCAAAGCACAACGAGCGTGAGTGGTTTACGCCGCGCAAGGCGGTGTTTGAGGCGGAGCTGAAAGAGCCGATGCTAGCCGTGATCCGCAAGGTGACGGACGCGATGGCGGACTTTGCGCCGGGCCATGTGCGGCCCGCGGAGAAAAGCCTGTTCAGGATTTATCGCGACACGCGTTTCAGCAACGACAAGCGGCCCTACAAGACGCATGTGGCGGCGTGGTGGTCGCATCAGGGGCTGGAGAAGACGTCGGGGGCGGGCTACTACTTTCACGTGAGCGCCAAAGAGGTGATTATCGCCGCCGGGGCCTACATGCCGGAGAAGGATCAGTTGTCCGCGATCCGGCACTGGCTGCTGGAGAATCATGCTGAGTTCAGAAAGCTCCTGCGGAGTGCGGCCCTGCGGAAGACATTCGAGGAGTTTGAAGGGAACGCGCTGACGCGGCCGCCGAAGGGTTTCCCGAAGGAGCACCCGGCGCTGGACCTGATTCAGTGCCGCCAGTGGGGGCTGAGCGCGACGCTTCCCGCCGCGGTGGCGCTGGATGCTGGACTGGCTACGACGATTATTCGCCACTTCAAGCTGGCGGCGCCGGTGGTGGATGCCTTGAATACGCCGATCACCGCGGCCGCTGGGACCCGCAAAAAGGTGCTTTTCGGGTTTCAATAGCGAGCTTGAGTGAGGCTGTGTTTACGGCGTTCCGGACGACGCGGAGACCGCGAAACCCGCTAAAAATGGGTAAAAAACGGTCAAAAACGACGAAATCGGCATAAAAACCCAAGAAAATTGTGGAAATCGGGTGTTTTTCCATTGACTTTGCCTGCCCGGAAGCCGCATTGTAACGAACGACGGGTTCTGCAGAACCCGCATGAATACAGGGTTTCCGTGCACAGGTTGTTTCGTTTGCACTCCCTTCATGCGGTACGCATTTCGCGGCGGAAGCCCAGGTAACACCGGCGAGCCCAAGGGCACGCCCACAAGGAGAACATCACATGGCAACTGGAATGACCAAGACTGCTCTCACACGGCACATGGCCGAGAAGATGCAACTGACCAACAAGCAAGCCGCTGCCTTCCTCGACCTGCTGTCGGAAACCGCCATCAAGGAGACCAAGAAGAACGGTGTCTTCGTAATCCCCGGCATCGGCCGGTTGGTGAAGGCAGAGCGCAAGGCCCGCATCGGTCGCAACCCCCAGACCGGCGCGGCCATCAAGATCAAGGCCAAGACGGTGGTCAAGTTCCGCGTGGCCAAGGCCGCCAAGGACGTCATCGCCCCCACGAAGAAGTAGTTTTATTCCGGACTGCGGACAAGAACGAAAGGGGAGGAGCTTCGCGCTCTTCCCCTTTTTGCTTGTGCCGAGGCCGAGCCGGCCTGTATCTGAGAGGGATACGCCACACTACACGGTCAGACTGGCTCCCTGCTTGATCTGCGGCATGAGCGCTCGCACGACCAGCGAGACGCCGAAGCTGACGAGGATGGCTTTGATCATGAGCAGGTTGTCGTAGCTCCACGACAGGACGGCGAGAGTGATGAAGACGCCGATGGGGTTGAGTTCTGCGAGGACTGCGTGAAGCCAGCGCGGCTTGCTGCCTGTGGGCGGCAGGGTGGTTCGAAGGCGGGGAAACAGGCGCGGCACGGCGCGCAGATACGCATGGTACGGCTCGCCAATCCTGGCGGTAAGGAAGGCTTCTTCAGCGAGGATGAGGCGCAGCAGAAAGACGCCGAGCAGAACCATGGCGAAGAGGGCTCCCGTGGGCGGCATGATGAAGGCCATGGCGGCAAACATGCACCACGAGCCGAGATAAAGCGGGTTGCGCACATAGCGGTACGGCCCAGCGGCCATGACGGCGCCGGCCTGCATCTCTGCATGGTTGACGGTGCCGGGGCCGAGATAGGCCGTTCCCCAGATGCGCAAGACGACGGCTTTGGCGGCCACCATGGCGGCCACCACAATGACCACGGGTGATGCGACGGTGAAGCGGAACAGGCCGAGGCGGCTCAGTTCCAAGGCCAGCCACTCCAGCAGCGCGATGCGATGACCTATTCCCCAGGCCTCGATCCACGGCGACCAGAAGCCCAGCGCGATGATGATCGTCATGATGACGACGCGCAGACGAAACTCGATGGCACTTGCCCGCATGCACTCACTGCTCCCTGTTGCCGGAGTGTACCATCCGGTGCGACGCGGGGCTTGCGAGGCTACCTGGACGGATCGACGAGGGCCTGATAGACGACGGAGTGGCTCTTGTATTCGATGACGTGGTTGTCAGGGCTGCTCATGCGCTGAATCATGGCGACGAAGACGATATCGTTTGTCGGATCCACCCAGAACCAGGTTCCGGCAGCGCCGTCCCAGAGGAAGGTGCCTTTGCCGTCGGGCAGGTTGGCCTCGGGGGGATCGAAGACGACGGCGCAGTTGTAGCCATAGCCGAAGCCTGGCCGCATGACATGCAGGCCGCCGCGGAACTCACCCGTTAGCAACTCGGCGGGGAGGTGGTTGGAGGTCATGAGCTTGACCGTAGATGGAGCCAGAATGCGCACGCCGTTTAACTCGCCGCCGTTGGCCAGCATCTGCGTAAAGCGGTAGTAGTCCTCCGCGGTGGAGACCAGGCCGCCTCCGCCCGAGGGCATGGTGGGCTGCGAGGAATAGTCGCTGGAGAACCCGCCGATGGTGGGGTAGGCAATGAGATTGCCTTGCCCGTCGTCGCGATAGTTTGTGGCAAAGCGCGTGCGTTTGCCTTCGGGCACAAAGAAGCCCGCATCTCTCATGCCTAGCGGTGTGAAGATGTGGTCGCGGGCAAAGTCGGGGAGCGACTGGCCCGAAAGCTTCTCGACGATGTAGCCTTCGATATCCATCGAGAGGCTGTAGACCCAGCCTTTACCGGGCTGGTAGATCAGGGGAATCCTGGCCAGCTTATCGACCATCTCCTGCAGGTTGCGCGATTGCAGGACCTTGGCGTCGCGGTACATGGCATCTGCCGGTGTGTTGCCGTTTCCGTAGGTGAAGCCGGCGGAGTGCGACATCAGCTCGCGCATGGTGGGTGGGTGGTCGGGATCGACGAGGATCATTTTGCCTTCGGCATCCACGCCCTTGAGGACCTTGAGGTGCGCGAATTCCGGGATGTATTTGGAGACGGGGTCTGACGGCAGCCACTTGCCTTCTTCATACAGAATCATCATCGCGACGCCGGTGATCGGCTTGGTCATAGAGTAGTCGCGGAAGATGATGTCCTTGGTCATGGGTGCCCCAGTGGCCATGTCGCGCTGGCCGTAGGTGCGGTAGTCCACGACCTTGCCGTGACGCGCGAGGATGGTGACGATGCCGGCAATGTGCTTCTGGTCTACGGCCTGCTGCAGGAGCGCGTGAAGGCGCTCAAGACGCTGGGAGGAGAAGCCCACGGTTTCCGGTTTGACGACTGTGAGATCGAGCATGTGGCGGGCCGTCGGCTGCGCGTGGGATTGCTGCGCCGAGATGGGCACTGTGCTCAAGGCAAGCGCCATGCCTGCGAGCGCCAGGCGCGCTGCGACTGCGGATCGATAGAACCTCATGAGCTTTCTCCGCGGCCCGCGGCACTTTGGTGCAGGCTTGCACTACGAGACGCGAGCATTTCGCTGCACGGCGAAGGCGGGCCAATTCAACGCACCCTTTATATCAAACGAGATGCGTCGCGGAGTGGGGCTGGTCCCCCATCCCTTCAGTGAATGACGCGGAATGGATGGCACGGAGACGCGAGCTGCCATCAGTAGATGACTTTCAGCGAGAACTGGATTTGGCGGGAGTTGCCGGCGGTCTTGCTGATCTCGCCAAAGCCGGAGCCATTGAGGATGTTTGCGGGCAGGCCCATGGTGACGATGTTGAAGAGGTTGAAGAACTCCGCGCGGAATTGCAGGTCCATGCGCTCGGCTCCGCTTTTGCGGCGGCCGAAGGGCGTGTCTTTGATGAGCGCAAAGTCGAAGTTATAGAAGGCCGGGCCGCGGAAGGTATTGCGGCCCAGCGTGCCGAAGCGGCCCTGGTTGGGACCGGTACCGCCAGCCACATGAATGGGGATGGCGAAGAAGTCAGCGGCGTTGGTGGCGCCATGGCCGAAGTAGTCTTCACGCACTTTGCGCGCGGTGGAGAGCTGCGGCTTGGCAATCTGGTCGGGGCGATCCACGCCGTTTGAACCGGCGCCGGTCTGCTGGATGCCGGAGTAGACGGTGAAGGGCGAGCCTGAACTGATGCCGGAGATGCTGAGCAGTTCCCAACCGTCAGTAAGCTTTCTGCCAAATGATCGGAGAAGGTCCAGGCTCTCCAGATGCAGGTCCTGGGCCAGGCTGAGACCGAAGCCGTGCGTTACATCGAACGACGACGGACCTTTTTCGGGATGGGTGTTGAAGGGGTCCTGCGGCGAGCCTTGCGCCACGGCTCCGGTGGAACCGGTGCCGCCGATCACCGAACTGGTGTCGTCGATGGACTTACTCCAGGTGTAACTTGCCTGTACGCCCGGCCCCCCGTGTCCCATGGTTCCCGAGAGCGATGTTTGCAGCGCGTGGTAGGTGGAGTGTGCGGTGGCGGTGATTATATTTTCTACGCCGAATCCGCCGATTACGTTGCCGTTGCTGTCGAACTGCGTGTGGGGCGCGAAGGCCGGAGTGGCGCCGGCATAGGCGTTGGGGAAGGTGGTGCGCGGCAGCTTTTCGCTGGCGGTGCCCACATAGCTAGCGCTGGCGGTGAGGTTGCCGAGTTTGCGTTCCAGCCCGGCGGTGAAGGTGTAAAGGGTGGCGTTGCCGAAGGCGCGATCGATGCCGGACAGATTGAGAGCACTGACGACGTGGCTGGGGGTGAGTGCCGCCATGTCCTTTTCATATCGGTCCACGTCCATGACGGTGTTGGACGGTACGGCGGTGGATTTACCTGAAGCGAAGACATCCGCGCCAGCCGGTGTATAGACCTGAGGTAACTGCGAAGGCGTGATCTGGAATCCGTAACTGATGGGCGCGTTGGAGGCGGAGAGCAGGCGCGGATAGACGACGAAGGGAGTGGAGCCGGTGAGGGAGTTATCCTGCCATAGATTCGGTGGAATGACGGTGATGCCGCCGCCGGCGTGCGCGGATAACTCACTGGTTACTTGCCATGCAGCTTGAACGCGCGGTCCCCAGGCGTTCCAGTCGGTTCTGTAACTTGGCTGAGGGTTGATGACGAACTCCTGCGCACCATAGAGGTTGATGAAGCTGGAGGTGCGGTGGGCGCGCTCGGTGATGGGCGTATACAGCTCCCAGCGGAGACCATAGTCCAGCGTGAGTCGGGGCGTGATCTTCCAGGTGTCTTGCAGGTAGACATTGAAGTTATTGCGACTGATGGCGGCAGGGCCGATGTGCTGACCATTGGAAAAATAGGGAGACGCGATGGCGATGGTGTAGACGAAGGGACTGCCGGACAGGAAACCGGAGAGCGTATCCGGCAAGGGATCGCCGGGGTGAATGTCATGCGCGCCGCTTTTGGAGGGAATGGCTTCAGTGGCATAGGCTGCGCCGCCGCCAAAGTCGTATTCGCCGTTGGGGCTGATCCCGAAGTAAGTGGTATCGCGATTGATGCGTGCCTCGAACCCGGCTTTGAAAGAGTGTCTTCCTGTGGTGAAAGCGACGTTCTGGCGGCCCTGAAAGAGGTTGCCGTAAGCGGCCATGACGGATCCACCCGCCGAGTTGAATGCCTCAAACAAGCCATCGTTGAACTTGACGGCGGGGTCGGCGTAGTCGGTGGTGGGGAAGCTCGGCGTGGCGCGCGTGATGGTGATGGATGACTCCAGCACAAGGCGCGGCGAGAGGGTGCGGGTATACGTGCCCACTACGTTGCGCTGGCGGTCAATGTATTGAATGCCGAAGGCAGGATCGATGGCGGTCTGATCAGGGTTGGTGGTGGGGCCGGTGATGTTGTCGAGGCTGAAGCGGGCGAAGAACTGGTCTTTGCTGGAGATCTTATGGTCGATGCGTACAGAGACCTGGTCAGCATTGGTGACCACCTTGGATGCGGTTGCATAGGTGCGGCCCAGATACGCGCCGGTGGTGTAGTTCGGCAGGGGGTAACGCGCCAGAATGGCCGCTATGCCGGGATCGATGGGCACCATCAAGGTGTAAGTGGAGCCGTCGGGATAAGTGACGGTATCGCGGCCTGTGCGTTCGGCGGCGGTGGGCACGGGCATGACCTGCGTGGTGCCAAGAACCTGACGAAAGCCCTGGTATTGCGCGAAGTAGAATGTTCGCTTGCTGCCGTCGTAGACGCCGGGAATGTAGACCGGACCGCCGTTGGTGAATCCGAACTCGTTGCGGCGGAAGGGTGGAATGCGGCCGGGATACGCAGGGGTGGGGTGGTCGAAGTAGTTGCGCGCATCAAAGGAGGAGTTGCGCACGAACTCGAAAAACGAACCGTGAAAGCCGCTGGCGCCGGAGCGGGTGATGATGTTGGTGAATCCGGCGGCGCCGCGGCCCACCTCGGCGGGCATCCAGCCGGAGCTGGATTGAATTTCTTCAACCGCATCTACGTTGAAGTTGGAGAAGGTGGACCCGCCCATCTCCGGGTCACTGATGTCGGCGCCGTCCATGGCAAAGGTTGCTTCAACGCCGCGCTGTCCATTGATGGCGAACTGGGCGGTAAAGTTGGTGGCGCCGTTGGCGTCGGTCATGGTGCCGGCAGCGAGCAGCAGCAGCGAGCTGAAGTCGCGCTTGTTCAGGGGGAGCTCACTGACCGCCTGGCTCGACAGTTCCTCGCCGCCGGTTGCGGCCAGGTCATTATCCTTGAGCGCGGTTAGGGTGAGTTCGCCGCGACCCGAGAGCGTGAGCGCTACGGCGGGTGCGACTGTGGCCAGGTCGATTGGTTGGGCATACTCGACTTTGCTGCCACTGGTCTCGACCGTCAGGCGGTATTGCCCTGCGGGTAGCGGTGCCAACTGAAAATGGCCATCCGCGCCGGTGACCGCCTCGCCTGTGGACCCGTCGGCTGCCAAGGTAATTTTTGCGTCGGAGATGGGCGCGCCGGCCGCGTTGCGCAACAGGCCCTGCCACACTGCTTGTTGTGCATTGACCGCCGTACACGCGAGCCACGCCGCCAGCGCCAGAATCCAAAATCCCCTGAGTGCTCTAACCCGTCTCGCAGCCCCGGCCTGGCACCCGCTTTGCAACCAGATATATTCGTGCATGTAACCTTCTATGTGTGAAGTGCGCAGCGCCATAAGGAGACACGAAAGCAAGGAAGCTGCAATCGTTTTCATCCAAGGCTTCGACAACGCTCGCCGACCGTGAGAAAAGCCAACACGCTTCCTTTCCTGTCGATGGACGATTCCCGCCAGTAAGGAGTGATTGGTGGCTCTTGCTGGTCACTACGGAAGTCCTAAGCAGCCGGTTCCGCATACGCCGCGTTGGATTGGATTATACCTGCAATCCCTGTAGTAAAAGCATTTTGCCGATAGTTTCAAGCCAGTTGCGGCTGCGCAACATCCTGCGCAACCTCTACACTGTTCCAAGGCCATGACGGAAGCAGCCAGCATAGTGACCGACACGATCGCCGCCATTTCAACGCCGCCGGGACGGGGCGGCATTGGCATTGTGCGCCTGAGCGGACCGCAGGCTGCCTCGATTGCCGCGCAGCTGGTGCGACTGCGTCAGCCTCTGGAACACGCGCGGGCACGGCTGGCCGATGTGCTGGATGCGCCGGAGTCGGGCGGGGAATGTATTGACGAGGCGCTGGTCACGTGGTTCGCCGCGCCCAACTCCTACACGGCCGAGGAACTGGTGGAGATTGCCGCGCATGGTTCGCCGGTGGTGCTGGACCTGCTGCTGCGCCGGGCTCTCGACCTGGGCGCGCGGCTGGCCGAACCGGGCGAGTTTACCGAGCGTGCGTTTCTGGCGGGCAAGCTGGACCTTACGCAGGCCGAGGCTGTGCGCGACTTGATCGAGGCGCAGACGTTGACCCAGGCACGGCAGGCCGCGAGCCAGATGGGTGGCGCACTCAGTCGCCGTGTGCAGCCGGTGAAGCAGGCGCTGGTTGAACTGATCGCGCTGCTCGAAGCGGGCATCGACTTTGCCGAGGACGACGTGGACGTGACGCCGCAGGGCGAGATCAGGCGCAGGATCGATGAACTGATGCCTCCGCTGAGCGCGCTGGAAGCATCTTTTGCGCGTGGCCGCATTGTCCACGACGGGCTGACGCTGGCTATTGTCGGCCGCCCCAACGCGGGCAAGAGTTCGCTTTTTAACCGGCTCGTCGAGCGGGACCGGGCCATTGTGACCGCGACACCCGGAACCACGCGCGACCTAGTGACCGAGCGCATTTCGCTGGAAGGCATTCCGCTGGAACTGGTGGACACGGCTGGACTGCGTGAGTCCTACGAGGAGGTCGAGCGGTTGGGCATCGCTCGCAGCCGTGAGGCACTGGCCGATGCAGCTCTGGTGCTGGTTGTGCTGGATGCGACGCAGCCGCTCAACGACGAAGAGCGTGGACTGCTGGATGCGGTTGCAGGCCGCCCGGCGCTAGTGGCGATCAACAAGAGCGACCTGACTACGAGCGCAGGTGCTGGAAGCGATTTGGCTGCTGCCG
>VFSW01007685.1_pt1 | contig 15600 bp, 15 predicted proteins | sample 5358111 | NCBI WGS metagenome assembly VFSW01 (sample SAMN11554181, study PRJNA540505) | mine drainage metagenome | isolation source: sediment from site ElyBrook_90M | place: USA: Ely Copper Mine, Vershire, VT | collected 2017
TGCGCCAGAGCTGCGCGAGGATCACCGGAATGACGATGTACAGGACGACCGAGGTAACTAGCGTGTCCCACGGCACCGTAATCGAGGCGATGCCCAGCAGCAGCGCCACGATGGGCGCAAACGCGAAAATCATGATGAGGTCGTTCAACGCGACTTGCGACAGCGTGAAGTAGGGATCGCCGTCGGAGAGCCTGCTCCAGACGAACACCATGGCCGTGCACGGCGCCGCGGCCAGCAGTATCAGGCCGGCAATGTAGCTGTCGATCTGGTCGGCAGGCAGATAGGGCGCGAAAACATGGCGCACGAAAATCCAGCCGAGCAGGGCCATCGAGAACGGCTTCACCGCCCAGTTGACGAACAGCGTCACCCCAATGCCGCGCCAGTGGTCCCTCACCTGATGCAGGGCGCCGAAGTCGATCCGCACCAGCATCGGAATGATCATCACCCAGATCAGCAGGCCGACCGGGAGGTTCACCTGGGCGAGTTCCATCCTGCCGATCGCCTGAAACGCGCCGGGCAGCGCCTGGCCCAGGGCGACCCCGATCACGATGCAGACGAACACCCACAGCGTCAGGTAGCGCTCGAACACGCTCATGGCCGCGCTGCCGGCCTTATCGGTTACCGACGGGCTCTGTGCGCTCACGCTCTATTCGTCCTTCCCGCTGCGCTGGCCGATTCGATCGACTTCGCGTTTGATCGCCTGGGCATCGAGTTTCGCCAGCGGCAGGCTGGCTTCGGCGAGGATGCTATGGGCAAAGTTCCGCGTGCACAGGAAAGGACATTGAAAAAAACGTCCGCTCATTCAGATCTCTGGCGGGATTGACGGGCGGCTGCAGTGCGCCGGCGCTTTGGTGGGGCGGCGGTAGCGGCGGTCTTGGGCAGGCATTGCGCCCCCTGGCAGCAGTTGTCGGTGAGAAAGGCGAGCAGCGCGTCCATCGCCGCGTAGTCGGCGGCGTAGAAAATGAACCGGCCGTCCTGGCGGCCGCGGATCAGCCCGACCCGGCTCAAGTGCGCAAGATGGAAGGACAGCGTCGCCGGCGCGAGCTTCAGCTTGTCGCAGATCAGCCCGGCGTTGACGCCTTCCGCTCCCGCCTGCACCAGCAGGCGAAAAATCGCCAGCCGCGTCGCGTGTCCCAGTGCGGCAAGGCTGGTGCTGGCGGCCCTGATTTCCATGTTTCGAGTATTATCGAAATAACGCGCGATGTCAACCGTGCGCCATGCCGGCTTGGAGCCGGAACGGACGCGGTCTCGGCCGGCGCACGTCAGACTTGCGTTTTATCAATGGGGATTTGCGCCCGGGCGGCAAACTGGCCTTGTATTGCGCGGGCGCACGCTGTCGTTGGACGCGCGCCGCGCGAATGGCGCAATTGCTGAAAACCAGAGAAGCGGAGGTGCCGAGATGAAGAAAAAATCCTTACCCTTGTCCCGGGTCTATCGCCTGCTCGAGCCGGGTCCGGTGGTGCTGCTCACGACCGCCGACAAGGGTCGTCCGAACGTCATGACCATGTCCTGGCACACGATGATGGAATTCGAGCCGCCGCTCGTGGGCTGCGTGATCAGCGACCGCAACCATAGCTTCGGCGTGCTCAAGGCGACCGGGGAATGCGTGATCAACATACCGACGGTCGAACTTGCGGCGCAGGTCGTGGGCTGCGGCAACAGTTCCGGGCGCAAGCTGGACAAGTTCAAGCGCTTCGGCCTTACGCCGGTGGCCGCTGCGTGCGTCAAGGCGCCGCTGATCGACGAATGCTATGCGGCCCTGGAATGCAAGGTCGCCGACACCACGTTGGTGGCAAAATACTGCTTTTTCATTCTCGAGGTGCTTCAAGCCTGGATTGACCCCTCAGCGAAAGATCCGCGGACGATACATCATCGCGGCAGAGGCGCCTTCATGGTTGCGGGCAAGACGATCAAGTTGCCTTCGAAAAAGAATTAGCGACTTTTTTCGCGTGCGCCAGCGCTCAAACTTGAATGGCGCTAGCTGACATCATGCCCACTGCAACTTGATCTCCCATGTACAGTCCCGAGAATGACGACAATTGACGCCCTGCCCGGCCTGTCGCAGGACGAGGCCGCATTGCGCCTCGCGCGGGACGGGCCCAATGAGCTGAGCTCGGCCAAGCCGCGCAGTCTGTTCGCGATCGCGGCCAAGGTCGTGCTCGAGCCGATGTTCCTTCTCTTGATCGCCTGCGGCGCGATCTATCTGCTGCTCGGCGACCGTACCGAGGCCATGATGCTGCTCGGCTTCGTTCTGGTGGTGGTGAGCATCAGTTTCTTCCAGGAACGCAAGACCGAGCGCGCGCTCGAGGCCCTGCGCGATCTGTCCAGCCCGAGGGCGCTGGTCATACGCGACGGGCAACGGCGGCGCATCGCCGGCCGCGAGGTGGTGCGCGGCGACCTGCTGGTGCTCTCCGAGGGGGATCGGGTCCCGGCCGACGCGGTGTTGCTCTCGGGGGTGAACCTGTCCGCCGACGAATCGCTGCTCACCGGCGAATCGGTTCCGGTGCGCAAGGCGCCCGGCGCAAACATACCCGAGGCGATGGCCGCGCCCGGCGGCGACGATTTGCCGTTCCTGTATTCGGGCACCCTGGTGGTCCAGGGCAAGGGCCTGGCGCAGACACTGGCGACGGGGCAGCACACCGCAATCGGCCGCATCGGCAAGGCGCTCGCCGCGGTCGAACAGGAGCCGACGCGCATCCAGCAGGAAACGGGCAGGATCGTCAAGCGCCTGGCATGGTTTGGAATTGCGCTGAGCCTGGCGGTGGCGGTGGCCTACGCGCTGATGCGCGGCGACTGGCTCAACGGATTTCTGGTCGGGATCACGCTGGCGATGGCGATCCTGCCGGAGGAACTGCCGGTGGTGATGACCATCTTCCTCGGCCTGGGCGCCTGGCGCATCGCGCAACAGCGGGTGTTGACGCGGCACATTCCCGCGATCGAGATGCTGGGCTCGGCCACCGTGCTGTGCGTGGACAAGACCGGGACGCTGACGCAGAACCGCATGGCTCTGGTGCAATTGCAGGCGCATGACAGCGTTCTCGATCTCGGCCGATTGGAGGGGGCCGAACTGCCCGAACAGTTCCACGAGCTGCTGGAATTCAGCATGCTCGCCAGTCACCGCGATCCTTTCGATCCGATGGAACAGGCGATCAACGAATCGGCGCAGAAGGCGCTCGCCGGCACGGAGCACATACACCGTGATTGGGTGCTGATCGAAGAGTACGCGCTGTCAAGAGAGCTGCTGGCAGTGTCGCACGTGTGGCGGTCGCCGGACCGTCAGCGCTATGTCATCGCCGCCAAAGGCGCGCCCGAAGCCATAGCCGATTTATGCCATCTCGGCCAGGCGGAAATCGAAGCGCTTGATCGGGCAGTGACGGCAATGGCCGCGCAGGGCCTGCGCGTGCTCGGCGTCGCCGAAGCCTCTTTCAGGCAGGCCGACCTGCCCGCGATCCAGCACGACTTCAACTTCGAGCTTCTCGGGCTGATCGGCCTCGCCGACCCGGTGCGCGATTCCGTGCCCGCCGCGATCCGCGAGAGCCATGCCGCCGGCATGCGCGTCGTCATGATCACCGGCGATTATCCGGCCACTGCCATCAGCATCGCGCACCAAATCGGGCTCGAATCGCCGGATCACGTCATCACCGGCGTGGAACTCGATGCGCTGGACGACGCCGAGCTCGCGCGCAAGGTCAAGGATGTCAACGTCTTCTGCCGCGCCGCACCCGAGCACAAACTGCGGCTGGTGAATGCGCTCAAGGCCGGCGGCGCGATCGTCGCCATGACCGGCGATGGGGTGAACGACGCGCCGGCGCTGAAAGCGGCACACATCGGTATCGCCATTGGCGCGCGCGGCACCGACGTGGCGCGCGAATCCGCCGCCCTGGTGCTGCTCGATGACGATTTCACCTCCATCGTGGCGGCGATCAGGCTCGGCCGGCGCATATTCGACAACCTCAGAAAAGCCATCGCCTTCGTCATTGCGGCGCACGTACCCATCGTCGGCATGTCTTTGATTCCGGTGGCGATGGGCTGGCCCTTGGTGCTGCTGCCGGTTCACATCCTGTTTCTGCAACTGATCATCGATCCGGCCTGCTCGATCGTGTTTGAAGCAGAGCCCGAAGAAGCCGACTTGATGCGCCGCCCGCCGCGCCCGCCCGAGGCCTCGCTGTTCGACCGCGGCACCGTCAGCTTCGGCCTGCTGCAGGGCTGCGGCATCCTTGCAATCGTGCTGGCCGTGTTCGCCCTCGCCTTGTACCGCGGTCAGGATGCAGGGGTGGCGCGCGCACTCACCTTCACCGCGCTGGTGATCGCCGACCTCGGATTGATCTTGAGCAACCGCTCGCGCGCGCGCAACTTTCTTGCCACGATGGGCACCAGCAACCGCGCCCTGTGGTGGGTGATGGGAGGCGCGCTCTCGTTCCTGGGTCTGGTGCTATACGTGCCGCCCCTGCGGCAACTGTTCCATTTCGGCACGCTGCACACCGACGATATCCTGATCGCCGTCGCGGCCGGAATCATCTGCATTTTAGGGGCTGAAGCAGCCAAGGGTCTGGGCAAGCTCTGAGCAGAGGGCCAGGCAGGGTGCAGGACCGCGCGAGTCGGCTGGCGATTTCGTCGGCAGCGCACCCAAGTGGCATAATGAGGCTCGCCTGCTTCAATCTGATGCGGTCTCGTGCAACCATCGATTGGCAACCACAGAACCTGAACGGCTATGAAAGCGACAAAGAAAATGGCCCTGCTTTCGATCGCCACGTCGATCGCGACACTGGGATTGAAGTTCGGCGCGTATTTCCTGACCGGCTCGGTGAGCCTGCTGTCGGACGCGCTGGAGGCTCTGGTCAACTTGGCCGCGGGTCTGGTGGCGCTGACTGCGCTCACCATCGCCGAGCAGCCGGCCGACGATCGCCATACCTACGGGCATGACAAGGCCGAATATTTCTCCACCGGTGTGGAAGGCACGCTGATCCTGTTTGCCGCCGGCTCCATCATCTACGCCGGATGGAGCCGCTTTGCACATCCTGCGCCGCTGGAGAACCTGGGCTGGGGCATTGCCGTAGGGCTGCTCGCGGCGGCGATGAACTACACCACTGCCCGCCTCATGCTCAAGGTCGCGGCGAAGCATGACAGTGTCACCATCGAGGCGGACGCCAAGCACCTGCTCACCGACGTGTGGACGTCGGCAGGCGTGTTGGGCGGCCTGCTGGTCATCGTGTTCCTGCCGGGATGGCAGATACTCGATCCCCTGATCGCAATCGTCGTCGGGCTGCACATTATCGTCACCGGCGTCGATCTGCTGCGCCGCTCGATCGACGGCCTGATGGATGCGGCCTTGTCGCCACGCGAGATCAGGAAGACCGAGGAGCTCATTCGGGCCGGGCTGCCCGAGGGAGCGAGCTTCCATGCGCTGCGCACGCGCAAGGCGGGTGCCACGCGCTTCGTCGAGTTTCATCTGACGGTGCCGGGGGAGACCAGCGTGCGCGCATCCCATGCCTTGTGCGACCGGCTTGAAGAATCCATTGCCAGTCATCTGGCCATGGCATCGGTCACCATTCACGTCGAACCGCAGGAAGCGCATGAACCGCCAGCGCGATCGCCGTGATTCGAGGTTCGCACCTGAGGAGTGAGCGATGAAATACAAGGACTACTACCAGGTCCTCGGCGTCGAACGCGACGCCGATGCCGACGCGATCAAGAAGGCGTATCGCAAACTTGCGCACAAATATCACCCTGACGTGTCCAAGGACCCCTCCGGCGAGGAGAAATTCAAGGAAATCGCGGACGCCTACCAGACCCTCAAGGATCCGGACAAGCGCGCCGCCTACGACCAGCTCGGTCGCCATCAGCCCGGACAGGATTTTCAGCCGCCCCCGGACTGGGGCAAGCAATTCGGGGACACGCAGTTTTCGTTCGACGACGTCGATCTGGCCGATTTGTTCGCCGGGCTCGCGGGCGGCGGACAGCGGGCGGGACGGCCGGGCGCAACATTCAAGATGCCCGGACAGGACTACGAGGTCACCGCGCACATCAGTCTGGAGGACGCCAGTCGCGGCACCACGGTAGACTTGAATCTCACCGTGCCGGAATACGATGAGCACGGGCGGCTGCATCGAGTGCCGCGCTCGTTCAAGGCGCGCATTCCCAAAGGCGCCACGGACGGGCAAAGGCTGCGCCTGCGCGGCAAGGGAGGCAAGGGTGCGGGCGGCGGGCCCGACGGCGATTTGTATTTGAACATTGCGCTGCATCCGCACGCGCTGTATCGCGTCAGTGGCCACGATCTCTATCTGGATCTGCCGTTGACACCCTGGGAAGCCGCGCTCGGTGCCGTGGTCGAAGTGCCCACGCTGGGCGGACCGGTCCATCTTAAAGTGCCGCCGGGCACGCATGCGGGACAGAAATTGCGGCTCGCCCGGCGCGGTTTGGCAAAACCGGGCGAGGGGGAGGGCGACTTGTACGCAATTGCACAGATCGTCGTGCCTACCGTACTGAGCGAGCGCGAGCGGGCCTTGTTCAAGGAATTGGCGGATGGCTCGAGCTTCAATCCACGCGGTCATTTCGAACAGGAGATGAAAAATGGAACGCGAGCAAACTGATGCAGTGTGGTTGGATGATCGGATGGCGCTTTCCTTGGCCGAGCTCGCGCGCTGCTCCTGTCTGTCCGAGGATGAGCTGCGCGAGCTTGCGGCTTACGGCGCCCTGGTGCCGAACAATCCGCAGGAAGCGGAGTGGACCTTCAGCGGCGAGATGGTGCTTACGGTGCAGGCCGCGGGACGCTTGCGTGATGACCTCGAGCTCGACCCGCAAGCGCTTGCGCTGACGCTCACGCTGATCCATCGCATTCGCGACCTCGAAGCGCAGCTGCGCGGCCTGCGCGCGCAATTGCCGCGCCGACAGCCGTAGCGACGTGTCGTTAAACTATGTCAAACATGGCGGCGAACGTGGATTTATCGGCGTTTTTTGCAGCATGATCGGCTAGTCCGATAATTTCGTGAGACGCGCATGATCAGCCTGTTCGGAAGCAAGAAGCCCGATCACCCCATGGCCGACATCAAGGAGGCGCGCAAGCTCCTTGAGGAGTTGCCGGCCAACGACGCATTCAAGTGCGCAGATGAGCTGACGCATTGGCTGGAGTCGGTCATGGCCGAGGCGGGTTTCAAACCGGAATATCGCCTACAGTTGATTCAGCTTCTGGACGAGACGGCGCAGCCGCAGCTGCGCAAACTCGCGCGCGACTATCTGGTGTCGCCGCGCCTGGCGAAATTCCAGGAAATTCGCCTGTGGACGGCGATCTACGAATACTGGCGCCAGGTGGCGCTGGCTTACGCCGGCTGCGTCGAACTCTACGCCACCGGCGCAAAGGGCGCCGACGCGTTGAAGGGCAGCATGCCGCTGCTGCTGGCGCGCGCGCTGCACGCCCTAGCTGCCCAGGTGAAGTGGATGTACGTGCGCTACGGGCCGATGGATGCGTCGGTGTGGGGCGTGATCGCCAGGGTCTACGCGCTGGCGGAAAACGGCAAGTTCGCGCAATCCGTGGTGACGCTGTATCCCGGCATTCCGGGCCCATCCACGCCGGAACAGGAATTTCTGAAGGTGGCGATGCTGTCCGCCTCCTCGCCCGACAGCCTGCTGCCGCTGGAGATGGAACTGTGCGAGCGCCTGATCGCCCACTTATGCGGCGCGTTCACCCTGCGGCTGGATCTGCAGCCCGACATCGCCTACTGGATCGATCTTGCCGCCGGCCAGGCGCCGCTGCGCCTGGCGCGCCCGCCGCAGCATGCGCCAACCCTGCGCTTTTTTGCCGCCGGCAAGGCGCTGGAAGATCTGGAAGCCCTGATCGACGCCGTCAGGACCACCGGCAAGGTTCCGGCGCAGGTGAATCTGGGCGGCAGCTATCCGGCCGAGACCGTGCTCGACGTGCTCAATCATCTGGCCTTGTACTGGTCGCCCAAGCCGCCGGAGCGCAAGCACCAGCGCCATCGGGTGAAGTCGCGCCTCGATGTCGTCCACGGCTACGACGGGGTGCTGGCGGTGCTCGGTGGCGTGACCGATCACGATAGCCCGGGCGCCGAAACCTGGATCGTCGAAAACGTCAGCGCCGGCGGCTTCGGCGCCGGCATCCCAGAGATCAAGGGTGACTGGCTGAAGATCGGCTCCCTGCTTGGCTTGCAGCCCGAGGGCGGCGACAACTGGGTGCTCGGCGTGGTGCGCCGCCTGCAGCGCGAAATTCCGCAGAAAGGTTTGGTCGGCATACAGACCCTCGCCCGATCCGCGCGCTTGGCGCACCTGAGCGTCAGCGGCGGCGCCGGTGGCGATACCGGCATCCTCATTGGCGACGCCGGCGAGTCGCCGGGCGAGGTGCGCCTGCTGCTGCGCGCCGGCGCGTTCGACCCCGGGCAGAACCTGGAATACCGCAAAGGGGATGCGACCTGCCTGCTCATGCCCCAGGGCGTGGTCGAGAGCGACCAGGAATACGAGGTAGTCAAGTTTCGCGAGATGGTGCGCGAAGTCGCGGACGATGAATGACGCCGGACGCGCAACGCCGAGCGTCCCGATCGTTTTGCGCGACCCGCCGGCCATCGCCGAACCCGTAGTTATGGCGAAACACGCCGCGCGCCGCGCCGGCCGCTATAATGGGGCATCCGCCTTGTTCTACGTTCCCCATGTACCAGCATTTCTTTGGCCTCGCTGAAGCGCCGTTCTCCATTGCGCCGGACCCGCGCTATCTCTACCTGAGCCAGCGCCACCAGGAGGCGCTCGCGCATCTGCTCTATGGCGTGAGCGGCGATGGCGGGTTCGTGCTGCTCACCGGCGAAGTGGGCGCGGGCAAGACCACGGTGTGCCGCTGCCTGCTGCAGCAGATTCCGGATTCCTGCGATGTGGCCTACATTTTCAATCCCAAACTGACGGTGGAGGAACTGCTCTCCACCATCTGCGTCGAGTTCGGCATCGCCTGTCCTGCCGGCAACGCCAGCATCAAGGTGTTCATCGATTGCATCAACGCTTACCTGCTCGACGCTCATGCCAGGGGCCGGCACACGGTGCTGATCATCGACGAGGCGCAGAACCTGTCGGCCGAAGTGCTGGAGCAGATGCGCCTGCTCACCAATCTGGAAACCAACGAGCGCAAACTGCTGCAGATCATCCTGCTCGGCCAGCCGGAGTTGGGGTTGATGCTGGAGCGGCCGGAACTGCGCCAGCTCAGCCAGCGCGTGGTCGCGCGCTATCACCTGGGGCCGTTGACCCGGGCGGAAGTCGCGGCCTATGTGCGCCATCGGCTCGAGATCTCGGGCGCGCAACGGCAGCTGTTTCCGGCGGCGTTGATGGGCCGCGTATACCGCTTGAGCGGCGGTGTTCCGCGGGTCATCAACGTGCTGTGCGACCGCGCGCTGCTCGGCGCCTACGTGCAGGGCCGGGAGCGGGTCGATCGCAGGACGCTCGCGCAAGCAGCGCGCGAGGTGTTCCACCAGCCACAGCGCCGCAGCTTCGTGCGTCCTCTGCTGGCAGCGCTGCTGCTGGTGCTCTGCGGGGTGCTGGCGATGAAGTGGTATCAGCTCGAGCTGGGCGGAGCCGTAACCGCCTCCGTGCCCGTGGCTCTGGCGAAACCGGCTGCCCGGCCGATTGCTGCGGCAGCGGCAGACAAGGCTGCAGTGAAGCAGCCGCAGCCTGCGGCGACGCCGGCGGACGCGCTTGAGTGGCCGGCGAATCAGGCGCTGGCCGACAGCGGCGCACTGGCCTACGCGGCTTTGTTCCGTGCCTGGGGCGCAGACTATCAGGGCGGAGATGCATGCAAGCAGGCCGAAGGCCTGGGTTTGCGCTGCCGCAGCGCGCTTGGCGGACTGGACGAGCTGCGCGAGCTGAACCGGCCCGCCGTATTGCTGATGCACGACGCGCAAGACCGGGAATTCAGCGCCATGTTGAGCGCGCTCGGTGACCGGACCGCCGACTTCGTCGTCGGCGCGCACAGGCAGACGGTCGCGCTTGGCGCGCTCGCGGCGCAATGGTCGGGGCAGTACACATTGTTCTGGCGCATGCCCGAGGAGGCGCACGACAACATGCGCTTGGGCGAGCACGGGCCGGCGGTGGCGTGGCTGGCGCGGCAACTCGCGCTGGCGCAGGGGCGCGTCGCCGAACCGGGCAGGGATCCGCTGTTTGACCAGGCGCTGTTGCGCCAGGTGAAGCAGTTTCAACTCGCCGCGGGACTGGTGCCCGATGGCGTCGTCGGGCCGCGCACGCTGATGCGCCTGGCCGGCGTGGCGGATAAAACTGCGCCGCAGCTATCGCCCAGGAAAGGGGAAAAATAGGCGTGTCCTACATTCTCGATGCCCTGCGAAAATCCGATCAGCTGCGCCGGCGCGGCGCGGCGCCTACGCTGCTGCTGGGGCAGACGACGGCAGCGGCGCCGAAACGGCCGGCGCCGCTTGCCTATGGCTTGCTCGCGCTGGTGCTGCTCGGCACCGGCATGGCGATCGGCTGGCTGCATCCTTGGCAGCGGCAGTCGGTGGCGCCTGCGTCGCTGGCCAGCACGGCGAAACCGCCCGGAGCTGGCCAGAGCCAGGCGCCGGCAGCGCGGCTGGCCATGGCGCCAAAGCCGGAACTGCAGGCGCAGACTTCGGCGCCGGCCACGGCGGTCGCGCCCGCCACCGCGCAGCCAGCCACAACCGCGCCGGAGCAGCCGCGCGCGACCGCGGCGGCCAAGAGCGAGAGACGGAGTGAGGGCAGAAGGAGTGCGCCGCCCAGGGCGGTCGCCGGGGTGTCGACGCAAGCGGCGGCGCCAGTGCAGCAAGCGACCCTAGGCGCGAAGCGCGGTGCTGCCGCTGCCGCGCCGGCAGCAAGTGCGATGAGCATGGCCGAGCTGCCGGTGGCGATCCAGCAGGAGTTGCCTCCTATGTCGGTTTCGGTGCATGCCTATTCGGGCAAACCGGCGGAGCGTCTGGTCGACATCAACGGTCACTTGTTGCACGAAGGCGAGGATGTGGCCCCCGGTCTCAGGCTGGAGCAGATCACGCCCGAGGGCATGATACTCAGCTACAAGGGCTATACGTTCAGCCGCGGCGTGCGCTAGCGCTGCGCCGGACTTCCGCAACAAAGAAGCCCCGCGTGCGCAGGGCTTCTTTTTAGCGGTTGCGCAAGCCTACCTTTGGCGGGTCCCCACCACCTCGATTTCGACGCGGCGATCGGGTTGCAGGCACTCAATCAGCTTGCGGGTCACGTGCCCTTTGCATTGGCCCGGCCGGGTTACCGGGTCCGCCTTGCCTTTGCCCTTGGCCAAAATCCGGTCGGCGGGCACGCCTTTGCTTACCAGGTAGGCTTTGACCGTTTCGGCGCGCCGTTCGGAAAGCTTCAGGTTATAGGCCTTGCTGCCGATCCTGTCGGTGTAGCCGATGTCGATGATCGTTTGCACATCGACCGCTTTGAGTTTGTCGACGAGGTCGTCGAGCTTCGCTTTGCCGTCGCTGCGCAGAGCCGACTTGTCGAAGTCAAACAGCGTATCGGCCGAAAGCGTGACCTTTTCTGCCACGGGCGTGGGCGCGGGCGCAGGTGCCGGCGCGGGCGGCGTGACGACCGGCGCGGGCGCGGGCTCGGCTTTCTTCGCCACCAGCTCGGGATCGCATTCCATGGTCGCCATGGCGGGCGTCCAGTAGCCGGTGCGCCAGCACAGCCCGGTCGAATTCTTGACCACGATATTGCCGGAAACCGGGGCCGTGACGTAGCCTTCATTTTGCGCCATGACGCTAGTCGCGCTGATACCGAGCGCAAGCGCGGCGGAAAGGACTAACGCGAATTGTCTTGCTATGGTGTTCATGATGACCTCTCAATAAGATTCCAACGGTTTGACCGGGTGGATCAGAGCGAGCGCAGGCAGCCGTGGCACTTTTTCTCCGCAACTGGCCGCCACGATGCATATCTAATCAGACGCATGCGGTGCATGGCTTGATCAAAATCATAGAATGTGGCACAGGCGCATACGGGTCATGCGGATTGCGGCAGAGGGCCTCGAAGCCGTAGCACCAGTGCCGAAATGGCGTCTTAATTGAGCTGCAATGCGAAGCGGCCGTCGCCCTGGTCGACGGCGATCATGCGCAGCAGCGGCGCGAGCTGCTGCTGCTGCGGTGGCGGAACGCGCGCGTTGCCCTGGAACACGGGGTTGCGCCCGCTTTCCCAGGAGCCCTGTCCGTCCAGCTGCAGCGGTCCCTGCAGTGTGCGCAGCGACGCATGCACCGTCGTGCCGTCGCCGTCGAGGCGCAGCTCATAGTCGCCCAGCGGCGAGATCGGCGTGAATGCCGAAGCGGCGTCGTGCCATTGCAGCGTGGCGTTGCCCTGGACCGAACCGCGACCGACGGCAAGGCGCGCAATGTGCAGCAGCATGTCGCCGGTAAGCCCGAGCGCGGCGAGCTTGGGCACGCCCAGACTCAATGCCGCGGCTGGCAGATTGATGTCCGCGTCTGCGACTTCGATCCGCGCCAGGGAAATCGTCACCGGGAAATGCTTGGGCGCCTGGTCCAGCGCGACATCGTAGCGGAGTTTGCCGAGCAGCAAATAGGCAGGGCGGATATGCCAGGCGACGCTCTTCGCGATGCCGCTGCTTCGGTTCGGATCGCGGATCTCGATCTGCCCCGTTCCCGACCACAGCGTGCCGCGGGCTTGGGCGAGACGCAGCCGGCCCGAGCTCGCTTGCGCCAGGCGCGCATCGATCAAGGTCGCCGGTGCCGCAAGCACCAGCCCGAGCGCGTAGACGGCGAGCCCGAAGCCAAACAGCTGCCAACGGCTCACTGCGGTTTGGCGCGGGCGAAGGTGGCCGTTACGCTCACCAGTCCCGGCGTGCTCAGCGCCTCGATGCGGGCCGTGTCAAGCCGGATACGCTGCGCCTGCAGCGTCGCGACCCAGGCGAGCCAGTCGGCGAACGCGACGGAGCCGAATACCACCTGCGCCTGATCCGCGTCGCGCGCATCGATGCGCAGCAGCGCGCCCGCAAGTCCGGCAGCGCCGGCCTGGGCCCGCACCTGCGTGCGCAGATCGGATTGCGGCGCGGGGGCTGCAGGCGCAGAGCGCGCACGCACGAGCTCGTTGGCGTCCGCATCCAGACGCAGCGACTGCGCGCGCAGCTCGGACACGGATCTGCCGAGCTGGGTGCGCGCCTGGTACGCCGCTCGCACCAGGGCAAGGTACAGCAGGGCGCCGACGACCGCGCTCAACACGACGATCATTACCCGATCCCGCGGCGAACGCGATTCCCACAGCTTGCGCAGCCGCGCCTTCATGATGAACGCACCGTGATGACCACGGTTCCGCCACCGGAGCGGGCCGCGGCGTGCGCGGCTGTCGCCCCCTTGTCGACCTGCAGTCCCGCCTGAAGCAGGCGCGCCACGATGCGGCGTACGCCCGCGTCTTCGACCCCGGCGAGTTCGAGCGTCATGCGCCCGCTCTCGTAGGAGGCGACGCGCAGTCCGCCCGGCGGCACTTGCTTCAGTGCGGCTGCGACACTCACTATCATCGGCAGAAAGTCGCCGCTATCGGGCTGACCGGCGGCATGGCGCGCCTCGGCCAGTTTGCGCCGCATCTGCAGCGCCGGGTCCGCCACCGCGACTGCGTCCGGAAACGCCGCGCGAAAACGCGACACCATGTGCGCGCGCAGGCTGCGCTGCTCGCTCGCGAGCCGCGTCCAGTCTGCGACCAGCGCCAGCGCATGCACGCTGAGGGCCGCGCCTACGATCCAGGCTGCCGGACGCAGGCGCGCCAGCGTGCCGGGGGGCAGGCGCCAGCGCGCGCGCTCCTGCGCCAGGCTGATGCCGACCTCGGGCGGCGCCGTGCGCCAGTCCCAGGATCCGGCAAGGCGCAGCGCCACGCCGAGTGCGCGTTGCCATGCCTCGATTTCCGGTTGCGCATCGGGCGCAGTCGCATACACCGCGATCGATGCCGGTGCCGCACCGCGCGTTTTCGCGTCGTCGAGCATCAGGCGCAAGGACAGCGGCGGGGAAGCCGGATCGCCGCAATCGGTCGCCGTGCCTTCGAGTTCGGAAGTGCGCACGAATCCTTCGCGGCCGTTCCAGGCGAGGCTCCACTCGCCCGCGATCCACGGCAGCATCAGGATTTCGCAGTGCACCTCGTAGCCGCTGATGCCGGCGGCGGCCAGCGCATCGTGCCAGGCGTTGAGTCCTTGCTGATCCGCGACTGCGAGCACATCGGTGTCTGCGGTGGTGCCGAGCCAGCTCACCTGGTTGGCATCGGGCTCGCCCACGATTTCATCTTCCACGGCATAGGCGAGCACCGCGCCGCTGCGGCGCCTGGCCGATTGCGGCAGGCGCGCACGCGTGATCAGGACGTCGCTGGCGGGAAGCACCAGCTGCACCCGCTCGGCGCGCTGCGGCAACTGCGCCAGCGGCCCTTCGCCGGCGACCGCTTCGCGGCCATTGCCGACCAGCGCCCATTGGCACCGTTGCGGCACCTCGCGCAAAGAACAGTAGATTCGAAGCAGGCTCATCGCATAGTCCCGATTATGGCATTCATTGTATTGGAGTCCCGACCCGGCCGGCGTCTTCTTTGCGGTCCAGGCGTTTCATTGAGATTTGCGCCAGACGACCGTCGGCCAGCCGGTCGCCCCGCGCGCAAGCAGCGCCTTGCCGCGCGCCTGCGCGCCGCCGATGGTCACGCGCAGCGTCGCCATGAAGTAATTGCTGCTCACGCTGATGTCGCCGGCGCTCGCCTGCGCTCCCCGCGGCAGCCGGCGGAGGAAATCGCCGGTGCTGCGGAAATAGGCCCGATCCCGCTGCGCCACCAGCAGCTGGGCGCCGCCGAGGTCGAGACCGTCGATCACTGCCGCAATCACTTCGGCCGGAGCGGTATTCACATTGACGGGCGTGGCCGTGGGCAGCGCCGATACGTAAGGGCGCAGGCGTGCACGCACGTTGTCGTCGAAGCCACGCACCAGCGCGAGTTCGCCCACGTCGATCAGCGGCTGGTTGGCGGCGAGGTAGGGCGGATCCAGGCTCAGATAATAGGCGTCCTCGGCCCCGTCCCGCGGCTGCGGCAGGCTGTCGGCGTCGATCCAGTCGGCGAGCGCGTCGGCAAGTTCGTCGGGCAAGCCCAGAGTCGCCAGCAGTTTGCGGAAATGCGCGAGTTGCACCACGTTGACCTTCCCCTGCGTTACCACGTTATTGAGATTGAATTTGCCCTGCTGATCCTCGATCCGGCCCAGGAGTTCGCCGTTTTCGACCGGCAACGGCGGCAATTTCAGCGCCCAGGGTTCGCCCAGGTAATCGACATTGCTCACGCGGCGGTCATCGGCGAGTATAGCGCGCGCCCAATCCGCGCCGGCCAGGAGCACCGAGCGCGCCTGAATGTGATCGGTGGTGAGTTCGACCTGGCGTGCCCAGGTGCTTTGCGACACCATGATCGCGGCGGCGGCAATGGCGGCAAGTGCGACCACGCCCATGGCGAGCACGATGGCGACGCCGCGTTGTCTCTTAGGGGCCATTTCGGATTTACCGAAATGGCCACCGATATAGGGGAGTATGAGGGAAGGTCTCCCCTCATATCGTAATAGGCTCCTGCTCATGACTGCAGCGCGTATATGCGCACGATTTCCTCGTTGGTGGCGAGCACGAT
>VFSW01007686.1_pt1 | contig 15598 bp, 13 predicted proteins | sample 5358111 | NCBI WGS metagenome assembly VFSW01 (sample SAMN11554181, study PRJNA540505) | mine drainage metagenome | isolation source: sediment from site ElyBrook_90M | place: USA: Ely Copper Mine, Vershire, VT | collected 2017
GCATTCATTGTAGTCAAGTATAATAAAATTTTTTTAGTTGAGGTTAAGTGAATGAGTCGCGAAAATATATCCAGTGGATCCACATGGGAACCTATTATAGGATACTCCAGAGCCGTTAAAGTGGGTCAAAATGTTTACGTCTCAGGAACCACAGGAACAGGCCCTGATGGTCAAATCGTTGGTAAAGAAGACGCTGAAGCACAAACTCTCCAAGCATTAGCCAATATTGAAAATGCTTTAAAAAACGCAGGGGCTGAATTAAAGCATGTGGTACGAACTCGTATTTACGTAACACAAATCAATGACTGGGAAAAAATTGCTCGAGCCCATGGTAAATTCTTTAGTCAAATTCGCCCTGCTACTACCTTGGTTGAGGTCAAACGTCTCATCGATCCTGACATGCTGGTTGAGATAGATGTTGACGCAGTCATATTTTAATTGTCTCAAGCCATTACTGCATTAGAGACTCTTTAATGGACTCTAATGCAGTGGGGTCATCCAGTGTGGTGAGATCCCCCGGATCTCTCCCCTCCGCCAATGCTTGAATACTTCTTCTTAAGAGCTTGCCTGATCTTGTTTTAGGTAAAATTGATACAAAAAACACTCTTGCAGGTCGTGCAATAGCGCCCAATAACTGATCAACGGTTTGAAATAACTCATTTTCAAGTTGTGTCCTGTCGGCTTTGCTTTTGGCATAGGCATTATCCTTGGATACCACAAAAGCAAAAGGTTTTTGTCCCTTGATTGGGTCATTGACCCCGACTACTGCAACCTCCACCACATTATGATGACTACTAATAGCTTCTTCAATTTCTCTAGTGCCCAACCGATGCCCGGCCACATTAATCACATCATCAGTGCGGCCAAGAATAAAGTAATAGCCATCCGTGTCACGAACTCCCCAGTCAAAGGTAGAATAAATATATTTATCTTTAAATGTAGAAAAATAGGTTTTTACAAACCGTTCATCGTCCCCCCATATCGTAGACAAACATCCTGGAGGAAGAGGGGGAATAACAGCTAACAATCCTTTCTCATTATCCTTTGCTGGTTCACCAGTACTCTCATTGATCAATTGTACGTTGTAGCCGTAAACGGGAAAGCTTGGGCTACCAAACTTTCTCGGCGTGTTGTCCACTCCCAACATAGCAGACAAAATAGGCCATCCAGTTTCAGTTTGCCAATAATTATCTACCACAGGAATATTTAGTGATTGTGTAATCCATTGGGCTGTTGGCTCATCAAGTGGCTCTCCCGCTAGAAATAAATAACGAAGAGAACGTGTTTTGTTTTTATCTAAATAAATTGGATCCTGTTTCCTAAGTACTCGAATAGCTGTGGGGGAACTAAACATGATACTAACTTGATATTTATTGACCACATCCCACCAAATACCAGGATCTGGCCTAATGGGTAAGCCCTCATAAACAACCGTTGTCATGCCACTGATTAAGGGGCCATAAACAATGTAAGAGTGTCCCACTACCCAACCGATATCAGAGGTCGTAAAAAAAGTTTCACCGGCATTGCCACAATAAATGTGTTGTATGGAAGCACTCATAGCCACTAAATAGCCACCAGTATCTCGTTGGACTCCCTTGGGTTTTCCGGTAGTACCCGAAGTATAGAGAATATAAGAGGGATGCTCAGAGTCCACCCATTCACAGTTAACTTGGGCATTGAGATGTTTTTCCTTAATGTCCCCATAATTAACATCCCGTTGCTTGATAACTGTCCTATTCGGATCCAGTCCACGGTTAATTATTAACACGTGCTCTGGTGGGAAACTGGCTTTTTGACAAGCTTCGTCCACCAAGGGTTTATAGGGAACCACCTTCCCTCCCCTTGATCCAGCATCTGCGGTTATCATTAATTGGGGCTTAGCATCATCAATTCTTGCGGCAAGACTGTGAGCGGCAAATCCACCAAACACCACAGAATGTACAGCGCCAATTCTTGTGCAAGCATACATAGCAAAAAGAGCCTCAGGGATCATGGGCATATAAATCACCACTCGATCACCTTTTTTAACCCCTAACTCTCTCATGATAGATGCCATCACATTTACTTCATGATGTAATTGAGAAAAGCTATAAATTTTTTCTTGTTGGGTTTCTGTAGAGACGAATACCAGAGCAGCCTGATTTGCTCGGTCCTTGAGATGACGATCGATAGCGTTATAACAGATGTTTGTTTTCCCACCCACAAACCATTTTGCAAAAGGGGGACGCGAGTAATCAAGTACCTGCTTAAAAGGCTCATGCCAATATATGGACTCCGCCTCTTTACTCCAAAACTGTTCTGGTTCTTGAATGGATAAGGTATAAAAAGCTTGTAATCTCTCTCCCATAACTTACTCCCTCCCCGTATCTTATGGTGTACTACAGATTAATTATTTTATTTTTACTACATAGCGCCCGATTGTCTTACCGTTCATCATCTGCTCGAATACAGAATTGAGTTCGTTAAGTGTTATCACTTTAATACTGGTTTTAAATTGATCCGGTTTCATGGTGTTGGCAATTCTATGCCATACCTCTAATCGAGTTTTCATGGGACACGCTACAGAATCAATGCCTAACAAATTGATCCCCCTTAAAATGAAGGGCATCACCGTGGTGTGTAAATCAATTCCTGCTGCTAAACCACAACTGGCAATAGATCCATGGGTATTGACAGTTCTAGTCAGCCAAGCCAGCACACCTGAACCCACCGTATCGATGGCTCCAGCCCATAACGCTTTTTCCAAGGGTCGTTCGCCCATTTCAAATTCACCGCGAACCCAAACCTCCTTGGCACCCAGCAATTTAAGATAATCACTTTCAGATTTTTTTCCGGTAATTGCTGTGACCTCATAGCCTAAATGATGTAAAAACTCTATTGCTAAGCTACCCACTCCACCGGTAGCCCCCGTTACAACGACTTTACCCATGTTTTTATTTAATAGATTTTGTTCTAAACGAAAAATTGCAAGAGCTGCTGTAAACCCCGCAGTTCCGACCACCATCGCATCGTTGAGAGAAAGGTTGGCTGGCACTTTAACCACCCAATCAGCAGGGACTTTCACAAAATGTGCATAACCACCATCATGACCCACGCCTAAGTCATAGCCAGTAACCAGTACATTCTCACCTTTAATAAAACGTTTATCAGTGGATTCAACCACCACTCCTGACACATCAATCCCCCCTATTAGAGGGAGTGATTTCATGATCTTGCCCTTACCCGTCCCAGCTAGCGCATCTTTATAATTAATACTAGAGAAATGAGCTTCAATAAGAACCTCTCCTGAGGTAAGATCATTGAAATCTATATCACACACGTGACCTTGAATCTGATCACCCTCTTGCGACACACGGTATGCTTGAAAAGACATTGGGTATCTCCCCCATTAATTGTAGTTTTTTAAATAATCTACACTTTGCATTTCAATAAGTCTACTGATGGTTCTATTAAATTCGTTAATAAAAGGGCCCTCTGTGTAAAGCTCTTCTGGTTTCCCTGCAGCACTCATAATGAGTTTTATCTTTTGATCATACAAAATATCGATCAACATCGTAAAGCGTCTTGCCTCTTCAGCTTGACTAGGGTTCATCAGGGGAACATTGGATATGAGTACTGTATGGTAATTGTGGGCTATTTCCAAATAATCTAACTGCGAACGTGGACCGTGACATAAGGCGGTAAACTCAAACCAAATCACCCCTTCACCAAAACCTTTAACAGGCAGTAAACGACCACATATTTCAATTAATGGACTATGCGCAGCGTTCTCACATAAACCGCTAAAAATATGTTCCATTTGATTAACAACATCAGTCGACAAAGGTGATAAATAGTTCTTTGACAGAACATGGGAGCGTTGCCGGTGATCTAGTGTGCCTGAGATATTGAGTACATCGGTTTTTTCCTTAATGAGCTCAATGGCTGGCAGAAAACGCTCCCGTTGTAATCCATCTTGATACAACTCATCTGGAGCATAGTTAGAGGTGATCACCAGCACCACACCCCAATGAATCATATTTTGAAACAAACGCTCTAAAATCATGGCATCAGCTATATCGCTAACATGAAACTCATCAAAACATAACACTCTGTTCTTAACAGCTATCTCCGCTGCCACAATTTTCAAAGGATCTTTTTGGTGATGCACTTCCTTTAATCTATCTTGAATGGAAGCCATAAACTCATGGAAGTGAACACGTTTCTTTCGACGATACGGAAGAGTATCAAAAAAAGCGTCCATTAATGCACTTTTCCCTCTTCCAACCCCACCATACAGATACAACCCCTTTGGTGGAGCTTTGTTACCGAAGGTTTTGGCTAGGAGCGTTTGACGATACTTCTTAAATGCCATGAGCTCGTCATGCAATTGCTGAAGTTTTTCGACCACACGCAATTGATCTTGATCAAACTCAAAGTCTTCACGTTGACTGAAATGTTGATACCAATCCAGTGGACCAGTAAACGTGGGAGATGCAATAGAATCGCTAATATTCACGTTTACATATTCAGAGCTCTGCCATCCACAGCGAGTGCTGCCTCATGGATAACCTCGCTTAAGGATGGATGAGCATGAACAATACGAGCAATGTCCTCGCTTGATGCTTTAAATTCCATGGCAACTACTGCCTCAGTGATTAACTCTGAGGCAAATGGACCAATAATATGCATACCCAGAATTTCATCCGTATGGTGATCAGCCAAGATCTTAACGAAACCTCGGGTTTCATTAAGCCCTTTGGCACGTCCATTGGCCGCAAAAGGGAATTTTCCAACACGATAGAGAGTTTTTTCAGTTTGCAATTGTTGCTCAGTTTTACCTACCCAAGCAATCTCTGGCGAGGTATAAATCACCCAAGGAATAGTGTTAAAGTTTACATGGGTTGACTGACCATTGATTGCCTCAACTACCGCCACAGCTTCCTCTTCAGCCTTATGTGCTAACATGGGTCCACGAACCACATCACCAATAGCCCATATCTTTGGGTTAGCAGTTTGACAATGACTATCGACCGCAATAAACCCTTTCTCATCCACTGCAATGCCCACTTTCTCACAATGAAGATTATGCGTATTCGGTACACGACCAATGGAGACAATTAATTTATCAACAACGATTTTCTTGGGAATATCATCAATGTGATAGTGAATAGTAATATCTTTAGCATTGACGGAAATATCACCTAATTTAACTGAAAACTCAAAATGCAAATCTAAATCTTTGGTGTAGATTTTTAGGGCTTCAGCAGCTATGTCTTTATCCACACTCGCCAACAAAGAACTCTGCGCTTCAAGAATGGTAACCTGGCTACCTAATCTTTTCCATACACTACCCATCTCAAGACCAATAACTCCAGAGCCAATAATACCGAGACGCTTTGGTACAGAAGTGAGTGATAGGGCCCCTTCATTATCCAACACTGAAATATTATCAAAGGGTAAATGAGGAAGTGCTCTGGGCATTGATCCTGTGGCAACAATCACTTTTTCACCACAAATCTCTTCAGTGCTCTCATGGTGAGTGACCGCAAGAATAATGCCGGAATCATTTTCCCCAACAAAAGAAGCATGGCCATGTATAGAGGTAACTTTATTTTTCTTAAATAAATACGCCACACCACCTGTCAGATCATTCACAATCTTTTGTTTCCTCGATTGCATTTTTTCAAGATCAATAGTGGGCTTGGATACTGAGATACCATGATCGATAAAATCATGCTGTATTTTAGCAAAGAGCTCAGAGGACTCTAACAATGCCTTAGAGGGAATACAGCCGATATTAAGACAGGTTCCACCTAAACTGGGCTTATTATCTTGATTAACAAACTTATCAATGCAAGCTACTGACATACCGAGTTGCGCGGCCCGGATGGCGGCAATATACCCCCCAGGGCCTGCTCCAATGATCACTAAATCAAAATTTTTCATGGCTAAATATCCAATAAAAGTCTTGCAGGATCCTCTAGTGCTTCCTTAATCGCAACCAAGGTTAGGACGGCTTCTCGCCCATCAATGATTCGATGATCATAGGACATGGCAAAATAGTTCATAGGACGAATAACAATTTGCCCGTTTTCCACTACTGGACGTTCCTTGGTGGCATGCACACCCAGGATAGCCGACTGAGGAGGGTTGATAATGGGGGTGGAGAGCATAGATCCAAACACTCCACCATTAGAAATAGAAAAGGTTCCACCCGTTAATTCTTCCAAGGTAATTTTTCCATCCTTAGCGCGATTACCAAAGTCTGCAATCTGCTTTTCGATCTCTGCAATACTCATTTGATCAGCATTTCTCAAGATGGGAACAACTAACCCGCGTGCACTACCTACAGCAATCCCAATATCATAAAAGCCATGATAAATGATGTCATTACCATCAATAGAAGCATTAACAATGGGGTACTTTTTCAAAGCGGAAACAACTGCTTTAACAAAAAAAGACATAAAACCCAATTTAACGCCATGTTCCTTCTCAAACTTATCTTTATATTTGTTACGTAAATCCATAACAGGCTGCATGTTCACTTCGTTAAAGGTGGTGAGAATAGCCGCCGTTGATTGGGACTCCACCAGCCTTTCTGCAATCCGTGCCCGCAACCTTGACATGGGTACCCGTTGCTCAACTCGATCACCTACCGAATTAATCGTATTATTCGCAACAGCGGAGGTTGCTTTAGGTTGAGTTAATTGTCTAATCACATCGGCTTTAGTGACACGCCCTCCTCTGCCTGTTCCTTCTGTTTGCTGCACATCAAGGTTATTTTCTGCCAACATTTTTTTAGCCGCCGGCATAGCAATACTTGTTTTAACGGGTTTTTCTTGAATGGTTTTTTTGTCCGATACATTTGTATCAATTACAGCAGCATTTGAGGCAGGTTCTTCTGTCTGATCTGTTTTAGCCTCCGTATCAATAGTGGCAATCACTTCATCACTCACCACTTGATCACCTTGTTTTTTTAATATCGAAACCAGCTTTCCACTCGCTGGCGCAGGTAGCTCCAAGACTACTTTGTCTGTTTCAACATCAATGAGATTCTCATCTCTGGTTACCATTTCACCCACAGCTTTGTTCCAAGTTAATAAGGTGGCTTCGGCTACAGATTCAGAAAGCTGTGGAACTTTTACTTCAATGATCATGATTTTCTCCGCAAAATTCAAGCAGTAAGTGTAAGGGCTGCATCAATCAATGCTTTTTGTTGTTCATTATGCTTGGCCAAATAGCCCACAGCAGGAGATGCTGAGGAGGGTCTCAAGGCATACAATAATTTTTGATGCGGTAATAAATGGCGATTTAAATAATGTTGTATCCGGTGCCAAGCGCCTTGATTACCAGGTTCCTCTTGAGCCCATACAACAGTCTTGGCTTGGCTATACTTGTTAACCTCTGCTGCAAACTCATCGTGGGGGAAGGGGTAGAGTTGCTCAAGTCTAATCACTGCAATATTGTCAATATTGCGCGCTTTTCTCTCAGCAATAATATCGTAATAAACTTTTCCGCTACAGACCACCAGTCTTTCAACGTGACTATCCTTGAGTGTCTCCGTTTCAGCTATAACGGTTTTAAAACCACCAATGGTTAATTCCTTTAATTCAGAGGTAGCTTCTTTTCGTCTGAGTAAACTTTTAGGTGTAATCACAATGAGTGGTTTTCTCATGGGTCTAATCATTTGCCTTCTAAGCAAATGAAAGACTTGCGCAGGATTACTTGGAACACACACTTGAATGTTATATTCAGCACACAGTTGCAAATAACGCTCAAGCCGAGCTGAGGAATGCTCAGGTCCCTGCCCCTCATAGCCATGAGGAAGTAATAAGGTGAGCCCACACAGTCTACCCCATTTACTTTCACCGGAACTAATGAATTGATCGATTAATACTTGCGCACCATTAGCAAAATCACCAAACTGAGCTTCCCATATGATCAGATTTCTGGGTTCAGTGGTGGCATAACCATATTCAAAACCTAACACTGCCTCCTCGGAAAGAATAGAGTCTATCACCGTAAAATCGGGTTGGTTTTCTTTGATATGCTGCAGCGGGACAAAGATACCCGAGTCCCAACTCTGACGATTTTGATCATGAATTACAGCGTGACGATGGGAAAATGTCCCTCTACCACAATCTTGCCCTGATAAACGAATACCATATCCCTCATCAATCAGTGAGGCATAAGCCAAAGTCTCTCCCATTCCCCAATCAAGGGGTAACTCACCCTTACCCATCAACTTTCTATTATCAACCACTCGCTTGACTGAGGGATGTAACTTATACTCATTGGGAATACTGGTAATTTTCTCACTTAAACGTTTTAATACCTTTAATGGGAGGGCAGTTGATGAGTTTGCGCGCCAATCTGTTTGCTTATAAATACCCCAATTGAGCGTAAAGGGGCTTTGATAACCTTGGATAACGGTTTGATCAAGAAGAACTCCTGCATCCAGGGCATCGCGATAAGCTAAAACATACTTATCTCCCTCTCCTTTCTCAAGGATAGAGGTGCTTTCTAATAAATCTGCATAGAGTTTTCTTGTGGTGGGCAGAGCATTAATCTTTTTATACATCCAAGGTTGAGTCACCATTGGCTCATCCTGCTCATTGTGACCCAGTCTTCTATAGCAGACGAGATCGATGATGACATCTGAGTGAAAAGTATTTCTGTAATCTAAAGCTACTTGGGTGACCAATAAAACACTTTCAGGATCATCACCGTTCACATGAAATACTGGCGCTTCAATCATTTTTGCGATATCAGTACAGTAAGTAGTAGAACGAGTATCTCGGGGGTCAGAGGTTGTGAAACCAATTTGGTTATTAATCACTATATGCAACGTTCCACCAGTTGCATAACCACGTGTTTTGGATAGAGCCATAGTTTCCATCACAACACCTTGACCCGCAAAGGCAGAGTCACCATGGATTAACACCGGTAATACTTGGTCTCCGTGGACATCCTTTCGCCGATCTTGCCTTGCTCTCACTGACCCCTCCACCACAGGATTCACAATCTCTAAATGGGAGGGATTAAAGGCCAAGGTCAAGTGTACAGGTCCACCTGAGGTTTTGATGTCCGATGAGAAGCCTTGGTGGTATTTCACGTCACCTGAACTAAGTTCAGAGGAATGCTTCCCTTCAAACTCTGAAAACAAATCTCGAGGCATTTTCCCTAGACAGTTCACCAAAACATTTAAGCGACCTCGGTGAGCCATACCAACAACAATTTCTTTTGTACCAAACACGCCAGCGCGTTGAATTGTTTCATTCACAATAGGAATTAGCGACTCGCCTCCTTCCAGTGAAAAACGTTTCTGTCCCACATATCTGGTATGTAAATATCTCTCCAGAGTCTCTGCTGCAGTAATATGTTGTAAAAGACTTTTTTTATCCTCTGGGCTTAAGATAATCTTAGATCGCGCCCCCTCAAAACGACCTTGAATCCATCTTTTTTGCTCTGTGCTGGTTAAGTACATGTACTCAATCCCGACATGACCACAATAAGTCTCTTTGAGTGCCGTTAATATATTTCTTAAAGTCGCTCTGGCAGGTCCCACCAAAGAGCCTGTATCAAACTGCTCGTCAAGATCGGTATCTTCCAAACCATACTGATGGTAGTCCAACTCAGGAACACTGTCAGGAGCATGTCTTTGAAGAGGATCCAAATCGGCAATTCGATTACCAAGAAAACGATAAGCGTTAATGAGTTGTAGAACGGCGACTTGTTTTGGATTGTGTGAGAGGTTAACTGTGGTGGTAGATGGTTTATGTTTGGCATACTGGGCAAAATGTTCGAGAATGTCACTATGTATTACATCTTTTGCCTGAGTGGGAGATGTTTTTTGAAGTTCATCAAAATATCGTCTCCAATCTTCTTTGACATTGTCCGGATTATCTAAATAAAGCTCATATTGTTCTTCAATAAAAGGGGCATTAGAGCCAAACAGATATGAGCTATCGAGATCATCCTTAAACATAATCATTCCTCAAAAGTGTATTAACCTGCCATGTAAAACTTAGCTACGTTTTTCAATTGGTTGCCAATCTCTTTTATCTTGACCAATATAAAGCTGTCGTGGACGACCAATTTTTTGTTCTGGATCAGAGATCATTTCGTTCCACTGTGAAATCCAACCTACCGTTCTACCTAATGCAAAAACGGCGGTAAACATACTTACTGGTATCCCTAGTGCTCTCAAAACAATACCGGAATAAAAATCCACGTTCGGATAAAGTTTTTTGGAAATAAAATAGTCATCTTCAAGAGCGATTTTTTCCAATTCAAGAGCCAATTTAAACATAGGGTCATCATGGAGGCCCAATTCGTTTAATACTTCATGACAGGTCTTGCGCATAACCCCAGCGCGCGGATCCATGTTTTTATAAACACGATGGCCAAAACCCATTAATCTAAATGAATCATTTTTATCTTTGGCACGGGCAATGTATTTCCCAACTTGAGAGACGTCACCAATTTCCGCCAATTGTTTTAATACAGCTTCGTTCGCACCACCATGAGCAGGTCCCCATAAAGCAGCAATCCCTGCAGCTATACAAGCGAAGGGATTGGCACCGCTTGACCCTGCTAATCTTACAGTGGAGGTTGAGGCATTTTGCTCATGGTCCGCATGGAGTGTCAGAATTCTGTCAAAAGCACGAACTAAAATTGGGTTTGGTACATACTCTTCACAGGGGGTAGCAAACATCATGTGCAGAAAATTCGCCGCATAACTTAAATCATTCCTTGGGTACATAAAAGGAAGACCTGTGTTATAGCGATAACACATTGCAGCGATAGTGGGAACTTTCGCTAGCAATCTGGTGGCTGAGATAGAACGGTGTTCTGCATTGGTGATATTGAGGGAATCATGATAAAAAGCTGACAACGCTCCCACCACACCCACCATGACAGCCATGGGGTGAGCATCGCGCCTGAAACCCTTAAAGAAATTAGTTAACTGATCATGCACCATAGTATGGCGACGAATATTTTGTTCGAAATCAATACGCTGTTTTTGGGTCGGTAAATCACCATTGAGGAGTAGAAAGCATACTTCCATAAAATCTGAATGTTCAGCCAACTGTTCTATGGGGTAACCGCGGTAGTAGAGCAACCCCTGATCGCCATCAATATAAGTAATTTCAGATTTACAACTGGCTGTAGCAAGAAACCCTGGATCATAAGTAAACATCCCTGTTTGGCCCAGTGCACGAATATCAATGACATCAGGACCAATTGATCCCGAATAAATAGGCAAATCAACGCTATTGCCATCAGGTGTGATTAATTTTGCACTTTTAGTACTATCCATGAATTACTCTCCCAATATTCAAAATACGCTATAAACTTAAGAAGTTCTTATTTTATTCATTAACTCTATCTCTGCCGCACCTTCAACTTCACGCCTTCCCATGGCCAAGTCCAGAAGATCATTATCCGACAGTAATAAGAAAGTGTCATACACCAAAATTTCTTCCTCTGTGAGGGAGGATAAATGCTTTGATAAGAATCTCTCAAGTATCAAATCCATCTCAAGTAATCCGCGACGACTGCGCCAAATGATTCTATCAACTCTATTCCTGTCTAAAGTCATATTAAACAGATCTTTTTAACAGAGCATCCTTAATTTTACCGATGGCCTTAGTAGGGTTAAGACCTTTGGGACACACATCCACACAATTCATAATGGTATGACATCGGAATAAGCGGTAGGGGTCCTCAAGATTGTCAAGTCGCTCGTTAGTGGCTTCATCTCGGGTGTCAGCAATAAACCGATAGGCTTGTAACAGACCTGCAGGTCCTACAAACTTATCAGGGTTCCACCAAAAAGAGGGGCATGATGTGGTACAACAAGCACACAGCACGCATTCATACAATCCATTTAATTCTTCACGATCCTCTGGGGACTGCAGGCGCTCTTTTTGCGGTGGCGGTGTATCATTAATCAAATAGGGTTTTACAGAATTATATTGTTTAAAGAATTGACCCATATCCACAATTAAATCACGAATAACGGGTAAACCGCGTAGCGGTCTTAATACCACTGGCTCTTTTAAGTCCTTAAGAGGTGTAATACAGGCCAACCCATTTTTCCCATTAATATTCATCCCATCAGAACCACATACTCCCTCACGGCATGACTTTCTCAAGCCAATACTGTCGTCAATAGACTTAATTTTTAGAATTGCATCCAGTAACATTCTGTCAGTGGTTGCCAATTCAACATCAAAGTCTTGCATATAGGGTTTTTCATCAACTTCTGGATTAAAACGATAAATACTAAATTTCATTGTTCACTCCAAATTAATAGACTCTAACTTTAGGCTCGAAGGATTCTACCGTCAGTGGTTTTAAGTTAACTGGCTTGTAATCCATACGGTTTTGTTCTAAATACCATAAACTGTGTTTCAGCCAAGTCTTATCATCTCTTTCTTTAAAATCATCTCTAGCATGAGCACCACGACTTTCTTTTCTCGCTTCGGCAGACACTAAAGTCGCTTGTGCAATAATGATCAGGTTTTCAAGCTCTAAGGCTTCAATACGTGCTGTGTTAAAGACTTTACTCTTGTCTTTCACATAAGTTCTTTGCACACGTTCAGCCACTTCCTTAATATTTTCAACTCCTTCAGTGAGTAACTCGTTGGTTCTAAACACACCGGCGTGATTTTGGACAGTACGACGTAAATCTTGCCCCACTTCATAAACGCTCTCACCGCTTGTGGCACCATCAATTCTAGCTAAACGTGACAGTGATAACTCTCCAGCGTCCTTAGGTAAATCCCTATGCTGTGGATTTGTCTTTAACCATTGAACCAAATGGTCTCCTGCAGATTTACCAAAGACCAATAAATCTAACAATGAGTTGGTACCCAGACGATTGGCACCATGCACTGATACACAAGCACACTCCCCAATAGCGTATAACCCTGGGACAATAGAACTTGGGTTACCGTTTTTTGGAACCACTACTTGGCCATAATAGTTGGTAGGAATACCTCCCATCTGGTAATGACAAGTAGGAACCACAGGGATTGGCTCTTTGATTGGATCAACGTGAGCAAATTTAATGGCTATCTCACGAATACCGGGCAACCTTTTATTAATGACGTCAGGGCCTAAATGGTCAAGTTTTAATAACACATAGTCTTTCTCAGGGCCTACACCTCTACCCTCTTTAATCTCTTGATCCATGGCTCGCGATACCACATCACGACTCGCCAAATCCTTCATCGTAGGGGCGTAACGCTCCATAAAACGCTCACCCTGTGAATTCAGTAAAATACCTCCTTCGCCGCGAACCCCTTCAGTAATTAGTACGCCAGCCCCTGCCACACCGGTTGGGTGGAATTGCCAGAACTCCATATCCTCGAGAGGGATACCAGCCCGGGCAGCCATCCCCATCCCATCACCTGTGTTAATATAAGCATTAGTACTGGAACGATATATTCTGCCAGCTCCTCCCGTTGCAAGAACCACTGCTTTGGATTGGAACAACACCACATTACCCGTTTCCATTTCCATGGCCACAATACCCACCACCGCACCCTCATAATCTCGAATCAAATCAAGGGCCATCCATTCCACAAAAAATTGACAGCGAGCTCTGACATTACGTTGATATAAAGTATGAAGCATGGCATGACCAGTTCTATCGGCCGCAGCACAGGCACGTTGAACGGGTTTTTCACCAAAGTTTTGAGAATGACCACCAAAAGGTCTTTGATAAATAGTTCCATCAGGATTTCTATCAAAAGGCATACCAAAGTGTTCAAGCTCATAAACCACTTCCGCGGCTTTTCGGCACATGTACTCAATGGCGTCCTGATCCCCTAGATAATCAGATCCTTTAATGGTGTCATACATATGCCATAACCAATTATCTTCTTGCATATTCCCAAGAGAAGCACCAATTCCCCCTTGTGCTGCTACGGTATGAGAACGCGTTGGAAAGACTTTGGAAAATACTGCTACGCGGTATCCACCCTCGGCAAGTTGAAGGGCGGCTCGTAAACCTGACCCCCCACCACCCACAATAATCGTATCAAATACTTGTTTAGTTAAGGCCATTCATTAACTCCATAGAATCAGTAATGCCCAGGCACCATAGCCAATCAGGGCAACAACAACACTCACTTGTAAGGCGAATCTTAGAGATGTGGGCTTGATATAGTCCATGAAAATATCTCGAACACCAATCCAAGCATGAAACAGTAAACACATCACAAACATCAATGTCACAACTTTGACAAGTCGATTAGTGAAGAGTTGATGTATCTCTTGGTAACCAAAGGTATCCATTAAAAAAACAACTGCCACAAAAGCGAGCACATAAACGGCCATCACAACGGCACTTACACGTTGAATAATCCAATCCTTTAAACCGTAATGGGCTCCTACAATAACTCGTTTCACCATAATTTAACTCCAATAATTAGGGTTAAAAGAATACTAACCATCAAGACAATCATGCTGGAGAGCCTAGCTCCTGCAAGTTCAATACCAATATGTAAATCCAGGAGCAAATAACGAATTCCTGCACAAAAATGATGTAAAAAAGACCATAACATTAATAAAAGCGATAATTTGAGCAGTGGATGCTGTAACCATGTAACCATTTGTTGGTACTCTGCCGCAGAATGAATTACCGACTGGACAACCCATAAAAGAAAGGGAATACCGATTAAGAACAACAACGCCCCACTGATTCGGTGCAAAATAGAAACTACCCCAGGCACAGGAAGTTTAATGGTAGTTAAATCTAAGTTCTTAGGTCTCTTCTTGGTGATTACTGACATAAATATCCTCTTAGCTCATTTCTGTCACATACGAAAATTTATCGGTATTACACAGCCCTCTTCGCCATTCCACTGGTCTGTCACCATAAGTAAAAGCGACACGATCAACTTGTAATAGGGGCTGGCGCTCAGGTACCATTAATAATTTCGCTACTTCAGAGGTGGCAGCCACTGCCTTAATATGCTCCTCAGCTCGAATCATGGTAATTCCAAAACGGGTTTCAAAAAAACTATAAAGAGAACCCGAAAAACTTTTCACCATACTCTCATCTAACCCCTTAAAGTAATTAACTGGAATATGTATTTCATCAAAAATTTGTGCTTTATTTTTGTAACTTAAGATTCTCTTAATACAGTAGATACAAGCACCTACTCTTAGTTCAAGAAGATTAGCAGAAACTTCAGGCGCTTTTTCACGAGTAACTGATAAAAACTGACTAATAGGATATTCTACTTTACCATCATCACGATTGATACGTAGAAAACGGGTTGATGAAATTTCCGTGGTGTGACTTGCCACATAAGTGCCTTTTCCTTGGCGACGAATGAGAATATTTTCAGCTGCGAGTTCATCGATGGCTTTCCTGACAGTACCTTGACTCACTTTGTAACGATTAGCCAAATCAATTTCACTTGGAATAGAATCACCCGGTTTCCATTCACCCGCAATTAAACTCTGCGTTATTAATATTTTTATCTGATCGTAAAGAGGCCTATAACTTGGCGACATTAGACTATTCATTACAGCTCCTTTGGCACCTTTTGAATATAACATGCTTGAGCAGTATTTTTCAATATTATATATC
>VFSW01007687.1_pt1 | contig 15597 bp, 13 predicted proteins | sample 5358111 | NCBI WGS metagenome assembly VFSW01 (sample SAMN11554181, study PRJNA540505) | mine drainage metagenome | isolation source: sediment from site ElyBrook_90M | place: USA: Ely Copper Mine, Vershire, VT | collected 2017
ACTGGACATTACCCGTCAATTCCAGTTGCTGGTTGGCGATGATGACCAGTTGTTCGACCTCGGCCAGAATCCAGTCGTCGCGGTGACGCATGAGATCCTGGTAGAGCGCTGCCAGTTCCACCTGCTGGTTCTGGGTGTCGGAAAACCGCGACTCGAGTACGGCCAGGCGGGTACTTGTTTCACGGCTGGTTTCGTTGGCTTGTTGAGCCAGACTTTGCACCTGTTGGGATAACTGATCCGTTTGAGACAATCGCTTGCTCAGATCCTGGCGCAGGTCCAGCAACTGGTTGCGTTGATAGAAGACCAGTCCCGCCAGTCCCAGGAGGATGATCAAGAGGGTCAGGCGTCCGGGTAAGTAGGACCTCGGCGTGATGGGCCGTTGTTCGTTATCCATGGGAATGTCCCTTTTTCTGGTAATGGGCAACCAATGCATCATCCCCGGGAGAGAGTACCACGGGATGGGGTAGCCCGAGTGCGCGCAGCGCCGCGGCGATTCGCGGATGACTGACGATGAAGGGTCGGGTTGCCAGGACCTCCCGTTGCGCCGGTGAGGCCATGGCCCACAGATTGTGGAGGGATTCGGTGCTTTGCACCGAGATGGAAGCGCCGGCCTGCAAAGCCTCCTCCAACGTTTCGGGATTGTATTGACGGGGGACCTGACGGACGTAGCACTCGATATACCCTACCTGGGCCCCCCTCTGCTCCAGGGCCTCCCTCAGCCACTCCCGCCCTCCGCGCCCCCGTATGATGGCGATTTTCCAGTGGTCCACGTTCTGGAACAGAGGGAGTGCCAGCAAGGCTTCGCTGTCGGCGCCCTGCGTCGGGTAGAGCACGGAAGTGCCGCTGGCTTCCTGCAGGCGTCGGGCAGTGGCCAGGCCGACTGCGGCCAGACGGTGCGTTTCTTGGTGGAGAGGGGCAAGCAAGGTCCAGCCTGCCTGCACGGCATTGGCGCTGACAAAAATCCATAATTCTGCCTGGGCGGCCCAGGACAAGGATTCTGCCGTGGGTGCCAGGGGGGCGATGTCGATGGTCGGGTAGACCCAGGAGCGAATTCCGAGCGAATTCAGACGTTCTGCCAAGCGGGTGGCTTCGGCGCGGGGTCGGGTAATCAGCAACCCGGTCGGCATTGTTTCAGGCGCGACAGGCGTTCAGAATGTCCGCTGCCCCCTGATCGAGCAAGTCCTGAGCCACCGCCTCTCCAAGCGTTTTGTACTGGGAGAGCGGGGCGCTTTGGCAGGCCCGGACGATACGCGTACCGGCCGGGTTGCCCACGAAGGCGCGCAGGGTCAGGATATCGCCTTCTGCCTCGGCAAAGGCACCCAGAGGGACATCGCAACTGCCTGCCAGACGGCAGGAGACGGTGCGTTCGGCAAAAACACAGGCTTCGGTGGCTGGATCCACCATGGCGCCAATCCACTTTCCCAGGGTCGGATGGTTGGCTCGAAACTCCAGACCCAACGCCCCCTGCCCTACGGCCGGCAGACTGTCCGCCGTGTCGATGAGCGAGCGAATGCGTTCCGCCAAACCCAGGCGGCGCAGGCCAGCCGCCGCCAGTATGATGGCCTGGTACTGGCCCTGGTCGAGTTTGCGCAGACGGGTATCCAGATTGCCGCGCAGCGGGCGGACGTCGAGATGGGGGAAGCGGGCCCGGATCTGGCATTCGCGCCGCAAACTGGCGGTCCCCACGACGGCACCGGGCGGTAAGGCGGCAAGGTTTTCGTGATTGTTGGAGACGAAGGCATCGCGCGGATCTTCGCGGGGTCCCGCCACTCGCAGGACGAGTTCGGGAGGGCGATTCATCGGGACATCCTTCATGGAATGTACGGCCATGTGGGCCCGTCCCTCCAGCATGGCCAACTCCAATTCCTTGACGAAAAGGCCTTTTCCTCCCACCGCAGAGAGGGTACGATCGAGGATTTGGTCCCCCGTGGTGGTCATTCCCAGCAACGAGAAGCGCGCAAGGGGATATAATCCTGCCATTTGTTGCTGGATATGTTCGGCCTGCCACAGGGCTAACCGGCTTTCACGAGTGGCGATGATGATTTCTGGAGAAGGCATGATGAAGAACACAATGAGTGCATCCGAGATACGGAATTCTAGCATGAAGGATGCCTTGAACGGAGGTCGGACATGACTTCTTCCGCCAGTTTGGACAAGGACTTGCCCTTGCGCGACGATATTCGCTTTCTAGGCAGGATTCTGGGCGATACCCTGCGCGACCAGGAAGGCGAAGTCATTTTTCAGTTGATCGAGGGAATACGCCAGACGGCCATCCGCTATCGCCGTACCGGAGACGACCGGGCACGGGTCCAACTGGAACATGGTCTGGACGGGTTGAGCCCGGAGGACACCATTGCGGTGGTGCGCGCGTTCAGTTATTTCTCCCATCTGTGCAACATTGCGGAAGACCTGCACCATAACCGGCGCCGCATGGTCTACTCCCAGGCTGGCGCTCCGCCTCGCGAGGGCAGCATTGCGCTGGCTTTGCAACGACTGAAGCAGGCCAAGGTGGATGCGAGTACGGTGAGAAGGTTTTTTGAGCGTGCCATCATTTCCCCAGTCCTGACTGCACACCCCACGGAAGTACAGCGCAAGAGCGTGCTCGATTGCCATCTGCTGATCGCCAACCGGCTGGAGGAGCGGACCCGCATCGCGCTGACTCCTGAAGAAAAGGAAGCCAACGATGCCGCCCTGCGCCGGGCGGTCTTGACCTTGTGGCAAACCAACGAATTGCGCACCTTCAAGTTGCGGGTCCATGACGAAATCGAGAACGGACTGTCCTATTATCGCTATACCTTCCTGCGCGAAGTGCCGCGCCTCGAGTCCCAGGTAGCCGCTGCCCTGGAAAAGGATCCGGAATACGCCAGCATCGCCCGGGACTTTCCTTCCTTTTTGCGCATGGGCAGTTGGATTGGAGGGGATCGCGATGGAAATCCCTTCGTGACCGCAGAGGTCACCCAACATGCCATGCTTCGTCACAGCGCCGTGGTCATGGAGTTTTACCTGACCCAGTTGATGACCCTGCGCGGTGAGTTATCCCTCTCCTTTCGTCTGGTGCAGGTGTCGCCGGAGGTCATGGCATTGGCCGAGCGTTCGCCGGAACGTACCGACAGCCGCCTCGAAGAACCCTATCGGCGTGCGCTTACGCATATTCATGCACGCCTGTTCCAGACAGCCTTGCGTCTGGGCTGTTTCAGCCAGAACGGAGAGGTGGACGAGGCAGACCCCTATGAATCGGTTGAAGAATTTTCTGCGGATCTGGAACTGTTGAGAACTTCTCTGATAGGCCACGGTTCTGGCCTGCTGGCCGATGGACGCTTGAGTTTGCTGATTCGCGCCATTTCGTCCTTCGGGTTTCATCTGGCTCCCCTGGATTTGCGTCAGCACTCCGAGTTTCATGCCCGCACGGTGGCAGAATTGCTCACGCAGGGCGGCCTGGGCGTGGACTATCTTGCGCTGAGTGAATCCGAACGGAGGGACATCCTGGTGCGCGAGTTGGAAAGCCCCCGTCTGTTACGTTCCCACGTTTCCCGGTTTAGCGAAGCGGTGCAGCGCGAACTGGACGTTTTTGACGTGACTCGCGAAATTCATCGTTCGCTCGGTCCGCAGGCCCTGCCCAACTACATCATCTCCAAGACCGACAGCGTCAGCGATCTGCTCGAGGTGGCCCTGATTCTCAAGGAGGCGGGTCTGTTGCTGCCCGGAGAGAACCCTCAACTGGCCATGAACATCATTCCGCTGTTTGAAACCATTTCCGATTTGCGTGGTTGCGGCGAGATCATGGAGCAATTGTTTTCCCTGCCGGTCTACCAGAAGTTGCTGGACAGTCGTCAGCGTACCCAGGAGGTCATGCTGGGATACTCCGACAGCAACAAGGATGGCGGATTCTTGACGTCCAACTGGGAACTCTACAAGGCAGAAAAGATCCTGGTGGAGATTTTTTCCCGGCATGGGATCGAGTTGCGTTTGTTCCATGGACGGGGCGGCTCGGTGGGACGCGGCGGCGGCCCAAGTTATTATGCGATTCTGGCGCAACCCGCGGGCAGTGTGAATGCCCAGATCCGTTTGACGGAACAAGGGGAAGTCATTGCCAGCAAATATTCCGATCCCGGCATTGGGCGACGCAATCTCGAAACCCTGGTGGCCGCCACGCTGGAAGCCACCTTGCTGGATCGGGACCGCGATCTGCAGGGACGGGAGCAGTTCTATACGCTGATGGAGGAATTGTCGGTCTATGCCCTTGAACGCTATCGTGCTTTGGTTTATGAGACACCAGGGTTCGAAAGTTTTTTCCGGGAGGCGACCCCCGTCAGCGAAATTGCTGAACTGAATATCGGGAGCCGTCCGGCAGCGCGTCGCAAGACCCAGAAAATCGAGGATTTACGGGCCATTCCCTGGGTGTTCAGCTGGGCCCAGTCGCGCATGATCCTACCGGGCTGGTATGGATTTGGCAGCGCGGTGGCGCGGTTTTGTGCAGTGCATGCCGAGGGGTGGGCGTACCTGCGTCGTATGCACCGTACCTGGCCCTTCCTGCAGGCCCTGCTTTCCAACATGGATATGGTGCTGGCCAAGACCGATCTGGTCATCGCCCAGCGCTATGCCCGTCTGGTCAGTGACGAAGCACTGCGCGAGGCCGTTTTCCACGAAATTCGCACCGAATTTGAATTGACGACCCATGCCCTGCGTGAAATCACCGGACAGAAAGAACTTCTGGAATCGAATCCGACGCTGGCCCGGAGTATCCGCGAACGGCGCCCCTACATGGATCCGCTCAACCATCTTCAGGTAGATCTGCTGCGTTCTTTCCGTGCGGGAGATGAAGGGGAAGCCGTGAAACGGGCCATTTACCTGACCATCAATGGGGTGGCGGCCGGGTTGCGTAACAGTGGTTGAGTCATCCGTAGCAGGCGATTCCCTCGCCATTGCCGTGCTGACCGGGGGCGTGAGTGCCGAACGCGACATTGCCATCGCCAGCGCCGTGCAGGTGGTGGCGGCATTGCGGCGCAGGGGTCAGCGGGTCCGGGTGGTGGACACGGCCCGGGGTTGGCTGACGCCGGCACAGGAAAAGGATTTATTTGCCCAACAGGTGGGGATTCATCATTCCGGGGAGCGTGTACTGTCGCGCGGAATTCCGTCCTGGTTGACACTGCCGGAGGATTTTTTTCCGGACCTGTGGTTTCTGGCGCTGCACGGGGGCGCAGGAGAAGATGGGCGGATCCAGGGGTTGCTGGAAATGACCGGCATTCCTTATACCGGCAGTGGCGTGTTGGGAAGTGCCATGGCCATGGATAAAGACGTAAGTAAGCGCTTGCTTCGGGCGGCTGGAGTTCCTACGCCGGACTGGTTGATGGCCCCCGTGGAATGTGAGGAGATCGAAGGGGTGCTGGGTTGGCCCGTCGTGGTCAAACCCAGCAAGCAGGGTTCGACGGTGGGCCTGTCGGTGGTGCACGCGCCGGAAGAGTTGCCACGGGCGTTGGCCCTGGCTTTTCAGCATGATGACGAAGTCATGGTGGAACGTTTCGTTCCGGGACGGGAATTGACCGGCCCGGTGTTGGGCGGTCAGGCATTGACGGTGGGGGAAATCGTCCTGCAGAAGGGAAATATTTTTGACTACGAGGCCAAGTACCAGCCGGGAGGTGCGCGGGAAGTTTTTCCCGCCGAACTCTCGTCTGCCCAGACGGCCGAGGTTCAACGTCTGTCCCTCCTGGCCCACTGCACCCTCAAGTTACAGGGGTATAGCCGGTCAGACTTCCGTCTCGATGCGGAGGGGCGGTTATGGTGTCTGGAAGTCAATACCCTGCCGGGTCTGACCGCGATGAGCCTGGTTCCTCAGGCGGCAGCGGCACAGGGCATTTCTTTCGACGGACTGGTGGATCAAATCTGTCAGCAGGCGCTTTCCAGAGCCTCGACGACCCGCAATGCTCCGTCAAAGCCGGTTTGATCCCGAATTTCACGGAAGCAGGTGGGGCTGGTGAGATTGATTTCGGTCAGGTGGGTGCCGATGATGTCGAGCCCTGCCAGTAATACGCCGGCCTTGCGCAGAAACGGTCCGACTTCTTCGGCAATGCGCTGATCCGAGGAATCGAGTGGCCGGGCTACCCCTCGCCCCCCTGCCGCCAGATTACCCCGGGTTTCTCCCTGGGCGGGCAGACGGGCGAGACAGTAGGGCAAGGGTTCCCCTTGCACCATCAGGACGCGCTTGTCCCCTTCCCGAATGGCGGGAAGAAACTGTTGGGCCATGATGGTACGCGTTTCATTGCGCGTCAGGGTTTCCAGAATGACTGCAATGTTGGGGTCCTGCGCGGTCACGCGGAAGATTTCCCGTCCGCCCATGCCGTCCAGGGGTTTCAGGATGATGTCCCGGTGGCGTTCCAGGAAGATGCGAAAAGCCTTCTGGGTGCGGGCTACCAGGGTGGGGGGGCAAAGATGGGGAAACAGGGCCGTGGCCAACTTTTCGTTGTAATCGCGCAGGGCCTGAGGTCGGTTGAAAACCCGTGCACCCTGCCCTTCTGCCACGTCCAGAAGATGAGTGGCAAAGAGGTATTCGGAATCCACCGGGGGGTCCTTGCGCATCAGCACCGCTGAAAAATCGCATAGTTTTCGGAAAGAGGCCGCGCTGCGTCGCGGGATCGGAATTCCCTGTGCGGGCGTATCGTCGAGGGGAAGGGTCCAGCCCTGAACCCAACCTTGATCGAGTTGCAGTCCGGCGGGTTCGATGGCAAAGAGGCGATGTCCCCGTTGGGCGGCGGCACGCATGATTTCAATGGTCGAATCCTTTTCAGGATTGAGTTGGTCCAGAGGGTCGATGAGAAAAGCCAGATCCATGGGGCAAGGTCCGTGCGTGAAGTCAGGAGGAGAAGCGGGGCGCCATCATTTCCAGTTCGCGCGCTGCAGCCAGCAGGGCCAGACGGGCGACTACTCCATAGGTATAGAAACGATTATGCGGGGCGTCCGGTTGGTGGGTACAGTCTGCGGACATGGCCGGGGTCTGGAAGGCCAGGGGAACGAAATGGGCTCCGGGTGCATTGAGATTCTCGTCGTTCCCTCGTCCGGTGTGAACCCGATAAAAGCCTCCCACCACGAAATGGTCGATCATGTAGACCACAGGCTCTGCCACGGCGTCCTCAACGGTTTCGAAGGTGGGTACCCCCTCCTGCAGCAACACCTCATGGACCTCCTGTCCTTCCTTGATGACGGCCATTTTATTGCGTTGGCGACGATTGAGTTGATCCAGTTCCCTGGGGTCCTTGATGGTCATGATGCCCATCCCGTAGGTTCCCGCATCGGCCTTGAGAATCACAAAAGGGTTTTCCTCGATGTCATATTCCCGGTATTTCTGACGAATTTTCTGGAGCAGGTCGGCAACCCGGGACTGGACTTCCTCCAGGCCGGTGCCTTGCGAGAAATCCACGCCGGAACGATGGTCGAAATAAGGGTCGATGAACCACGGATCGATTTGAATCAGGCGACAGAATTCTTCAGCGACCTGGTGATAGGCCGTAAAGTGAAGGGATTTGCGGCGCGTGCTCCAGCCGGCCCAGGGAGGGGGGACGATGGTTTGCGAAAGGTTTTTCAGCAGATCGGGAACACCGCCGGACAGATCATTGTTGAGCAGGATGGCGCAGGGGTCAAAGTTCTCCAGAACCAGGCGGTTGCCCTGGCGTTGGACAGGTTCCAGCAGCAGGGTCCCGCCCTGGGGTAGAGGCACCTCGGTGGGTTGGGCGAGATCGGGCAACAAACTGCCGATGCGCACGGTGAACCCAGCGCGCTGAAGGATGGACTTCAGGGATGAGATATTTTGCAGGTAATGGGAATTGCGCGTGTGATTTTCCGGAATGAGCAGGAACTGTCGGGTATCCGGACAGATTTTCTCCACTGCGCTCATGGCGGCCTGGACGCACAGGGCATCAAACGCCTTGTTCAGGTTGTTGAAACCGGCCGGGAACAGATTGGTGTCCACCGGTGCCAGTTTATACCCGGCGTTGCGCAGGTCCACGGAGGCGTAAAAGGGGGCGGAGTGTTCCTGCCATTGGTGCCTGAACCAATGTTCGATGCGGGGCATTGCGTCAAGAATCTGTTTTTCCAGGGTCAGCAGGGGACCCGTGAGGGCAGTTGTCAGATGGGGCACCATGGGCTCATTCCTAAGGTTTAGCCGACCCATTCTATCAGTGCGCCCGAGATGGTGCAGCAGAACGGTTGCAGGGAAGGGAGGACCTCCGGGGCGGAAACACCGAGAAAATTGCTCGGGAATCAAGGGGAAAGTTCCACGGTTGCGCGGGGTTATAAAGAGTACTATAATGGTACCCTATCCCGGGGGAATTCCTTCGGTGGAGGGTGGACAGCGGTATGATTCGCATCGGAAAACTGACAGACTACGGCATCCTCATTCTGACCCATATGGCGCAGGACGAGGCGCGCCTGTTCACGGCTCAGGAGGTTTCCCTGGCCGTGGGCGTGCCCTTGCCCACCACCACCAAATTGCTCAAAACCCTGGTGCATGGCAATCTGCTTGATTCCCAGCGCGGAACCAAGGGCGGTTATCTGTTGGCGCGTCATCCCGACCAGATCTCCATGGTGGATGTGGTGACCGCCCTGGAAGGGCCGGTGGGGTTGACCGACTGCGGAACCGCCCAGCATCCGGGCGATTGTCGGCGTTCCACTTCCTGTGCCATCAAGACCAACTGGCAGCGCATCAACCAGGCCGTGCATGATGCACTGGCGCAAGTGACTCTGGCGGAAATGCGTCTGCCCGCCGTTCACCCCATTCATCTACCGGCCTCTAGAGCCAATCTACAGCGAGTCTGATCATGAACTCCATTCCCAATACCCTGGAAGACCTGATTTCACAAGAGTACCGACACGGGTTCGAAACCGCCATCGAAGCGGACGAGATTCCCAAGGGGTTGTCCGAAGACACGGTACGCCTGATTTCAGCGCGCAAGAACGAACCGGAGTTTCTTCTGGAGTGGCGCCTCGAGGCCTATCGTCGCTGGCTCAAAATGACGCCGCCGACCTGGGCCAGTGTTCATTATCCGCCCATCGACTATCAGGACATCATCTACTACTCTGCACCCAAGTCACAGAAGGACGGGCCCAAAAGCCTGGACGAAGTAGACCCTGAATTGCTCAAGACCTATGAAAAACTGGGAATTCCCCTGCACGAGCGGGCCATATTGGCAGGGGTGGCTGTGGATGCGGTGTTCGACAGTGTTTCCGTGGCGACTACCTTCAAGGACAAGTTGGCGGAAGTCGGCATCATTTTCTGTTCTTTTTCCGAAGCGGTGCAGCACCATCCCGAATTGGTGAAGCAGTATCTGGGCACGGTGGTCCCGGTACAGGACAACTTTTATGCGGCCTTGAATTCAGCCGTGTTCAGCGATGGTTCCTTCGTCTATATCCCGCCGGGCGTGCGCTGTCCCATGGAATTGTCCACCTACTTCCGCATCAACGCAAAAAACACCGGACAGTTCGAACGTACCCTGATCATTGCAGATCGGGGTGCCTCGGTGAGTTACCTGGAGGGCTGTACGGCCCCCATGCGCGATGAAAACCAGTTGCATGCCGCCGTGGTGGAACTGGTGGCGCTGGAAGATGCCAAAATCAAGTACTCCACGGTACAGAACTGGTACCCGGGAGACAAGGAAGGGCGGGGCGGGATCTACAACTTTGTCACCAAGCGCGGCGATTGCCGGGGTGCGCGCGCCCACATCTCCTGGACACAGGTGGAAACCGGATCGGCCATTACCTGGAAATACCCCAGCGTGATTTTGCGTGGAGAGGACTCCGTGGGCGAGTTCTATTCCGTGGCCCTGACCAATCATCGCCAACAGGCGGATACGGGGACCAAAATGATCCATATCGGCAGGAATACCCGCAGCACCATCGTGTCCAAGGGGATTTCTGCAGGATTTGGACAACAGGCCTACCGCGGATTGGTTCGTATGGCCCGTTCGGCTACGGGAGCGCGTAATCATACGCAGTGCGATTCCCTGCTTCTGGGAGATCGTTGCCAGGCCCACACTTTTCCCTATATCGAAGTCAGAAACAATACGGCAACGGTGGAGCACGAGGCCTCCACTTCGCGGATCAGTGAGGATCAACTGTTTTTTTGCCGACAGCGCGGCCTGTCGGCAGAGGATTCCGTGTCCATGATCGTCAATGGGTTTTGCAAGGAAGTCTTCAAGGAACTGCCCATGGAGTTCGCGGTGGAGGCACAGAAATTGCTCGGAGTCAGCCTCGAGGGCAGCGTGGGCTGAGACTTGCTCCAGGACACGGGTCAAATCAATCATTTCGGAACGATGGAAACGCTATGTTAAGTATCAGGAATCTACAGGCATCGGTCGGCGACAAGCCAATTTTGAAGGGAATCAACCTGGACGTGAAGGCGGGTGAAGTGCATGCCATCATGGGACCGAACGGTTCAGGGAAAAGCACCCTGTCCAATGTGCTGGCGGGACGGGAAAATGCCACTGTCACGGGGGGCAGTGTGACCTATCAGGGCAAGGATTTGCTGGCACTGGCGGTGGAAGAGCGGGCACGGGAAGGCGTTTTTCTGGCTTTTCAGTATCCCGTGGAAATTCCCGGGGTGGGCAATGTCTATCTGCTCAAGGCTGCGCTCAATGCCCAGCGCAAGCATCGCGGGTTGCCTGAATTGGACGCCATGGATTTTCTGGCCCTGGTCAAGGACAAGATGAAGTTGATGGAGATGAACGAGTCGATGCTTTATCGCGCCGTCAATGAAGGTTTTTCCGGTGGCGAGAAAAAACGCAACGAAATTCTTCAGATGGTGGTATTGGAACCCAGTTTGGCCATTCTCGACGAAACCGATTCGGGTTTGGATATCGATGCCCTGAAAGTCGTGTCCCATGGGGTCAACAGTTTGCGCAGTCCTGATCGCGCCATGATTCTGGTGACTCACTACCAGCGCCTGCTGGATTACATCAAACCGGATTTCGTGCACGTACTGTCCGACGGACGCATCCAGCGTTCCGGCGGTCCTGAATTGGCCCTGGAGTTGGAGCGGGAAGGTTACGCCTGGGTCGGGGATGCAGGAAACGAGGGAGCGGTGACCCCATGAATCCGTTTCTCACCCAATGCCGTGCCAGTTTTGAGGCGCAAGCGACTCTGGAGGGGGCTGTCGGTCGGGAACGGCGTCAGGCGGAGTGGACCCGATTCGAAGCGCTGGGGTGGCCGACGACCCGCCTCGAAGACTGGAAATATACCGCCTTGTCGGGATTGGAGAAACTGTCCCTGCATTCCGCAGCCGAATCCCGGGAAGCGGGGAAGGATGGACCACCAGAGTTGACGCTGGAGGAGGTGCCCGCACCCCGTCTGGTTTTTGTGGATGGTCTGTTTCAGCCGGCCCTATCCATGCTTGAAGGGCTTCCAGAGGGTGTTCATCTGCGTTTCTGGTCCGAACTGGATGCGCCGGCGCGGGAACGGTTTGCGCAAAAGATGGTGCCTGCCCGTGCCCTGACCGCATTTGGCGCGCTCAACGGTGCCCTTGTTACGGAGGGAATCTGGATTACGGTGGATGCAGGGTGTGCGCTGGAGATTCCGCTGCATCTGGTGAAAGTGAGCCAGACGGGACAACGCATGAGCCACGGGGCACTGTTGCTCGAAATGGGGGAAGACAGCGAGTTGGTCCTGCAGGAACACTGTGTGGGGAGCACCGATCAACCGACGCACAGCAATTGGGCAACGGCTGTCGAACTGGCACCTCGGGCGCGTTTGACTCTGGTGAAGGTGCAAAAGGAAGGCATCCTGTCTTACCATACGGCTGCGCTGCATGCGCTGCAGCGCGCCGGGAGCCGCCTGCAGGTTTTCTCCTTTGCCTTGTCTGGCGCGCTGGGACGCAATGACATTACCCTGCGCCTGATCGAGCCCCACGCCGAGTGTGTTCTCAAAGGCGTGTATCGGGTGGCGGACCGTGCCCTGCAGGATTTTCACACCAGCATCGAACATGATTCCCCGCACTGTACCAGCGACGAGTGTTTCAAGGGCGTACTGGATGGCACGGGCAAGGCCGTGTTCAACGGGCGGGTCCGGGTGGCACTGGATGCCCAGAAAACAGCCTCACGCCAGTCAAACCACAACTTGTTGCTGTCAGACAAGGCCGAAGTCAATACCAAACCTCAACTGGAAATACTTGCAGATGACGTGCAGTGCAGCCACGGCACCACGGTGGGACAACTGGACGAGGAGCAGTGGTTCTATCTGCGTACGCGCGGGATTGCCGCAGATTTGGCCCGCACCCTGTTGATTCAGGCCTTTACCCTGGAAATTGCCGAAGCCATTCCTCACGCCGGCGTGCGTGCAGCGGTCCGGCGCTTGCTGGGTGGCACGGTTGAGGAGAATGGTCATGTTTGACCCCCATCTCTGGCGTCGCCAATTTCCCATTCTGGAGCGTAAAGTCCACGGGAAGCCCTTGGTATACCTGGATAATGCCGCCACGACTCAAAAGCCGCTCGCCGTGCTGGATGCGGAACGGTATTATTTTGAACACTTCAATGCCAATATCCACCGCGGTGTGCATGCGCTCAGCCAGGAAGCCAGCGAGGCCTTTGAAGGTGCTCGCGAGAAAGTTCGCGCGTTTCTTGGGGCTGCGCACGTCGAAGAGATCATTTTCACCCGTGGTGCAACGGAGGCCATCAATCTGGTGGCTCAGACGTGGGGCCGCACCCATCTCGAGGCTGGCGACGAGATCCTGATCAGTGCGATGGAGCACCATGCCAACATCGTGCCCTGGCAAATGCTGTGTGAAATGACGGGTGCTCGGCTCAAGGTGATCCCCATGGATGAGCGCGGGGTCTTGTTGATGGATCGGGTGGATCAGTTGCTCACGGCGCGTACCCGCCTGGTGGGTATCACCCTGGTATCCAATGCGCTGGGGACCGTGAATCCTGTGGCCGAGATCATTCGCAAGGCACATGCAGCAGGCGCCAGGGTGCTGGTGGACGGGGCTCAGGCAGTGGCCCACGTGGCGGTGGACGTGGCGGCCCTGGGGTGTGATTTCTTTGTTTTTTCCGGGCATAAGTTATATGGTCCCACGGGGATCGGCGTCCTGTATGGAAAAAAGGAACTGCTCACGGCGATGCCCCCCTATCAGGGCGGAGGAGACATGATCTTGCAGGTCACCTTCGAGAAAACCACCTACAACCAGATTCCCTACAAGTTTGAGGCAGGGACGCCGCATATTTCCGGCGCCATCGGACTGGGGGCAGCCATCGACTTTGTTCAGTCCGTGGGGCTTGAGAACATTGCGGCCCATGAAGACTGGTTGCTTCAGGAGGCGACCGAGCGCGCCCGCCGGGTCAACGGCCTGCGTATCATCGGAACGGCGCCGGGCAAGGCCAGCATCCTGTCTTTCGTGCTGGAAGGCATTCATCCCCATGACATTGGAACCATCCTGGACAGCGAAGGGGTGGCCATCCGCAGCGGCCATCATTGCGCCATGCCGGTGATGGACTTTTTCAGCCTGCCTGCCACGGCACGGGCGTCCTTTGCCTTGTATAACACGCTCGAGGAGGTCGAGAGTCTGTTCCGGGCGATCGAGCGGGTGCAAAAACTATTCCTGGGTTGAGAGGGTCTCATGAGTGATTTGCGTGATCTGTATCAGGAAGTGATCTTTGACCATAACCGCCATCCCCGTAATTTTGGTCCGTTACCGGGAGCCAATCGTCATGCCGATGGCTTTAATGCATTGTGCGGGGATAAGTTGTCCCTCAATCTGAAAGTCGAGGACGGCATCATCCAGGAAGCCCGTTTCGAGGGCTCCGGTTGTGCCATTTCCACGGCTTCGGCCTCGCTCATGACCGAGGCCCTCAAGGGGCGTCGTGAAGCCGAAGTGGCAGAACTTTTCGAAGGCTTTCACCACATGGTCAAGGGGGAGCCTTATGCCGTGGAGATGGGCAAGTTGGCCGTTCTGGCGGGGGTGAGCGAATTTCCGGCGCGCGTGAAATGTGCCACTCTGGCTTGGCATACCCTGAATGCAGCGTTGCATCAGGCCGATCAACCGGTTTCAACGGAGTAGATCATGTCAGCGATGGAATGGTTAAATCAGGAAGAGCCTCAGCCCCAACCCCCAGCGGCCAAGGAGTCCACGAGGCGTTATATCTCCGTGGGACGTCAACCCTCTCCCGAACCGCCCACTGTTCCCGTGGAAGAGGCCATTGCGGCGGGTTTTCCGGGAATGGAGGCCAGTGACGTACCCAAACCTGCACCGGCTCCCGAATTTTCCAGGGACGAGTTGGAGGAAATGGTCATTGCGGCCTTGCGGACCGTTTTCGATCCCGAAATTCCCGTCAATATCTACGATTTGGGGTTGATTTACGGTTTGACCATCGATCCCCAGCGGGCGCATGTGGATGTTCGAATGACCTTGACTGCGCCGGGCTGTCCCGTGGCTCAAACCTTTCCGGGGGAAGTGGAACAACGGATGATGGAAGTGCCGGGGATCGATTCGGCCCACGTGGAATTGGTCTGGGACCCTCCCTGGACACGGGAACGGATGAGTGAGTCCGTGCTGCTGACACTGGGCATGCTCTGAACGAACCGAACTATTCCCGGTAGGCCATTGGTCCACGAAAAATAGGCAGATCGCCTCGCGTTTTTTGAAAGAGAGATACGTGCCATCGTGGGGCATCATGATCCTTTCCAGAGAGCGATCGGATCATGGCTTTTACCTGTGTCTACAGCCGGGCTTTGTGGGGTGCAGAAACCCCGCTGGTAAGGGTGGAGGTCCACCTGTCCGGCGGGTTGCCTCAGTTTAATCTGGTGGGTTTGCCCGAGGCAGAGGTGCGCGAGAGTCGGGATCGTGTGCGTGCCGCCTTGAACCACTGCGGTTTCGGCTTTCCTCTCCAGCGGGTGACGGTCAACTTGGCTCCCGCCGAACTTCCCAAGCATTCCAGCCGTTACGATCTGCCCATTGCCATAGGGATTCTGGCCGCTTCCCATCATTTACCCCATGCCCTGCTTGAAAATTGGGAATTTGCCGGAGAGTTGGGATTGAATGGCGGCCTGTGCGCCATTCATGGGGCCTTACCCATGGCGGTGGCCGTCGCGCAGGCGGGACACTGGTTGATGGTGGCGCGAGCTTCGGCACCCGAGGCGGTGCATGGTCATCCTGAGGGGGTGTATGGGGCTACCCATCTGCGCGAGGCGTGGGATCATCTGACCGGATGTTCCTTATTGCCCCCTGCCCACCTGGAGTCACAGGAAACACGTGAGGTCATGCCGGATATCGATCTGGCTCAGATTCGTGGACAGACCCAGGCGAAAAGGGTACTGGAAATTGCTGCGGGAGGACGTCACCATCTGTTGTTGGTGGGGCCTCCGGGAGTCGGGAAGTCCCTGTTGGCACGTTGTCTGCCGGGCATTTGTACGCCCATGACAGAAACGGAGGCATTGGCTCTGGCCGCCATTCGGGCCGCACATCGTGAAACTGTCGACCCCATTCTCTGGCGCATCCGCCCGTTCCGCCACCCACATCATTCCGTGACAACGGCTGCCTTGATGGGGGGAGGACAGGGGACACACCTCCATCCTGGAGAGGTTTCCCTGGCTCATGGAGGAACACTGCACCTGGATGAGTTGGGC
>VFSW01007688.1_pt1 | contig 15597 bp, 11 predicted proteins | sample 5358111 | NCBI WGS metagenome assembly VFSW01 (sample SAMN11554181, study PRJNA540505) | mine drainage metagenome | isolation source: sediment from site ElyBrook_90M | place: USA: Ely Copper Mine, Vershire, VT | collected 2017
GAAAGCGGCGAACTGCTCTCGATTACGGCGCATAGGTTCTCTTGGGACTTCCATTGACCGTATACGTGACCATGGCGCTTGTCGGAGGGGCCGAGTGGCAGCGTAGCAGCGCCTTCGCCGAGCTCACCCGACAAAAATGTGATCTTACTTATACCTTCCAATTTGCAAATATCGTCGAAAATTCCGCGAAATGCCGTCGTGAATTTCCCATGTGAACATTCCCACGGTTACGGGCACATATCTCCGGTTTCGGACGGCGGTCGCGAGCTTAGGCGTGGGCCGGTTCTTCCGTTGCAGCGCAACCAGGATTTTGGTCCGAGGCCCAACTCCGCACGAAGATTCGTAAAGCTCGGGCTTGTTTCTCCGAAGTACTTAGCGAATATTTGACGTATGCGATCTATTTCGTCAGGCACAATTTTTGAGGAGCCAATGGTTTGGCTCAATGCAAGTCGGGATAGGAAATCGCCTACGCGGACGAGCGCGGCACTCGAGGCCTCACCGAGAATTGGCATCGATGATTTTGTAAGCGCCGCGGGGATTAGTGCACTAGCTTTCTTGAATTTTGCGCCTGACATTGGGTATATAGTTTCGTTGTGTAAGGCTCCCGGAATACTTAATGCCCGATCACCGTTCTCGCTCACTCGAATTTGTGGCCGGTCGGCCTTATGGCTTGTGGTGATGTGATCGTACGCGTTGCGAACATCCATAGCGAAGCTGGCCCACAAATCAAAATTTTCAAGGGCAAGGTTATTTCCGGATGCTGCTTTTTGAAGTAGAGACCGGCTTAGCGCGGCGGTAATTAGTGCATCGATTGCATGATGCCGTGCGTCCATGACTCGTTCCCCGGACTCGTTCTTTTTTAGGTCATGCAAACCCCAGCGCCGTCGCAGTGTATTCGTGAGCTCTCCACGTGATGCCAGTACGTTGGTCTGCAATTCGCAAAGCGGCTTCAGCCACTTCAGCAATAATTTTGCCGCCCAAGAAGTTGATGCGAGTTGATCTCCTAGGAACTTTGCGCGCTCCGTTTCTGGGTCTAAGATCATTCGTCGCTTTCTGGGCGGCATGAAACGCGTTGCCTCACGAATCCGCTCCCATCGAGGTGCGTCGGACGCAAAGGCTACAAATGGAGTCTGTGTATTCGTCTTCTCTGCATTGCATCTCGAACACGCGAGCGTAAGGTTACTCATTTCAGAGCCGCCGCCACGCGCCTTCGGAAAGATATGTTCGACCTCGACGTTATTTCCGGCAATAGCGTCCTGCTTGCTAATTTCGTAAAGGCCACAATATGGGCAAAGCCGGGACTCCCGTTCACCGCAAATGTAGAGCTCTTTCCAAAGGCGATATCGGCGAACTGCTTTTCCCTTCACCGCCTCGTCTCCGGTAAATGGGCCTCCGAGACTTCTAACCGCCGCCTCTGCCTCGCGGTTCCGCTTGTCATTCTCTGCGATTCGCTTTAAAAGTGATGCGCGGCCACGGTCGGAAAGGTACAGCTGCCTGGTGGTTTCGATCACAATCCGAGTTGGGCGGCCAAATCGTTCGGTGATTGCATTAACAACTCGTTGCGTCTGGTTTAGGGCAATATGGACCGACGTATTCGGGATGCGACCATATTGCTTCTCGACGTCCGTCACGAGCCGAGGCGGGCCGATTGCCTTGCTGTAGGGGCCAATCCGCCGTGCGAGTGGTTTTGGAAACATTCCACTAAATGCAGCCCCGTAGTAAGGCAAACGCCCTGCAGCATATTCTCGCTCCGCAAAGTCATCAAGCGGATGGTTTTCGTTGATCGCTACAAGCGCCGCATCTTTCGCAGCGTGCGGGCGGCTATGTTCGATACGTGCTAGCATTTCGTCGAGCATCGATGTGCCGAAAGGAATCGAGCCACGTGGCGGCGCGACCATTAGAATTCGCACCTCGTCACGCATCTCAGAGGGAATACCAGAGAAATCTCGTTCGACACCCCGAAGCGGTGCTTCGAATGCCTCTAGAATTTCTTGCCGCAACTCGGCCCAATCGCCTAGCCCTTTCTGCGCTCGCTCCTCTTGGCCGGCGACATCACGCTCGGTCATCCAGGCCCCGAAAGAAGCAAACGGATGGCCAACCCAGTCAGTAGGTTTACCGCTTGCGTTTACCTTGTTGAATTTCGTTGTTTCCGGCAAGCCAAGGACATCTATGGCTTGCTTCCAAGTGAGTCGCGAACGGCCCAGTAATGCGTCATAAAATTGGCGGCGCAGCGTGCGCCCCCCGAAGTTAGTGCCGATGGGAGAATTACTATCGAGGTCAATCTCCTCACCGCGCTCGTTATAGGCGCGAAGGTTCCAAGCTTTCTCCCAAGCGAGATACCGTTGTGCCCGCGGATCGTATCGCCCAACGCGTTCCTCGGTCGGCAAGTACGGGCACGGCCACCGGACCGCATTATAAGGGGCGCGTTCAAAAATTAGAGCACGCAGAGCATCCCAAGCCTCTTCAGCGATGCCGAGGTTGCTAAATTCCTTGACTTGCGTCGCACGGATCCGGTCAAATTCGTCTTCGACAAGTTTACGGCTCGTGCGCCCCGGCAAATTCTGCGCACCGACGCGCGCTAACGTCTCATCATCGAATTTTTTCCAGTGCGTTACGCGCGTGTCTTTGTCAGTTCTTCGCGCGCGAATCGGTGCATAAGGATGGCGGGTCTGAAATTGAGCAGCCAACCAAATACCTAAACCACCTTTCCCGCACTCTCGTTCTACGATCTCCTCGCGTTTCGAGCAGTCAGCGAGCATCGATGCTTCGCTTTCTTCAAGGGTCTTCGCAGCCGTTTCCGCCGGCTTCTTGGTCTTTCCAATTGTGCGTGATTTCGGTGGCGTGTTCTCCTCGAGTTCTTCCAATGCACCATCGTTTGTTATGAGCGTTCCGCGATTAACGAGTAATGAATATAGGGCGCGAGCGAGCCGAGCCCGGTCGTATTTATTTGATGCGTCGAGGGTCTTTGATGCACACGCCGCTCGCGCTGCGAACACCGACTCCTTCCTCAGCCATTCGTCTCGATTAGAAGTCGATGCCTTGAATGGGTCGATCCAGCTCACTCGAACCCCTCGCCCGAGCCCGTTTGTGCGCACCAGATTGAAGGACTCGCTAAGCATTCGTAACAAGCGGCCCCGTCTTGCGCGGTTACGTTGGTGCGCCCTCATCATGTTGATTTTTCGCCGCCGTCCGCTTTGCAATGTCTCACCGAGGCTCTCGCCCATATGTGCTTTGTCGATCGCGCGCCCGTCCGAAAAAAGGCGCGACCCCATGGCGAGGAGCCCGGTTGCGCGGTCTGTATCTTTGGGATCGACGGCGAGAACCGCCCATCCGAGCGAGTTCGTCCCGATATCGAGCCCTAGGGCGTACGGTTGATGCGCAAAGGAAGCTTGCATTGCGGTGTACCTTTCGGGTATTATCGCGTTGAAAGAGCGCCGTTCTTGGCTCTTTCAATCGGGGAAGTAAAGTAAGACAAGGTTGAGTGAGACGGCCGCGAGATACCGACAATCGGGGCCTCCTTTCGGGGAGGCTCTCGCTTTTTTCTTACGATCTTACGGAATGCTGGTTTGAGCGCGCGAACACTCATTTTGCACGTTAGCTTCGGAGTACGTTTGGATTCTCGTGGCGCACAAACATTTCGCAGCGCATGTGTATCGCGCGTCATCTTGCATAGTGAAGCTCTGAATCGATCGCCACATTCGGCGCAATCGAGTACGCCGTCGCTTAGTAGCGTGACGGGTAGCCAGGATAGTCGCGCAAGATGATTGATCGGAGCATCCCGACGATGCTCCGATCCACCATGCGTGAGATCGATAAAGTCGGCCACGAAGGCCCTCCAAGAAAAAACCTCGGCTCTACCGCCGCCGTTCAATCGGGGAGGGCGAATTCCTTTGCGAAATTGGTCGGGATCCATAATCCATTTGGGCCAGAGCAAAACCGTGAACTTTGTTCGCCTGCAACCTTTCGAGACGCGCACTGCGTGCGCTCCTCAGGGTGACATCAAACGGAGCACGCGAAGCGTGCAACAATCGCGCGAAAAAATTGCCATCGCACTCATAGGCGGTACACACTCCGCGGGTATCACAGCAATGACGCACACGCCGGCAATTAGAAGTCGAGCCGCAAGTACGCAAAACCGGTCGAAATCGAAATGGTAAGCCGCGAATGACAATGATTTCGAAAATCCTGAGCACTCGCCAGCGATTGAACCAACGCTTTGAAACTCCCAATCATGGGCTTCATCTGGCTCATCTAATCCTATGAACGGCGTAGCGGACCGTCCTATGAACTGCGCTGCGGTCTTTCCACCCGTTCGGTTCGACGCATCAGAGCTGGGGAGCGGGTTATCTGCCCGTTCGTGATCTCGAACGGAAGGTGAACCCTGGAGTGCATTTGGAGTATGATTGGAACGTGGCACGCAAACGTTTACAAATCGATCTTGGGCCGGGCGATCGCTTAGCGTTCGAGCGCATACGGAGACTTGGAAACAACGATGCCGAGATCGGCAGGCGGGCCGTTTCGCTTCTGGCGCGACTGGCCGATGCAATAGACGATGGGTTTACCATCGCAGCAATCCCGCCGGGCGAATCCCGCTTTGCGGATGCAATGCCCGAGCTTACCGCAGCCGTTGCTCCGGAGCGCCGATATCGGCACCTCGTGCGCGTCAGGCACCCGTGGCGGCGACAACTCTCGCTCAAGGGTCGCCGCTTAACCGCCGGGCAGCTCGTCGCACAAATGAAGGCCAACACCATGGACATCGAAAGTGCTGCTCGCGAGTTCGGTTTGGAACCCGAGGCTGTTGCCGAAGCATGCGACTATGTAGAACGCCACGCATCTCTCCTCGCGGCCGAGGCTGCCGAAGAGCGACGTTACGTTGAAACCGCGACTACGCATCCTCGTTGATGGGTGCCTCGCATCAGGATTTCTCATACGCCTATTGCGCGATGCAGGCCATGACGCGATTGCATCGGTCGAAATTCTTGGGAGCGGAGCCGAGGATCGCGAAGTTTTTAGCTATGCGCTAAAAGACAAGCGCGCAATTCTTACTGCTGACTGCGCCGATTCTATGCGCTTGCAAGAACGGGAACCAGCTCATTTTGGACAGCTTTTTGTTTACCAGGATTGCGATAGTCGCGACATGAGTTATCACGACATCGTTATCGCGATCGCGATGGCTTGTGCCGATAACCCTGACGGCATTGATGGCCACGTGATCATTCTTAATAAATTGCGTGTTGACATGAGGTGGCATTTTACGCGGCCGTTGACTGTGCGGGGATGCTGCTCGGGCATTTCGTCGTGCTCAGGCTCTTCCCCAGGCAGACGGGCCAACTGACTTGACGTGGCGTTTTATGCAGCTGATAACTTTGACGATGCGTTGATGTCGAGAGCCGCGGCGAACTCCTTGGGTGTTTGATAGTCGCGGGGCGAATGCGGCGGAATCTCGTTGTAGTCGCAACGTGAGCGATGGGTTTCGGGTCGCCACGTCCAACGGCGGATGGGTCACAAGAGCAATGACCTGCACCATGTTTATTGTGACCTCGCGCGGCGGCTACAGTGCTTTGTTACTGGTAGTCGCCTATGCAGTCTTCTGGATTTTCTTTTTAGTCACCGCATAACCAAAACTCGCTAGCCGCCGACGAGCACTACGCAGGCTGACCTTACTAAAGAACGGGATGTCGAGGTCGCCAGCAGACTTGCTGATCACGGCAAAGACGATCTCGTACTCGGCAGCGTTTGGTCGGGGCCGCGACTTAGCCAACTTGTACCCTTTTGGCAACTTCGTATTCAATTTTCGGCGAAAGTCTTGGTCCCCTACAAACAACTCTCCCGAAACGACGCCCTGAGAGAAAAGATGGCTGAGTGTACCTGACCCTGCATACTTCTTAACATGCACGATTTTCTTGTCGTCCGTATATACATCGCAGAATTCGATCTTGCTGTGACCGCCTCCGTGATCTATAAGCTTTTGATCCATGCAACACGCATTCAGCAATGAAGCGGCCGCGGCCAAGTTGTAGTCGCCTTCGCCACCTGACGTATAGGCGGGTAGTGCAATCGTCGACTCGGGCGTGCTCGCGAAATCGCGTTGCACTTCCTCCGCGAAGGTCTTTGCAATCTCATACCATTTTCCGCTATTGAGTACATATATGCAGCCATCTACTTCAAGCTCGGCATAGACGCATCGAAACGCCGGCCACTTTGACACGACCCCATCATTTTCAGCCGCGATCGCATAAACGATCGTCTTTTTAAGTTCTTCAATCTCAATAGGCTCCACATCAAAGAGGTCTATAAACTCAGCCATATCAAGATCATCGACAAGATCGCCTCGCTTTGCCATTTGATACCGAAACCCGCTCAGGTCAGACCAGGTAACAACCTCGGGAACAGCCATCCACACTTTATCGAGATTGGGCTCATTGATCCGCGCGACAAGGAGATTATTCAACTCCACTTCAACGTCTTGACTACGCACTTCGGATATCTGATCGATCCAGTCGAAAGACGCCTGGTAGTCCTCGCTCTCGTAGCGTTCAATGCAATGCGCCAGAAACTCCACGATATTCGTCGCGTCTATTTTCGCCGAAAGATACAGCGCATCTTTGCCCGTGACGATTTTCCCAAGGCGCGTATCGCGACTCCGTGCCGTTACGAGGCTGACAAGGTCTTGCTCAATATCTATCCCAAACTCAGCTGGTGTCACATCCCGACTCATTTGTTCGCGACTGTGCTTTGGAATTGCCCCGAGCGTCGTCTTGTCGATGCTCCGGAAACTGGCTGCATCAGCAGAATTTAGGACGACTCGCAATCCAAAGCCCTCCTCGACAACACCTTCTTTGAGCATGTACCGCCCGAACCCGAAGGAGATCGCGAAGTGTCTGGGGCCGTCGGCACGTTCGATGCGGACGATCAACAGCCCCCGCGCGCTCGCCGTGAAGATCAGACGATCGTCGAGCGCGTCCCCGAAGAACCCTCGAACCCAGCCGGCCGGCGTTGCGCGAGACTCCTCGTAGAAGAAACGCCCCACTCCATCGATCTGGTCGCCTTGCACCTCGGACGCAACGATATCGTCAAGCTCCTTATATTGGGACTTGATAAGATAGATGACCAGCCTATTTGTCTTGATACGTACCTCGTTCAGCGGCAAGACCAGGTACCGAAATTAATGTAATCGGCCGCAAAAGCCTCCTCAGTGCCATAGGTCCAATGAACCACGCCGGCCGGTAGTGCCTTAGCTCGAAGTGCTGCTCGCCAGCTCAGCCAGATGCGTGTCAGAAGCCGTGCCGATTCGGCCCATTTTCAATTTAGGTTCAGCGTCCCTAAGTAACGGTCATCGCCAACGGCGCCTTCATCGTCGAGGAACTCAACGTCGCAGCCAAACTCGGAAACGAACACATGAATTTTGTCTGCTTTGCATTCAAACGTAATGTCGCCAACCGTATTCTGTGTCAGCGTATTATATCCACCATAGTAGTGGAGATGCCTCGATGGTGCTTCGCCAAGAACGATTATGCGCGGCTTAAGTTGGTCAAGAAGGCCATGCGGAATTCTTCCGCTGCTTCTTCCATGATGCGCAGCGAACACGACGTCGACCTTTGGCCACTGGATCGCATCCGCAATGTTTTCCATGAACGCCGTTTCCAAGTCCCCCATCCACAAGAAACTTGCTCCATTGTTGAGGCTGTATTTAATCACAGCCGAGGTGTTATTTGGACTTCCTCCTGCCTCAGCCAGAGCTAACGCATCTTTGTAATAATCATTTTCAATCACTGGCCAAACGATGTTAATACCAGCAGGTTCTCTCTCGTCACTCCTCTCATTCATCCATTTTCTCGTGCATCCTCGTCTTATGTAGAACGCCTTTTCAGAATCTCGTAGCGCGCAATAGTGCTTGAAGTCCTCCGTTTCATCTTCTTTGATGATTTTATTGCTCGTGCAATAGAAATTTCGTAGCCCTATTCTCTTGTCCAAGTAGCTTAGACCGCGCAGATGATCTTCGTCAGGATGAGTAGAGATAAATCGAGTTACTCCTTTGCCCGCACGCACCTGCTCAATGTCGTCTACGAGACGCTCTCTGTTTTCGTCAGAGAGGCAGCAGTCAATTATGCTGAAGTTGTCCGAACCATGCCGTATGTAGAACATATCGCCGTTTCCCACGGCATGTGACTTTATCGTGCTCATCGGGAGACACTACCATTTGACGTTGGAACCACAAGAACATCGCAAGACGCAAGCAGAGCCCGCGCATACAAATCACCGGCCTCGCGAACCCAGCTACGTCTGACCGTAAAAAGCCATGCAGCGAGTCCCATCACGGAAACGACTAATGCACCGAATTCAGGAAGCGGCAAGGTGACGTACGCTTCAGTTAGGAGCCGGAATAGCTGCGAGACGGACGCCCCGGGTGTGGCAAGAGTTATCAGCAGCGGAGCCACCAAGACTATACCGCAAATACCAACGCCAATCGGCTTAAGCCCAAGCAAATTTCTTCTAAATCCATAGATTGCGTTTTCCCTGTGAACGAGCGCAAAATCCGCACCACGACACTGCTCTTTGAGCCACATAACACTCGCAGCGTAGCGCTCATCGGAAGTTGCGGGATCTTGTTTTTCTTCTTCCTGTGTAGGCATCGCAGCAGTTGCAGGGCGGCTCGAAAGGAACGAGTGATACCTGCGCTTCACCTCTGCGGACAAATGATTATCGGAATGCCGCAACCATATTGTGGTTGGCCACCCACCCCATTCTTCCAGCAACTTCGGCTCTAGCCGTTTTCCGGCCGTACGCGCAACGTCAGACAGAAAGTAGAGGACACCGCACGCCACCGCAATCCCGATCAAGAGTTGATCGATCGTCACAAGCGCGGGGACCCACGCCAGCAACGTCAGGAGCAGTGGCAAGAGAGTCAACAGAGCGGGATAGAGGCGCGCCTGCCTGCTATATGCGTCAAACAAGCCTTTCAAATCAATCATAGTCCTCTACTCTATCGAACCAATCGAAAGGCACAACGGCAACCTCGTTTGGCCGATGTGGCATTGTGCCCGAATGATGTCGTATATAGTTTCCTTGTGTTCTATACACGGGTGCGCCACGCCGCCGAAATGCATTCACAACTATCTTGCGCGGATGCTTCTCGTCGTCCTTTGGCACAGAGACCACAGCTACCCGCGCGGGCGCATCGGTCGTGCGCGTTGGACCAAGTAATCGATCCAAAACGCTTGGCGTCACATTGCTACGGCTCCCATGATGCGGAACTTGCACTAGATTAAGCGCAGATAGATCAATGCCGTTGCACTCTGCACGCTCGCACGCCCACGTGAGGCCATTGACGCCGGCATCGCCCGTTAGCAGAATGGATTGATCTCCAAATCGTCCATAGAGAACGTTGCTTGTTTCATTTTCGGCGGCAGTTACAGCGCCCTCACGAAGGAGTTCTATATTCCAACTTTCGTCAATATATGTGAGCGCTTTTTCAAAAAGTCTCGAAAGGAGTCCAGGCTGCCGTATGTCGCCGAGCCAGAACCGCTCGCTCTTCAGCGCATCGACATCTGGCTCGGGTGTCCTGCGAAATTGCGGAACGAGACGAGTATATGCGTGGCTTGTAGGCGAGAGAACGGTGAACGGACCTATCGTGCAACCTGCGAACGGTTCGTATACAAGCGTTCCTCGTTGATTCGCAAGGGCAATGAGTTCTTCTACAATGGGATACGCCTCACGGATGTTGTCCGCGATAGCCTGCTCCGTAAGCTGCTTGTCGGCAAATAGGTGACGCATTTCGGCCACGTGGTGCCAGATGCCATGAAGCCAAAGGTTCTCTGTGCGAAAGGCGCTCAGGACCTCCCTAAGACCAGACGCGTGATCGTTATCTGGGTGCGTGCTTATCACATGCTTTAGCACGGTGTTCGGCCCATAGTATGTCTTGATGTGCTCGACAAGCGTTTTACCTGAATCAGAGGTTCCACCGTCGATCACAATAACTTCATACAATCCATTCTGCCGGTAGCGAACGGAGATGGCGTCACCTGCTCTCGTGGCGTCGCCGACTGGATGAAATTCTACTTCGTAGTCCATAGCGTCTGTCAATTATACCCCGCGTCACAATCTCTTCAGGTGGCCGCCACCGCACCAGCGCCGGTGCTCGAAAGCCACCGCTGCGTCGAATGACATACCGCTCGGGATAAAAATTTGTGCAAGTCCTGCTGTGCGCAATGCGCCCAGAAGCTGCGACGCATGAGTTGCTCGCTGCATGCGGTTTTCGGATTCTTTATAAATGAGCTTCTTAAGGTTAAGTTCAAGCATGAGTTCGCGTCGTTGTTCCTCACTTGCATTGCCGCGAACGAACAGCGCAGACTCTATCTTCTTCATGTGCGTTAGCAGTCCAGCGCGTTTCATAGCATCTTGTTCGCGGATGCGGTCGCTTGCTTTCTTGAATTGTTCCCGCAGGTTTCGATGCCGCGCATTACGCAGCCGCGGCAATAGCAACTCGACAAGATTCTGAAAAAAATCGATGTCGTACAGGTCACGTTTGTTTTGTCGCAGCGCGTTTTCGATCAGCCCGTTCGTTTCCGCATCGAGATCGAGCAGTTTCTTTCGATCAACCAATGACAACTCGTTCTGTATGGGTATAGTCGCTAGAGTGCGCTCAATACGCTCGATTGAAGAAGCTGCATCTTGACTTTGCGCCTGCGCCCTCAACCGCTCGTCTTCGGCGCGCAGAAGCGCAGTCGATATGGAAACTGTCTCCGCATCCTTGCGCCACGGCGCAACGATCCATCTCCCCTGCAACTCGCCGCTTAGCAACTTCCGAGTGAGGTGCTTCAGTAGTTCTCCCGGGCGCTCTTCGAGGTCTTTGTTACGATCGACGAAGATTTCAAGGCATGTTACGTCCGCCTTGACAAGATCGGCATACCTCTCGTACCCGACAACGAAACTCGTCACGCCGATTTCAACCGCAACTTGCGTTCCCTGAATCTCTTTACGGAGGGAACGTTTAACCCGACCTACGACATCGGTGCGTCGCGCTCCCTTACCGATCTCGTAGATGGGCGCGCTGTGTTCTTCGAGAAGCACGTTCTCGTATTGCATCCAGAAATACGCGCCGTTCACGGTGCACTGAACAAATCCGTGTTCTCGTATAAGCTCCTGTAGGAGACGATGCGTCGGCGACATTCCCTCATTTTCGAGTATCGCGTCGCTAACGTGCCACTTGCCCCTCCGGCTGAACGCGAAGTAGTAGCTTGTGCGGACGCCAACAGGTTTCCTCGGAAGTTTTTTCTTGTGAACGTCACGCCACGCGACGGTGTACAGGTCAGGTCCTGGAAGTGCATCACCGGCACGCGTCCATGCACCGTCTGGTATGGTATACCCGTAGATTTTTGGTCTTCTGATATGGCGCGGGCGACGTCTATTTGAAGCCATAGAACAATACCTCGATGGAAATGCGATGGTGCGAGATTGGATACAAGCAGGTTCACTTAAAAAGAACGGGAGAGACAAAATACCTCTATCATGTCGTTACTTTTCGGGCAACGAGAGCAAGTTTCCAGTCCAGCGACCATCTGCAACGTTGTGCATGTTTGGTTCTGCGGGATGCTACTCCTTAAGCTCCTATAATTTGCTAAATGGTGCGAACACACGAACGAATTTCCGTCACATTTTGGACGCCAAGTAAACGCGCGATTCAACCGACCGTAACAATGCTGCTTACGTTCGAAATCTAATCCCAAAATCTTGCCAATTTCTTTCAGCGAAAGAATATCGCGCGGCAATTGGCATTGCAAAATGCTAAAGCGATCAACACATACGGCGCAATCTAGTACGCCGTCGCCTAGAAGCGTAACGAGCTGCCTACGTATTCGCACGAGGTGGTTGCTCGGGGCGTCACGACGATGCTCCGATCCCTCATGCGTGAGATCGATAAAGTTGGCCACAACGGCCCTCCAAGAAAAATCTCGGCTCTATCGCCGCCGTTCAATCGGGGGTAGGGAAATCCTTTGCGAAATTGCTCGGGATCTATAATCCATTTGGGCCAGAGCAAAACCGTGAATTTTTTGGCCTGTACCCCTTCGAGACGCGCACTTCGTGCGCTCCTCAGGGTGACATCAAATGTTGCACGCGCCCTTCGAGACGCGTGCTTTGCATGCTCCTCGGGGTGACAGGACTTGCGCTCATCGGGGTGACGGGGCGTTGAGGGTCTTACGTGTTGTTACCAGCTAGGCGGGTCGGACTCGGAATCCGGATGCCTATGATTTATAGGAAATATGCATTTCAACCGTTGCGCCTAATTGTATGGGCAATGCCGCGAGACGGTCTACTGAGTATCCGCTCGTGCGGAAATTTACGCTTTGCGAGACCTTTGGTTGCCTAATCCCCAATTTCTTTGCCGCTCCCGATTGTGTGATTTGCAAATCGTCGAATCGTCGCCGAATTTCGAATGCCAAATCGGCTTTTACTTTTCGCTCCTGAGCATCAGGATAGCCGAGATCAGCCCATGCATTTTCTGAGCCGAGAATAATTTCGTCGTCGTGACTGATTGATCTCGAGATCACGCCTCGTCGAGGTGATTCCTGAAGTTCGTTACTTCTGGAAGATTTTAATGGCATATACAAACCCTCCGATCTTAAACGTGTACGACACCGTTAAAGGCTTTCCCCATGCAATATCACGAGGGCGTCGTTGGCCAGCGTGGCGGCGGATTCGATGGGGTTGGTAAGCCAGGCGATGGCGAGGGTGACATCTTCTCGCGTGCAGGCTTGTTTGGAGCCGCTGGTTTGTAGCGCTGCGTCGACGAGAAGCATGGCGGCATCGACCGTGAGATGCGGGGCGTTTTCTGCGCCGCCTTCTTCTGCTGCGGTGCGTTGTGCGTTCCAGCCTTCGCGTTGCAAAATGGCGGCGATGGTGCTCACGCGTTTAGCTTGGCCGTGTTGGCGCTGCCAGAGGAGATCGCCGAGCACATCGCTTGCGTAGCCGGGGACGAGAATCGTCGCGCGCAATTCCACCGGCGTTGCGGCGATGCTGAGGAGCGCGACGAGATCCGAAGTGGTGAGCGCGGTGACTTTGTGCGTTTGTAATTCGCTGAGGAGTTCGGATTCATCGGAGAACGCGGGGCCGACGATGACGCCGTAATCGGCGTGCAACTCGGCGATCTCTTTTGCGACTTCGGCGCAATCGGGTTGCGTGACGATCGTCTTTGCGGTTTTGCACTCGATGGCGACGCGATCGCCGCGGGGGCCGAGGAGCGCATCGGCAACGCCGTCGGCTTTATCGTGGCCGCCGAGATGCGTTGCTAGAAACCCGAGTTGGGCGAATGCATCGCACACCGCGATTTCAAACGCGGCCGGATCATTGCCGGTGGCGGTGGTGGCGAGGCGATCGCAGAGGGCTTGCGTTTGGGTTGCATCGGGTGGTGCGAGATGCGGGGTGAGATCGGGCCAATCGTCGGGTGGTTCGTTGATGCGGAAATTGCGTTGTTCATCTTGGATGATCGGGGATTTGCGGCCGCGACCGATCGCGCGGGCGATGTATTCGATGAGTGCGCTGTAGACGTATTTGCGCAGCGTGGTGTTGGGGATGAGGCCGCGTTTGATCGCTTCGGCGCAGAGGGTTTGGGCATCGCGTGCGACGCCGTCGCTAAGGATTTCGATAGCGGCGTTGATGATGCGTCCGCGCGGTTCCGGTGTGTGGCCGGAGGAGATGGCGATGGTTGCGCGCGGCAATGTTTGCGCGCCGATCTGTGCGAGGTGGCGGGCGAATTCATCGCCGTGGGAATCGAGGCGCGCGGCAAACGTCGCGGCGGTGCAGGCGACGGCGCCGATCGTTTCGAGTTCGTTCCAAGCGATCGGCGTGCACATCGGCAGTGACGGCGCGCCGCGCAAGCTATACGGGAGTGCGCTGTAGTGGCCGCGGGCGTTGCTTGCGACGTGGATATGGACGCGGTGCGGATCGTGCGTATTGGGCTGCGTGCTGAGTAACGTTGGGTGAGCGGCGACGAGGGGATTGACGATGCTGTGCAACCAGGCGCGAACGGCGACGGCGTATGGTGCATCGGCGAGTGGAATCCAGAGGGCGATGCCGCCGATGCCGTCGACGAGTGGGATCGCGGCGATGTGGTGTTTGGCGAGCGTTTCGCGCAGTAGGATTGCGGCTTGCCGGACGAGCGGCCATGGCGCTTGGCGCGGTTCGATGAGGATGCGCGCGAAGCGCAGGCGATCTTCATCGCCGATGAGGCCGGCCCATGAGTGAAATTCGATTGCGTAGTAGCGATGGACGCACCATAACAATTTTGTGGCACTTAAGGGGACATCGGTGACGGCGAAGTGCGGTTGGCCGTGCAGGCCGGGTGGAAAATCCGCGTAAACGATCGGTTCGCCGGCGAAGTGAGCGGCGATCAGGGGCGCCGCGTTGTCGTAGTGTGCGAGAACATGCGGTAAAAGAGCCGCATCATCAAATTTGCGCGCTTCCATGGCGCGATTATCGCCATGGAATTCTCTGGGCCCTTCTTTTTTGGGGTGCTGCTGCGGTGTGGTGATCGGCTTCTTTATTTTTGTGATTTGGGGCCCTTCGAGACGCGCCCTTCGGTCGCTCCTCAGGGTGACATCAAAACGGAGCACGCGAAGCGTGCAACATTTCGTGCGGCCCTTCGAGACGCGCCCTTTGGGCGCTCCTCAGGGGGACAGGGGTTTGTGCGCTCCTCAGGGTGACGGGGGTGGCTTACGGGATGGCGCGGAGTGGGGAGCAGCAGCGTTTATATTTTTTGCCGCTTCCGCATGTGCAGGGTGCGTTGGGTGAAATTTTTGGAGTTCCGCGTTTTGTGGGAGAGTGCGTGCCCGGGAAAAGGCGCTCGCGCCAAAGTTCACGCATCGTGACGGCAGTCATCGCAAGCGAGCGTCCAAGTCCTTGCGTCATCCTGTGATCGGCCATCCATTCCGATAGCTCGCTATCTTCTTCTATGAGTTTTAACAGAGCCGCGATCGGCGCAAAAGACCGACTCCAATTGGGATCGCGCAGGGCGGTTTTCCACGCATCGCCGCAAAGCGACATGCCGGTCAGATATCCGCGCGCCCACAGAATTATTTCATAGCCGGTTGAATTTGGAATAATTAACGCTTCAAGTTCCGAACGATACCGATCCTGATTGCTCTGCAAGAGCTGCCCGATTGCGTTATGTTCTTGGATTAAGGCCATAACGGACGATTGCGCTTCTGCCTCGTTCTTCAACGTATCCGGAATGAGCATCGGTATCCAAACCGAGGGCATGACAACCGGGCCGCTGATCACTGCCGAGAATAATCCATGACGAAAGGACTGAGAATTATGGGGGTTTTGCTCTTCTGCTAACTCATGCTCGTACGACCGGTAATAGCGGTGGGAAATGTCTTGAACGTCCCAGGTAAGGACGCGAGCGTTCACCGAATCGTCACATCCAAGAATTTTTGGGTAATGTCGTCGCGTCGCAACGGTTTCGCTGCTTTTGACACGGGCTTGTAACGAAAATCCCGCCTCTTCGCACTCATAAGAGAATGCTTCACCATCGCCCAGCACGCGACGCAATGCAGTGAGAGATCCCTTTCCGTCTTCAAACGTATCACCGCTTGCGAA
>VFSW01007689.1_pt1 | contig 15596 bp, 21 predicted proteins | sample 5358111 | NCBI WGS metagenome assembly VFSW01 (sample SAMN11554181, study PRJNA540505) | mine drainage metagenome | isolation source: sediment from site ElyBrook_90M | place: USA: Ely Copper Mine, Vershire, VT | collected 2017
CTCACTACAATGCCAGCCGCGCTGTGGTTGCCATCATGGGCGATGTGACGCGCAAAGAGGCGGAGGCGATTGCGCAGCAGTTGACCGGAGAACTGCCGGTCTCGACAGAGCAACTTCCGATGCCTGCTGTGACGATGCAAATTCAGGCATCCGAACAGCGCATTGTTCATCCTGCCACCCAAAGCCATATCCTGATGGGCGCGCCCGGCATGTCGCGCACGGATCCGGACTACTTCACGCTGTATGTGGGCAATTACATACTGGGCGGGGGTGGTTTCGTGTCGCGCCTGATGAACGAGGTGCGCGAAAAGCGTGGGCTGGCTTACAGTGTATACAGTTATTTCATGCCTTTAAAGCAGCCTGGTGCGTTTCAGATCGGTATGCAAACGAAGAAAGAACAGGCTGATGAGGCCTTGGCGCTGGTAAGAAAGACCTTGGCGAAATTTGTGGCCGATGGCCCGACCGAGCAGGAGCTGCATGCCGCAAAGCAGAACATCATAGGCGGATTTCCGTTGCGCATAGACAGCAACCGCAAGATACTGGGATATTTGAGCGTGATCGGTTTCTATGATTTGCCGCTGACTTATCTGGACGACTTTACGGGCCGCGTGGAAAAAGTCACCACAGTAGAAATCAAGGATGCTTTCGCGCGCCACATCCATCCTGAAGCGATGGCGACGGTGATCGTCGGTGCGCCAGGCGGCGTTACAGAATCAACTGCCGGAGCTGAGAATAAATAAAGTCAGGATAGGTGCCGGCGAACTGCGCAGCCGTATCATCACCTTTCCGGATGCGGAAGGGTTGCGCCCGACGCCTGATCGGGTACGCGAGACGCTCTTCAACTGGCTGGGACAGACGCTGTATGGAAAAAGCTGTCTGGATCTTTTTGCCGGCAGCGGTGCGCTGGGTTTCGAGGCGGCATCGCGCGGTGCCGAATACGTGATGATGGTGGAAAAAAATCTGCCGGTGTTTCGTGCACTGAAGGATAACGTCGCCAAACTGGGATGCACTAAAGTAGCTGTGCGCCACCAGGATGGGCTAGAATTCATATCCTGCGATGTGCAGCGCTTTGACGTGATTTTTCTGGATCCGCCTTTTCAAAGCGATTATTTGCCCGGGCTGCTGGAAATGTTGCCGCAACATCTGAGCGACAACGGCGTGGTCTATGTGGAATCAGGAGTGGCGATTGAAGTGCCAGCGCCATGGCAAGTCTTGAAATCGGGCCGTGCCGGGCAAGTGTATTTTCAATTGATAGGTTTGAACGAATGATTAAAGTGGTATATCCGGGAACATTTGATCCCATCACCAGCGGTCATGAAGATGTGGTGCGACGTGCGGCGGGACTGTTCAGCGAGGTGATTGTGGCCGTGGCAAAAAGCCGAGCGAGTACTTTGTTCACGCTGGATGAGAGGGTGGATATGGCGCGCGAGGTTTTTGCGGGTTTTTCCAACGTGCGTGTGGAAGGTTTCGACGGTCTGCTGATGAATTTCGTAAAGTCGCAGAACTCGCGCGTGGTGTTGCGCGGTTTGCGCGCGGCGTCTGATTTTGAATATGAATTTCAGCTGGCGGGCATGAACCGCAACCTGTTTCCGGAAATGGAAACCCTGTTTCTGACGCCTGCTGAACAGTACACATTCATTTCCGCAACCATGGTGCGCGAGGTGGCGCGCTTCGGCGGGGATGTCGGCAAGTTTGTATCGCCTGTCGTGGCGGCGCGTCTGCAACAGAAGAATAATGATTTGAACTAATTGGAGTAGAAACATGGCACTGCTGATTACCGATGAATGCATCAACTGCGACGTGTGCGAGCCTGAGTGCCCGAACGACGCGATTTCGCAAGGCGACACCATCTATGTGATTGATCCGAACAAATGCACCGAGTGCGTCGGTCACTACGACACGCCGCAGTGCGTGGAGGTGTGTCCGGTGGACTGCATTCCCAAGGACCCCGGACATGTGGAGACGCGGGCGCAGTTGCAGGCCAAATATGAAAAGCTGATGGCAGCCAAAGGCTGACCTCTGATTGAGTTGCGTGATAACAGGCCGCGTTCGCGCGGCTTTCTTATTGTTTCCAGATGCCTGTGATGGGCGCAGCATTCAGGCTGGCACCCAGGGAGGGCAGATCATAGATATCCAGCAGGGTGCGCAGCACGTTGTAATGATCGATGCGCTGGGTGCTTGTGCCTGATTGGATCATGGGGCCTGCCAGTATCGTGACGATATGGTTGTCTCCCTTGAGGTCATCTTCATCCCATGTCAGAATCAGCAGGCTATTGTGCTGGTATGCCCAGTTCACGTAGGGTTCAAGATGTGCCTTGAGCCATTCATCCGCCGCAGTAAAACTGCCGTCATGCATGTCGTTGTTCATGTTCGGTATCACGAATGACACCGTTGGCAACTTTGAAAAGTCTGTAGGAAAAAGGCTTGTGGGCAGATTGGTGCCCGCTGGCAGGTCGGACCAGTTTGCCGCCGGGTTATGCTTGCGTTGATATGCGCCAGATATGCACTCCTTGTCATCGGTAGCAGGCAAATCTTCCGAGTAGCTTGCAAAGCTGAAATGATTTTTTATCAGAACGCTGGCAAGATTGTCGCCCACAAGATTGATCGGGCAGTTGTCATCTGTGATGCCGTGCGTTGCGCCTGAAAACAGCGCCAGATAATTCGGCTGGCTGGGATGCGTGACACCGTAGGACTCTGTGAACAGCACGCCGCGTTTTGCCAGTGCGTGCATATAAGAATGGCGGTTCTTCATGATCTGTTCATAACCGTGATTCTCCTCGATCACCACCACGACATGATCGGAGCGCGGCAGAGCATGGGCGGCGGAAGAGAGTATGAGCAGTGTGATGGCGATGAGGTAACGTATCATTGGGTGCATGAGAGTTTGGTTAAGTTGTTCATCCTGGCAGTGTTATGGCGGCGCTATTTCTGGCAATGTTCGCAATAAAAACTTGAACGCTGGCCTTGCTTGATCTGTTTGATCGGCGCGGCACAGAGTTGGCAGGGTTCCCCTCTTCGCCCATAGACCCAATGCTGTTGCTGGAAATAGCCGGGGTTCCCAGACACATTGACGAAATCGCGCAGCGTGCTGCCGCCTGCGATAATCGCGGCATTCAGAATCTCGCGTATGGCGTCCACCAGTTTGGCGCAGCGCGCGAGGCTGAGTTTTTCCGCCTTGAGCTGCGGCTTGATGCCGGCGCTAAACAGCGCTTCGCTGGCGTAGATGTTGCCCACGCCGACCACGATATGGCTGTCCATGATGAGTTGCTTGATTGCAACACTGCGATTCCGCGTCGCCTGATAGAGATAACGTGCATCAAAGCCGACCGAAGCTAAAGGTTCAGGACCGAGTCTTGCAAGCAGCGGATGTGTGCTTACATCGCCTTCGCACCACAGCACGGCACCGAAGCGGCGCGGATCGCGTAAGCGCATCAAAGAGCCGTTATTTAAAATCAGATCGAAGTGGTCGTGCTTCTCTGGCACTGTATCGGTCGGCAGGATGCGCAGACTGCCTGACATCCCCAGATGCAGGATCAGCGTGCCATTGCCAAAACCTAACAGCAGATATTTGGCGCGGCGTTCAAGTTTGTGAATAACCTGTCCGGACAACGGCATATTTTCAGGAATAGGCCAGCGCAGGCGGGCGCAGCGCGTCACGATGCCGGTAACGGTGCTGCCTTCTAGATGTGGCGCCAGGCCCCGTCTTGTGGTTTCCACCTCGGGCAGTTCAGGCATGATATTTTTTTGAGTTGATCGTTTGCACAGTTTAGCAAACTCAGGGCGGATAAAACGCCAGACGATAAAAAACCACAAAAGGACGTTGATCCTTTTGTGGTTTAAAGTTGAAACTGATTAAACCGATTTGCGGCGTGCTGCGATGAAACCCAGCATCGCGATGCCGGACAAAATCAGTGCGCTTTCGGTTGGCTCGGGTACTGCTGCTACTGCGAGAACGCCTCCATAAGTGCCCCCATAGTTGCCTGTAGCTGTACCGGTGATTTTCAGATCATACTTGTCGCCGGCTACCAATGAGAGCGGTCCGATGGATGTAGATGCACCATTCGTCACCCACGAAGAGGTGGATGTGTTGTAAAGTTTTTCGGCTAGATTATTAATATTAAAAAAGGTAATGCCTTGAATCGACAAAGTGGTTTGTGTCACCGCAGAGCTGAATGATGATGCGGTTGGAACGCTGAAAGTGTAGTCGTCTATAAAAGCTCCGGATCCAACGTTATTTCCGATTACAGTTGCGCCAGTTGTGAGTGAGCCAAGAGAGCCGGGTCCGGATATGTTTGTGGCGTTAGCATGAGCCGAGAACGCCAGCACAGAAGTCAGGCCGATAGCCAATTTCGATAATGTATAGTTCATGATTGCTCCGTCTTTAAAAATTTAATTACAAAAATAAAACTTAGGGAATTGAAAATCCAAACTCAAGATGGTGCGATTCTAGTTGTTTGGTTGCAGTTACTCAATAGTCCATTCGGACTAATTTGAGCTGCTGGATCACAGTTTGCCGAAGATAAGTTTCAGTATTGTTACTGCATGGACTATGTCAACGATTCTTCTAATGCACACGTTGAATCTACACTTTCCGAACATCCTCGAAACTAGAATGATTAACAAGGAGTATTCATGAGCAAGTTGAAACTGGCGGTCTTTTTGTCTTCAGCGATTTTCGCAGGCAGTGCATTTGCGGATGGGCGCGAAATATCGCATCCAAATCTGAGAGAGGCATATCAGAAGTGCAATCAGGCTATCGGGCATCTGGATAATGCATATGAACACAATGAAAACCGCGGTGCATTTGGCGGGCATGCCGAGAGGGCGAAAGAACTTTTACAGCAGGCCAAACATGAGATCGAAGAGGCGGACGAATTTCGCAATGCACACATGAGGCGCTGAAGCCGGCTTGAAGCCTGGTTTTATCAGGAACGGCGGCGCGTCCACCAGATGTATCCACCAACGCCCGCCAGCAACAGCGGCAAGCCGATCAGGAAGGTGGCGCTGATAAAGGTGAGTTGTGTTCTGGACAGGATAATGTTGCTGTCCTGGGCTGTGCGCGGTTGCAAGGCGATGAGCTTGTCATCTCGGGCCAGCCAGTTCACCATGTTGACACCAAGATCCACATTGCCGCCGTTGCCGGCAAAACTGTTGGCAAGAAATGCGCCGTTGCCGACAACCACGATGCGCTGTTCCAGGCTGTTGATGTTGCGGTTCAAGGCTAACGCGATGACGACAGGCCCTTTGGTGTCGTGCTGTTTATCAAAAACAGGTTTGTCGTTTGGCGTAGGGCTTACCCATCCGCTTGGTGCGACCTCAACCAGTACATGATGCTGCCAGTTCGGATTTTCATTCCATACCAGCGGACGTGCAGTGGGAAAAGCCGTGATCAGATTGAACCCGCTGGTGATGGCGTGCGGCGGGTAACTCGTTCCCAGCGCCCAAGTGATGGGCGCGTTCATCTGGGTGGCGGAAGGATCGATCACGATGCCTGCGGGCAGTTGCAGGTCGAGTTTTTCAGCCAGACGTTCCAGCCCGTGCAACGGCTCTGCATCGATTAACCAGAGCAGATTGCCGCCGCGATCGACATAGCGCAGCAGCTTGTCCACCTCGCCCGGCATCAGGTCGACTTGTGGCTGCGCAACTACCAGCATGCTGGCATTGACAGGCACATCCTGGGCGATTGCCAGATTCAGACTGCTGATCTTAAATCCATTTTGTTTGAGCTTGGCGCCGAACAACAGGCCCAAATCATGATTCGCGCTCCCGTCGAGTTTGCGTTCCCCGTCGCCGTCCAGGTACATCACGATTTGTTTCGTGGTGTGAGCCAGGCGCAGCAGCGTGCTGGTCAGTGTGTCTTCATTGATCACAGTGAGGTGTTCGCTGCGTCCGGCATATTCGACCACCATCTCGCCGTTGAGTTGAATGCGCGCGGCGCGGGTTTTTTCAGGTTCCTTTTCGGGGTCGATGAATACCAGTTTTATGTCGGGCTTGTAGCGCTGATACAACGAAATAAAATCGCCGATGATTTTGCGTATGTCGCCCAGATGCACGTCGTGCAAGGTGGCATAGACGGTGATGTTGACCGGCCCCGACAGTTGGTGCAACGCGGACACGCTGGCAGGCTGCAGGCTGTTGCTGGTGTTGAAGGTAATGTCCCGTTGCACGGGATAGAGGGATGACAGATAGCCCAGGCCCAGCGCCGTGCCTGCTAGCAGCAGTACAAACAGCAGATTGCGCAGCGAATGTGAAGAAAAGAATTTACGCAGCATGATTTATCCGTATATACGGTTGTTGTGCAGACGCTTCATGGTCAGCAGCAGAAAGAAGCTTGTGAACAGCAGGAAGAAAGCGGCGTCACGGCTGTCGAGCAGGCCCGAGTTGAAATGCTGAAAGTGATACAGCGGCGATAGCTGATGCCAGGGTGATTCCGGGGTGGGGGCCCCGATGTCGGCAAGCCACAGTCCTACAAGAACCGCCAGCGCACCGATGGCGGCGATGACGGGTTGCGTGGTGAGCGAAGAAATATACAGACCCAGTGCGACATAGCTTGCGGTGAGCAGTATCAGGCCGATGCAGTTGGCAAGCAGCAAGCCGTGATCAAGATGCGTGCCCAAGGCGAGGGCGTAGAGCATCAGTGGCAGCGTAATGATCAGCAGCAGCAAAAAAGTCAGCAGGCCTGCAAATTTACCCAGCACGATGCGGGCATCCGATACGGGGGAAGACAGCAACAGCGACAGTGTCTGGTTGCGTCGCTCTTCTGCAATCAGGCGCATCGTGAACATCGGCACCAGCATCATCAGGAGCAGCGACGCGGTATTGAACAGGGGAGCTGCAACCGTGAGGGTCACGCCGGGCGGGTTGGCCAGTAGCGCCAATTGAGGCTGAACTTCCAGGAAGGCTTCCAGCCTTGCCAGAAAAAACCATGCAAAGATGAATTGCAATGCAGCCAGCACGAACCAGGTTGAGGGCATGGAAAACAGGCTGCGCAACTCGCGCATCGCGATCAGGCGGATCATGGTTTGGCCCCAGATAAATTTTCGCTGCCATGCGCTTCATCGCCGGTGATTCTGACAAAGACTTCTTCCAGCGTGGCATGCAGCGGGGTGAGTTGCTCAAGCTGCCAGCCTCGTTCGGCAGCCAGGCTTAGCAGCAGACTGCCGGGATGAGCATCGGCTGCGTGCAGGATGCGAAATTCTGTAGGGGAAATCTGCGTGACGCTGCTGACGCCCGCGATATTTTCCAGCTCGTCCAGAGCGGGCGGATGGCGTAGGCTGATGGTGAAACCGGATGCCTGTTCATAGCGCCGCATGCGTGCACTGGAGTCGCCATAGATCAGGCGGCCTTGCTGCATGATCTCCACGCGGTTGCATATACTCTCGACCTCACCAAGAAGATGGGTGGACAGAATCACGCTGCTTGTGTCGCCAAGTTCCCGGATCAGGCTGCGGATGTCGCGTATCTGGGTGGGATCGAGGCCGACAGTAGGCTCATCCAGCACGATCACGGCGGGGTGATGGATGATGGCCTGTGCGATGCCGACGCGTTGCTGATATCCTTTTGACAAGGTCGAGATCATTTTTTTTCTGACCGACTCGAGGCCGCAGCGGTGCATCACCTGTATCAGCGCATCGCCTATGGTATCCGGCTTCATGCCGCGCAGACGCGCCGCAAAGGTCAGGTATTCATCCACGCAAAGTTCACGGTACAGGGGCGGAGATTCCGGCAGATATCCGATATGAGATTTGGCAAGGGTAGGATTTTTGCGCAGGCTGATGCCGCAGATGTCGATCTCGCCATTGTCAGGCAGCAGGCAGCCGGTCAGCATTTGCAGCGTGGTACTCTTGCCCGCGCCGTTGTGACCCAGCAAGCCCACGACTTCGCCGCGCTTCAACTCCAATGTAAGATCATGGATAATCAGCCGGTTGCCAAAGCTGCGGGTCAGATTGCGTGCAGAAAGCGTGGTTTGAAGCGTTGCGTTCGACAAGGTAAGTGGCGTCTGTGGTTGTGGACAGCCATCAATATAACCTAATATGTAGGCCCGTATCAAAGGCTGTATAGCGATGAACAAATTCAGATCCCTTTTTCTTGCAGGCTTGCTGGTTTCAGGATGTGCCCAAGTGCACCAGCCTGCACAACCTGAAGCCCAAAAGCAGCCGGAACATCCGGAAACTCAAAAGCAGCCGGAGCAGTCACAAGAACCGGTCAAGCCTACCCCGGAAGTCGTCTTGCCTGATGTCGAGCTGACTGGCGATCTGCTGTATGAAATGTTGCTGACTGAATTTGCCGCTCAGCGCGGCCACAAGACGCTGGCCGTTGAGGATAGTCTGGATATCGCGCAAAAAACCCGTGATCCGCGATTGGCCAAACGTGCTGCGCAACTGGCGCTGCAATCGGGCGACATGGAGAAATCGGTTGAGGCGGTCAAGCTCTGGCAGGAGCTGGAGCCTGATTCAGCCATGGCCAAACGCATGCTGTCCTCGCTGCTGCTGCGCGGCGGTCGTCTGGATGAAGCGCGTCCCTATCTGGTTGAAGTGCTCAAGGGTGAGGGAGACAGCGTCGGGCTTACTTTCTTGCAGCTTTATCCTCTGGCAGCACCGCAACCCGACAAGGAGGCGGTATTAAAACTGATGCGCGATCTGGCAGCGCCTTATCCCGAGGTGAGCGAAGCGCACTGGGTGGTAGCGCAACTGGCGCGATCTGCAGGGGATGAAAAGCTTGCACTGTCCGAGGCGCGCGAGGCACACAGGCTTAAACCTGGCTGGGATGCACCCGTGTCGCTGGAGGCGCAGTTGCTCAGCAAAAATTCGCCTGAGCAAAGTCTCAAACTGCTGGATGATTTCCTGTCCGCTCATCCGGAAGCCAATGAAATCCGCCTGCAATACGCCCGTGAGTTGCTGGAACAAAAGCAGTACAAACCGGCGCGCGATGAATTCCAGATTCTGGCGCATGAAAATCCCGATAACGTGGAGCTGGCTTTTGCGGTTGCGTTGATTTCCTTGCAGCTGAATGATTTTCCCGGCGCGGAAGATCAGCTGAAGAATGTTCTGGTCAAGGACGGGAAGACTCAGGATGACGTGGCGTATTTTCTGGGGCAGCTGCACGAGGCGAAAGAAGATAATGAGAAGGCGCTCGAATATTATCGCGAGGTGCATGCCGGAGAATACCACTATGCGGCGCAACTGCGCATCGTGTATTTGTTGAGCCGTGAGAACAAGCTTGCTGAGGCTCGAAAGATTTTGCAACAGACAGAGATTGAGATGCCTGCAAAGCTCACAGAACTTACGATCATCGAGGCGCAATTGCTGCGTGAGGCGAAGCAGCCCGAGAACGCAATGCAAGTGCTAAAACAAGGTTTGGCAAAGTTGCCCGACGATCCGGAATTGTTGTATGAGACTGCGATGCAGGCCGATCAGCTGGGTCGCTACGATGAGTCCGAGAAACTGTTGCGTCACCTGATCAAGATCAGGCCGGATTACGCCCATGCCTATAACGCGCTGGGATATGGTTTTCTGGAGCGCAATGTGCGTACTTCCGAAGCGCTTGCGCTGGTGGAAAAAGCCTTGCAGCTGGCACCTGATGATCATGCCATCATGGACAGCGTGGGCTGGGCATACTATCGCGCCGGTCGTCTGGATGAGAGTGTGGCGATGTTGAAAAAAGCACTGGCGGGCAATGGGGATCCTGAAATCGCGGCACACCTTGGCGAAGCGTTGTGGGCGCGCGGCGACAAGGATGAAGCAACAAAACTTTTGCAGGACAGCCTGAAAGATCATCCCGACAGCGAGCCGTTAAAGGCGGTGATGAAGCGGCTGATGCCTTAATACGCAAAGAGAGTTGCTAATATTGATCATGCTATTTGCCCTTTCTGACTAGCCTTACTATAATGACAACGGTAAGGAATAAAGGAGATGTTGATGATAACCACCGATGCCACGTTGACCAGTAAGGGCCAGACAACCATCCCGAAAGAAATCAGGGATGAGCTTGGCATGAAGCCGGGTGACAGGATGACATTCACCTTGATGCCGGATTCCACTGTCGTCATGCGCGTAAAAAATAAAAGTATTGCTGATTTGGCAGGTGCGCTGTACAAGAAGGGCCGCAAGCCTGTTCCTGTCGAAAAGCTTTCGCGCTAATGCTGGGCATAGATACCAATGTGCTGGTTCGTTTCCTGGTGCAGGACGACGAAGCCCAGTTTGAAAAAGCACGCAGATTGATCAGGCGTGAAGTTGCGGCAGGGCGTCTTGTTCTTGTCAATCAGTTGGTGCTTATGGAAACCGAATGGGTTTTGCGCAGCCGGTATTCCATATCTAAAAATCAGATTCTAGAAACCATTTCCGGACTATTGGATGCTACCGATGTTCAGTTTGAAGATGAGCCTGTGATAGAAGAAGCTATCTTTGCCTGGAAAGAGGGCGCCGCTGATTTTGCTGATTGCCTGATCGGAGCCAGGAATCGGCGACTGGGTTGTCAGGCCACGGTAACCTTTGATGCAAAAGCTTCCAGGTTACCGAGCTTCACTGCTGTGTAAAAAATTTGGCGTGCAGGGTCGGTCTGGTTTAGATTCACTATTGTCGTTGTTTTTATCACTGGCTACAGCGATTTAAAGCATCGTGCGAAGCGGACAGTCAGCGATTGCTCAGCAGTATTGAATTGCATATCATTCTGTGATAACCTTTATCATGAATTCACAAGAATCCAAAGAAACAGGTTTGGACTACCTGCTTGGGCTGGATGGCAGTATCGAATTCCAAAACGACGATGGTTACTGGGTCAAGATGGATGTTGCCCGTGTCCCCGTAACGGTTGAGCGACCGCATGGCATCAAGTATAGCTTGACGTTACATGCTCCCAACAGCACACGCCTGATTGGATTTGACAATGCACACGGTGGAGTCAAACCTGAAGGGTCGCGCTTTTTGCATGCTGGCAAAAAGTACCCTTATGATCACAAGCACCGTAGCGCCACAGATGCAGGGGTGCTTTATGAGTTCGACACGGCCTACCAGTTGCTCAGTGACTTTTATGCCGAGGTTGATCGCGTTCTAAAGGAGGTGTCGCAATGAACAAGATTTTGAAAGTTGGTATTGCCACGGTGCCGGAGCAACGGGCACGTTCTTTGGCTATTGCAGCCGGAACGCGCAAGCGTGGTGACGATGAACCCAATGTGTGGTTTCCATCGGTAACAGCAATGGCGCGGGTTTTGTCAGACGAAAACATGGCATTGCTAAAAGCTGTCCGTGAACAACAGCCTGACTCCATGGATACCTTAGCCAAGGTGGTCGGGAAGCAGGCGCCCAACGTGTCACGTTCGTTGCACGCCATGGCCGAGTATGGTCTGGTTAAATTTATCAAGAATGGACGTACCGTCACGCCCCAGGCGACATTTGAACATTTGTCAGTGGAGTTTTGCTGATCAAAAAGTAACTTGCCCAGTGCCAAGGTTCCACCGGTAGTCACTGGATTCATCGTCGTTGTTTTTACCATTGGCTACTGCATCCACGATAGCGAGCCGTTAAAGTCCGTGATGAAGCGGCTGATGCCCTAAAAGGGCCAAGTAAAAAATAATTTGGATTGTTGTTTAGCGGTTTTTGGTAGTGCGTAGTGAAGCCATAAGCCGCAATCTCTATTTGTTGTTAGCTTGCGAAAAGATGCATTTTAAGACACACGTGTGATTTGAACGGGGAAGTAGTGAAGATGAAACGATTGAAATTTACCGAGGAAAGAAACATTGTGAAAGGCTTAATTCTGATATTTGGATTGCAATTCTTAGCGAGTACATCGTTTGCCTCAACTCCAGAGCAAGTTACAAACAAAATAGAAATTAACAAAATCTTGTCACAAATACCAGTGACCGATAAGGACATGAATTACCGAAACATCGGTGAAAGACTGGAAAATATTGGGATGACGATTAACAGCATTATTGTTTATAAAATCACAAATAAAAGTGATCTTGAGTCAAAAGAAGACAGGATTGGCGACGAAATATTTCAAATTTACACGAGCAATCCATCTTCAGTTCTTACAACATATTATTGCGATATGCTTGGTTCGCCAGTATATTTAAAACGAGCTGGAAGATATATCCCACAAGACAGGACTGCAGTTTGGTTAATGACAAGCAAATGTAAATTACCGTAAGAGTGAGTCATAGAGCAATGCGGGTTACATTTGACACCAACACATTAGATCGAGCCGTTCGTCCTGAAAGGTTCACGAAAGATGTTCGTCAAAATGAATACATCAGGGTTTACCAAGGATTAATGTCAGGTTCCATTAAGGGTTTTTTTTGTGAAACGATAGTCACCTGCGAGGGGATTCAGAAAAATGATCGTGTGGAGGTGCTAGCTAGTACGACATTGACTTCACTACGAGAACATATGCAAAACGAAGCTGGAGAAGATGTAATTAAATTAACTCTTACGACTGAAATGCCAAAGTTGAAGCCTTTACACTCAGAGGTCATTGCACGCTTACACGCAGCTTTTAAAGCTGGAATGATGGTGCTTGGAGCTCCGCGAATTGGATGGATGCGAATAGAGGATCCCGATAATGAATTTTATTTTCGGGAAATCCCTAACTCTGCTGCTCAATCTGAGCGATTAGAAAGGTTTCATACGGCTATAGAAGCTATTGAGTCAAGAGGAGTTGGCTTTACCCAAATTAAAGATCTTACAGAGAAGTTCTCCCTTCGAGCTGGTATAACAGAGCCATGGTATAAAAGTCTTGCACGCACAATAGATGTCCACGAAGAAAATGCTGTGAAACGTGCAGTTGCGGAATGGGCTGACGGCGATAGTATGGCCGCACATATTGGCTATGGAATAGATTTTTTTTGTACAGAAGACGCTGGAAAGAGTGCCGGTGCGAGCTCAATTTTTAACGCAGAGAACCGTGCGTGGTTAAATCAGCACTTCGGTGTAAAATTTATTACGCTGAACGACCTAGCAAATATGGTTTAGTGTTGCTTGGCGTGTCCGTTGTGGGTTAACAATTGAGCGTGAGCAAAAAAGAATTTATTCGTCCGATCAGGTTCATTGTGTCAGGTCTTGTTTTTTGCGTATGACCCCAAAAATGTCATTCCCGCGCAGGCGGGAATCCGGCAGGATAGATAGTTTGCGTAGCGTACCAAACCTGTTGCCCTGCTTTGCAGGGGTTATCTGATTATCTGGATTCCCGCCTGCGCGGGAATGACAAGCTTTTTTCATAAGTAGTTTGAATTCTTAAAGGTTGATTTAGTGATACGTTGGTTGCTGGTTTTTCTTTTGTTGGGTGGTTGCGCATCGCAGCCCGTTGTTCTTCGCCCGTCGCACGTTGAAGATGCTACCTTTGCGATGAATGGCCGCATCTCGGTCAAGTACGACGGCAAGCGCGATTCGGCAGGCATCCGCTGGGCGCATCAGTTGCAGAACGATGAGATTTTGTTGTTAACGCCGCTGGGTCAGACGGCGGCGCGCATCTATCGCGATGATCATGTGGCGACGCTCGACGAGAGCAACAAGCACTATCAGGAGAAGGATGTCGAGGCGCTGATGATGCAGGTATTGGGATGGCGTTTGCAACTGGATAGTCTGCATCATTGGGTGCTGGGTCAGACGGCAGCAAGCGATGCGCTGGTTGAACGGGACAAGCTGGGGCGTATCGCGGTGCAATATCAGGATGGTTGGGAAGTGCGCTATCTGAAATATGCGGATGACAAGGCGGACAGCTTGCCTGCCCGCATGCAATTGTCGCGCCCAGATTTGCAGCTGACCTTGCTGATAGATGGATGGGAATGGAACCCGAGATGACCGCCCTTGCCTTCTTTTGTCAGTGCGACAACAGTCCTGTGATCAAATTTTGACAAGTATTGCTTTTTGCAATAACATTTCCAGATGAGAGTTATTACCAATCGTCGTCTGCTGGAGTTCTCGGCAGACTATACCGATGCTGGCGAGCCATTGCAGGAATGGCGCAAGGTGATGGAATGCGGCAAATACGCTAATTTCTCAGAATTGCGCCAGACATTTCGCGGCGTGGATAAAGTGGGTGAACTGCATGTGTTTAATATCGCAGGAAACAAATTTCGCCTGATTGCTTTTGTGCACTATGGAAGGCAGTTGTGCTATATCAAAAACGTACTGACTCATGTTGAGTACGATAAAGGAGCGTGGAAAAAATGAATATGAATGAGTTGCAACAAGCATGGCAACAGCTTAATCAGTCAGTTCATATTGCGCCGATTCGAGACGAAGCTCACTATGCGGCATTGGTTCAATTGGCGGATTCCTTGGTGAGTGTGATCGGCAAGGCCAAGCGGCATCCGTTGCTCGATTTGTTTGATCTCGTTTCTGAACTTATTCGCGCATATGATGCGGAACACTATGTGGTTCCTGACGCCAGCCCGCGCAAGGTGTTGCGATTTCTGATGGAACAACACAATCTTTCCCAGTCTGATTTGCCGGAAGTGGGTAATCAAAGTGTTGTTTCGATGCTGTTATCGGGTAGTCGCCAGCTCAATGTTCGCCAGATACAGGCGTTGTCTGCGCGATTTCATGTTGCCCCAGGCGTTTTTATCGAGCAACCCAAAATTTTGCATTAAATCGAGTTGCCGGATATAGAAGAAACTGAACTATAAGGACTATTCGTCCTTATCTCTGTGCTCTCCGCGTCTCCGCGTGAGCAGTTTTAGAAGTACAACGTTGACAGAGCCAAAATGAAACTCACTTGCCCTGCGCCCGCGAAGCTGAACCTGTTTCTGCATGTCACGGGCCGCCGCGAGGACGGCTATCACGAGTTGCAGACGCTGTTTCGCTTCATCGATCTCAACGACACGCTGCATTTTAGTTTGCGTGCAGACGGCGCGGTTCATCGTACCAACAATATTCAAGGTGTGCCTGAAGATCAGGATTTATGCGTGCGCGCCGCGCGCTTGCTGCAAAAAGAAACTGGCTGTTCGCTGGGAGTGGATATCACGGTTGAAAAGCGCATCCCGATGGGCGGCGGTTTGGGCGGCGGCAGCTCCGATGCGGCAACCACGCTGATCGCGTTGAACCGTTTGTGGTCATTGGGTTTGACGCGCTCACGCCTGATGGCGCTGGGCTTAAAGCTGGGCGCTGATGTGCCGGTATTCATATTCGGCGAGAATGCCTTTGCCGAAGGGGTGGGCGAAAAACTGCAGGCATATGCCTTGCCGCCCGCATGGTATGTGGTGCTGTTTCCCCCCGTGCATGTGCCTACAGCCAAAATATTTTCGCATCCTGAATTGACACGGGACTCGGTTTCGATAATAATTCGCGCCCTCTCAACGCAGCCATTGCGAAATGATCTGCAAGCCGTGGTGTGCAGTCTTTATCCGGAAGTGGCTGATTATATTGCCGAGCTTAATCGTTATGGCCGTGCGATGATGACAGGTTCCGGCGCATGCGTGTTTGCCGAATTTGAGAATCAGGAAAAGGCTCATACCGTTTTGCGGCAGTTGCCAGAGGCGATGAGGGGAGTGGCAGTACAAGGTTTGTTAAGGCATCCGTTGCAGGATTGGGTGCCGGATTGAGTTATTGGGGAGTCGCCAAGTGGTAAGGCAACGGGTTTTGATCCCGTCATTCGTAGGT
>VFSW01007690.1_pt1 | contig 15596 bp, 12 predicted proteins | sample 5358111 | NCBI WGS metagenome assembly VFSW01 (sample SAMN11554181, study PRJNA540505) | mine drainage metagenome | isolation source: sediment from site ElyBrook_90M | place: USA: Ely Copper Mine, Vershire, VT | collected 2017
CGTCGGTGGTGGTGATGAGGTCTTTGTTCATGTGTGTGATCCTTTCATGCTGTGCTCTGCTCTATTTCAGTAGAAGCAAAAATGTGTATGCAAGACAATAAGCGTAGACAGGATTAGGCCGCCTTACTGCAAGAACTGCAAGATGAGCTGCTGCTGCTACTGCAGGTGCTGCTGAGGGCATGCTGGTCAGCATCGGCCATATCTTCGATCTCAAAGGTGTCAACTTCCAACTCGTGGAGTTCGACAGCCAACTGATCGATCTGCTGTGCGTCGGTGGTGGTGATGAGGTCTTTGTTCATGTGTGTGATCCTTTCATGCTGTGCGTTGCTCTATTTCGATAGTAGCAATGCGTGTGTATAACAGAACAGTAAACCAGGAGAGTGGCAAGACGCAGGCCTGTACTGACAAGTATGGCAACTGCTGCGCACTTACGCACATACTCCACTCGTTGACGGCAGCGCGAACTAGTCCAGCTTGTTACCGCAAGAGACACAGGAGCTGAGGCTATTACTGCTGCACGCACTTAACAGTGCATGGTGCTCAGTGTCAGCCATATCCTCGATTTCGAAAGTGTCAACTTCTAGTTCGTGGAGTTCAACTATCCACTGGTCGATTTGCTCCAGATCAGCGTGTTGCTCGTAGGTCATTGCAGTAATCCTTTCTGGCGTTCCGCTTTATGTAGAGAGAGCGGACATGTGCTTCATCATAATGAGAGATACGTAGAGAACGACATGCGAGAAACCTCTGGCGTTACACCTCCTTTCTCTCGCTTGCGCTGTTCGGATGCGCAGTTAGAGCGTATCAAATGCTGGCACTTGGTAACGAGGTCCTTATCAGGGCTTCTAGAGGGCGTAGCGGGGGCAAATGCCTGCTGCCCTCTGCATGTAGCTGCTCTTATCTTCTGAAGAGCGTGTCTAATTGCTGAGGAAAGGCTGAAAAGATACTCGATTGCCCGCTATGTCTGTAGTGTAGAGATGTTGATGCCGGGTGCGATTGTCATAGCAACTGAAGTATGTTATGCTATAAATACCTATACGACAGGTAAGTGTGCTATATCTGTCGTTTTAAATTGCTCTCCGGTACTCATCGCTGGCTGAAATTTGTCAAAGCCGCTTTTTCTACTAAATAAGGATGATGGTTGGTATCTTACGAGCGAAAATAGATTTCATTCTAAATCGTGTCTAAATAGTAGTGCAAATGGTGTGGATGTATGTGAAATAATGGCCTGAGGTTAGAAGGGGAAATGTATTTCGTAAGAGGCAAGATAAAGGAAAAGGGAGGTTGGGGAGGTCTCACAAGAGAACCGCAGGATATTTTTAGCAAGAAACGCTCCTCGGAGGTGCGATGTAATGAGCATGGTTCCTTTAGAGAAGATAGTGGCGCCAGGTCTTCCGCCGACGATACTGCAACGTCCATCTCTCATTGCTTCGTTGGCTCAGGTTGTTGAAGACACAGCCTCTATGGCAGGACAGCGTGGCTCCTGGCATAAACTTATCCTGCTGTGTGCCCCAGCAGGTTACGGGAAAACGACGCTCCTGGCTGATTTTGCGCGCACGAGCAAGACCCACTGTTGTTGGGTGCATATAGAGTCTACAGAACGAGAAGTACTCACCTATCTTCATCTTATCCTCCTGAGTTTACGTCAAGTGTTTCCCCATTTCGGCCTCATGCTAGATGCCCAACTGTCCTGTATGGTATCCAGGCAGATGAATAATCTGGATAATACACTTCATGCAGAACAATTTATTGATAGCCTGGTTGCCGCCATTGGGGAAGAAATTCAAGAACATTTCGTGTTCATCGTCTGTAATTATCAGGAAGTCAATGGAGAGATGGCAATCAACAGTTTGATGGATCGCCTTCTCAGCAAGTTGCCCACACAGTGCACCATTCTGATCGAAAGTCGCTCTATCCCCACGCTCAACTTTGCTCCGCTGCTCGTGCGCCGCCAATTGATTGGTTTTGGAACTGAGCATCTGCGTTTTACCGCACAAGATATTTGTAATCTCACCCAATTGCTCCATGTACATGCCCTATCAGTGGAAGAGGCAGAGCAGATGTGTCGCGCGTATGATGGATGGATCACTGGTATCCTCCTGGGAACATATCTGGGCAGAGTACAGCCTTTTGCGGCACTAGAGCGTCAGCGTGATAGTTCGGGCCTCGCGCTGCTGACCGAGAAGAATCGTAGCTATTTATTTGCTTATCTGGTTTCAGAAGTTTTTGAGCATGAACAAGATGTTTTTACCTTTCTCAGAGAACTCTCTATTTTTCCGCACATGGACCCTGAACTCTGTAATCTGTTGCTCTCGATGAGCGATACGAAAGAGCGTTTAGAACAGATCGAACAGCAGGGCCTCTTTGTTACGCACACGAGTGTAAAAGAGCGCACTGTGTATACCTGTCACCCGATTTTGCGTGAATTGCTCACCAATGACTTGAAGAAGAAGGAGCCGGAGCACTATAAGCAATTGCATGAACGGGCAGCAAAGCTTTTTTATGCCTCGCTCGACTATCACCGTGCGATTGAGCACGCACTTGAGGGAGAGGCATATGACTTTGGCATCAGTTTGATTCTTGAGCGTGCGCGCACGTTGTTGCGCAGAGGCTACTCGGAGACGCTGGCCTCTTGGCTTGATCTTTTGCCAATGGAAGCGCAGGAACGCTATCCACTTGTGCTGGTGATACGTGCGCAACTCGCGTTGATGAAGTATAAGCTGAATGATGTGCACACGCTTACTGAGAAGGCGTTATCAGTTTTATCAACGCTTCAGGATGAGGCGGTAACAACAATTAAGGCGGAGGTACTCATCGTTCAGAGTGCAACCTTTTTTCAAGCGGGTAATTACCTTGCCACGCGTCAACTCTGTGAGCAAGCACTCGATCTGCTTGCTCTTGACGAACGTGAATTGAGGGCACAAGCATACCAGCGTTTGGGGGCCTGTTATTGTTTGTTGGGGCAAAGTAAGACTGGTGTGGGCTATCTACAGCAGGCATTGCAGCTCTGGGGACGCGATACAGAGACACGGCAGACCGCCCTACTGCATATGTATCTGGCAAATGCGTATAACAATCTGGGGAATTATGCGTTGGCGGAACATCATCGTCTCTGTGCTATTCGTGGTTTTGAGTCTATTGATGATAGCTGGGGCAGGATACATAGTTTGATTGGTCTAGGGGCGACAAAACGCTTGCAAGGCATGTTGGTCGAAGCAGAGGAGATAGTGCAACGGGCACTGGACCTGGCGCGTCACACGAACTTTCTCAGTGGGCAGGCTTATGCACTACTCAACCTGGGCGAGATTTACCAGGATCAGGGGAATTATGTGCAATCGTTGAGTATGACTGAGAAGGGATTAGAAATTGCGCAAAGGATGCACGATACGTATTTGCTTAATGCCATCTTTTGCTCTTTAGCACTCACGTATCTCTTGATGGGTGATGCGTCCAGTGCAACGCTTTTGGTGAGTGAGAACAGCACGAGTACAGCTGTCGAAAACAGTTATGAAGGAGCACTTTTGCGTCTTACGAGGAGCATAATTCTCTTCTGGCAGGGACTCTATGCGGAGGCGGAAGAGCGTCTTAGCGCGCTGAATACCATGTTGAGAACCACTGAATTATACGCATTATCTCTGCGTACAGGTATTTATCTGGCGGCAAGTCAACTGGCACAAGGGAAACGTGAGCATGCACAGGCCGTGCTGGAACAGGTTGCTGTACAGGTCAAGCAGACGAACTGCGGGCATAGCGCGCTTGTTGAGCTGGGAAGGCTGCCTCTATTGGCGCAGGTTGCGCAACGTGTCCCCGCACTCACCTCTCTCTGGGGCAATGTGGCGGTGGGGGGAGTTGTTCAGGAACGTGGAGCTGCCAAGGAGACGCTGGTAGAGTCCGGTGAGGCTGTTGCAGGGTGCCAAATATTTGCTTTTGGTGAGCCTAAAGTAGTGGTGGCAGGCGAGCCAATTACGCGCTGGCGTACTGCCCGTGCACTGGAACTGTTCTTCTTTTTACTTGATAACGGTCGGCCTGTGCATAAAGAGCAGATCATGACGGCACTCTGGCCAGAGGCGGATGAGCACATCGAGCAAAATATGCGCACGACGGTCTATCATTTGCGCAAGGTGATTGGTGAACAAGGCATTCTTTATCGGGCTGGAACCTATGTACTCCAACTGGCAACTGTTTATGGCGAAAATATCTGGTATGATGTAGCGATATTTCGGGCACATGCTGCGCAAGCCAAAGAAATCCTGACGGACGAGCCTGTCGCGGCAGTGGCATTATTCCAAAAAATGGTGCAACTCTATAAAGGGGATTATGCGCAGACCTTTTATAGTGACTGGTGCGTGCAGCGTCGTGCTGAGCTACGTGATCTGTATATCGAAGCACATCGGCAGCTAGCTCTCTTCTGCTGGCGAGGGAATCAACTGGAAGAATGTTTGGAGCATTGGAAGAGTATCATCATGATCGATGATTGTTTGGAAGAGGCGCATGTCGGAATGATCCGCTGTTACCTGAAACAAGGGAAGCGAGCACAGGCATTGCGTCAGTATCAGCGTTGTATTGCCATCCTGCAAGAAGAACTGGGTGTTACGCCTGGTCCCTCCCTCCAAAAGCTGTCTCAGCATCTTACCTTCTCTTAACAGCAGAATTTTTAGTATCGTGGCACTGCTAACAGCGTATAACTCCTTGAAACTGTTTTATAACAACGCATACGTATACTTTCTCCCAGTGGACAGGTAAAGAGTCCCGCAAGATCATCGGCTTAGACGGATAGGTCAAATGATTGTCAGTCCAGGAAAGGGAGAATCAGATGCTTCTACACACAAACTTTCAAGCGTACCAATCAATGATACTGCAGGTTGTAAAAAATCGACGCATGTGGCTTGTACTTGCGCTGTTTGTGGTAGTGCTCCTCGGTGCCATGTTCTCTATGCGGGAAGTCGTTACAGGTATTGCTACTGATCCATGGCCCCTTTTTGCTGTCCCACCACACACACTTGTTACAATGTGACATTGTTAGACGAAGTAAAGGGAAAGTAGAGTAACGATCATCTCCCTTTTCATGCTACTAGAGAGAAAACGCGATGTCTTGGCTTGTATTGAACGAGATTCTTGGTCTGGCTGTGATCGATCTCAATTTCCAGAAGGAATTGCTAGCGCATCCGTTGGAGGCTGTGGAGAAAAAACAGTTCTCTTTAACAGCTCGTGAGAGAAAAGCGTTGGGTGAGATCAAAGCTGATACTATTTATCAGTTTACCTCCAGGCTTTTGGAACTGCTTGGGAATGAAAATGTGCTGTAGTGATACTCTTTAACGACCCCAATGAACGCACTTCGTAAGAACGGAGAAACTGAGTTATGGAAGAGAGAAAATATGCTCCAAATTATAAGCTGCGACGGGCACGTGAATTGAAGGGGTGGACACAAAGAGATGTGGCAGATCATATCGACTTACCAGATGCACGCACGCTACGCCGTTGGGAATGTGGTGATTCTGTTCCCAGCCTGCGCTACCGCGCAAAACTATGCGAAATTTTCGAGATGAGTTCAGAAGAACTTGGGCTGATTGTAGAACCATCTACGCATCTGCTTGAAAAGAGCGAAATGCTGCTGGAAACTGTTCATGCCTCCGAAATGGCAACAGAAACACCATTTACGCTGCAAGCATTGCACACCCTTGAGCAAACTGTCTCTACTCCGAACTACTGGAATCGCCAGCGTCTTTTAAAGAAGGTCTTTGCATTCTGGATCAAGGATATCCTGGAGCCGTCCTTTGCCCATACTCCACGTCTTGCCCTTACCTTGCAAGCACAATTACATGTTGTACTTAACCCCTGGCATCATGTTGTACAGCCAGAAAGACAAATTTCTCCGTTGGCCCCAGAAACAACACTTCTCGATGTCTATGACGATGCCTGTGGCGAGTTATTGCTGCTTGGTGAAACTGGCTCTGGAAAAACTATTTTGCTGTTAGAACTGGCTCGCAAGCTCTTACAAAGGGCCTTTGAGCAGAATGTACACCCAATTCCTGTTATTTTTACTCTCGCGTCGTGGGAGGAGAAACGCCTGCCTATCGCCGACTGGCTTGTTGAGGAACTATGCGCTAAGTATCAGGTGCCACAGCGGATAGCTCTGGAATGGGTGAAGAATGACCACATTCTGCCTCTGGTCGATAGCTTCGACGCGGTGAGTCCGCCTTTACGCAAGTATTGTCTACAGGAGATCAATGCATACCGCCAGATTCACGGTCTGACTCCTTTCGTGCTGTGTAGCCAGAAAGAGGCCTACTGTGACCTGATGGAAACTGTCATGTTGCAGCAGGCCGTTTGTATACAAGCTCTAAGCCTACAACAAATTGATGAATACTTTGTGAAATTGGCAGAACCATTAGACATTTTGCGCTGTGCTCTGCAGGATGACGAGGAACTGTTGCAGTTTGTGAGAACCCCGCGCATACTCCATTTGCTGGTTGCTGCCTGTCAGGGGCAGTCGCTTGAAAAACTCACTAGTTTAGCGTCTGCTGAAGAGAGGCGCAAACATGTCCTGGCAACGTATGTGGAATATGCATTGAGCATGCAAAATGTTGCTTCCACCTATTCTATCAAGCAGAGTATCTACTGGCTGACTTATCTTGCGCGGCAGATGAAGTCGCGTTGTCAGCGCGAAATTCGACTTGAACACTTGCACATAGACTGGTTACAGCCATTCTGGCAAACTATCTTTGCTTGTCTGCAGGTTATCGTACTGACCGGTGCGTTTTTGCTGTGTATGGTACCTGTCTTAAACCATGGTGCCTTTGGCATAATCACGCTGCAATCACGTTCTAGCGACGTATGGCTACTCTTTTTGGGCTGTTTGTCGTTCTGGTGGACGAACATGCTCGCTGGTTTTGTCTGTCGAGCACTTGAGAACCATCTCTTGATCAAGATAAAGCAAGGCGCGCGCAGTTCACGCTACATCGCTTTGCGTGATGGGAGCGTTGCTGCTGCGCTGTATGGTGGTCTTCTTGTGCTTATGAGCACTATTCTGTCCCAATTTTCTCTTCCTCTCGGCAATGAGCTTCCGGGCTATTTCGTGCTCTCGCTGGCTGTTGGGGCAATGATAGGTCTGAAGAAGACATGTGCAGGCTGGATGCGACACCGATTGTTGAGAGGTATTTTGTGGTTAAGAGGATATGCCCCCTGGAATTACAGTAACTTTCTTGATTATGCAGCAGAACATGTCTTGCTGTGCAGAGTCGGCGAAGGATATAGTTTCCCCCATCATCTATTGCTTGACTACTTCGCATCACGCGCGCCAGATACTTTTAATCCGTAATGCCTGGAACCGATAGCGTTGGAGTCTGATGAGGAAGGTGGTCTTATTTAGACCACTTTGGGAGTAATTCAATGCAAAACACAGAACTGGCGGTTCGTTTCTTTCTGCAGCTAGCTATTATTCTGGGTATCTGTCGCTTCGTTGGCTTTCTATCGAGAAAAATAGGGCAGCCGCAGGTAGTTGGCGAGATGATTGCTGGCGTCCTCATGGGTCCTTCACTGTTTGGTCTGATTGTGCCTGGTTTGCAGTATCAGATCTTTCCCAAAGGTGTTTCGATGAGTATCCTTTACGCTTCCAGCCAGGTCGGTCTGGTGTTATACATGTTCTTGATTGGCACTGAATTTGATATGAGTTTGCTTCGCCAGCGGCTACGCAGTGCGATATCGGTCTCCCTGGCTGGTATTCTGACGCCTCTTGTACTGGGTTGTCTGCTCACTCTACTGCTCATTCACCAGCCTGGCTTATTTGGGCCAAAAGTCACGCCAGGAGAAGCGATGCTCTTTCTGGGGGCGGGAATCGCTATCACCGCTTTTCCAATGCTGGCGCGTATCATCTTTGAGCGCGGTTTGGCGGGTACATCGCTAGGCACGCTGGCACTGGCGGCAGGCTCTACAGATGATGCTATTTCCTGGTGCATCCTGGCCGTCGTGCTGGCAGTTTTTAAACAAAATGCGGCTATCGCTCTGCTTGCTGTAATCGGTGGCGCACTCTACGCGGTGGTGACGTTGACCATCGGCAGAGCGTTGCTACGCAACCTGGGACGGATGGCGGACCGCCTTGGTGGTATAACTGGACCAATGTTGGTCATTGTCTTGATGCTCGTCATGTTTTGCGGTTGGCTGACTGATATAATTGGGATTTATGCCATCTTTGGCGGGTTTATTGTGGGCATCGCCATGCCGCGCGGTCTTTTTGCCAAACACCTTAAGAATATTCTGGAACCAATTGTCACAAACTTTCTGCTACCGCTATTTTTCGTCTATTCGGGCCTCAATACCAGCCTGGGCCTGATCAATAGCTGGCTCTTGTGGGGATTGGCCCTGTTGATCCTTGTCGTCGCTGTTTTCGGAAAAGGGATTGCTTGCTGGCTGGCCGCATTATGCAACAAAGAGTCGCACCGTGATGCTCTGGCTATTGGCAGTTTGATGAACGCCAGGGGATTGATGGAGCTTATTCTCCTCAATATTGGACTTCAGCAGGGCATCATCTCACAAACGCTCTTTACGATGCTGGTGTTCATGGCGATTGCAACTACACTGATGGCTTCACCCCTCTTTGAGCTTGTCTATGGGCGTTATAGAGTAAAGCCAGTTTCTGCTACACAACAGAGCACGTCAGCGGTAGCAACTAATGTTGAAATAGTCTAAGGGGACTTCCGAGAATAAATTGACAAAGAGAAGCCGAGATGATATCTCACAGGTGAGCGTTGCAGATGCGCTGAGTGCTTCTCCTAAGAGCGAGCGATAAGCCAGGAGGAAAAAGCCGATGTCACCCATTACCCAGACGTGCTTGGTTTTGAGCATCGTTATCGCATTCGGGATGAGTGCTCTGGCCTATGCACACCTGGTGCCCAAGATAGCCAGATAGACGCGCTGAGGTTGACCCGCTTTGGCCTTGATGGTTATTGTCCTGTTTTAGCTGTTCACTCTTCCCTTTGGAGACCATTCAATCTTGGGTGCTAGAACACTCTCTTTTTCACCTTGTTACTTGAATATGAGAGGAGAAAGAGGCAGAACGAGTACCCATTTTTGAATGGTCTCCTTATGGAGAAAACAAACGTTAACTCTTGCATAGGAAGCGTTGTGATAGCATAGCGAGGGCAAGACCTTCCAATGTTAGACCAATGAGAGCTTCGCCCAGCGTAACGTAGTCTGCTAGATTTGCATTTTTTCCTATCTGTATAAAAGGGCGACCGTGAAAAGCTGCCAGACTAGTGACCCATGGTCCCCACCATACAGGTATATGGGTATTTATGCTAGCCGGAGGATAAAAACAATAGAACAGTCCGAAAAAAGCAAGGACTATGAGATAGGTTAGCACAAGCCGTGAGAATCGATGTCCATAACCACCTAACCACAAGAACCACAAGAAGAGCCAATTCCAAGAATTTGGCCACTTTTTTTTAGTATTCCAGAATGCTTGCAGCCCAAACTGCTTTCGTTGGAGTATTTGCGCTTGGTAGGCAAAGTGGCTGGCCACCTCATTCATTCCTTGCTTTTGCAAAGCATGAGCTAACTGGCGATTAGCACGAATCGCAGTTTTATAGTCTGTATTGCCTTTACGTGCTTCTCGTTCATCGCCCAGTTGCACTTTATTTAACGGTGTATCTCCCCAGTCAATATTTGCCAGATCTACAGCATCCCAGCATATATCCACTATCGAAGAGCATTCTGCTAATGCAACATTTCGCATGGACGTTGTATGATCAACAAATGCGAAGCGAAGACGGGTGCTACCCACATGAGCTCCGCGTAGTGAAGCACCTTCTAAATCTGTAAATTCTAAATTTGCCTCTTCCAGATGCGCACCACGCAAACTGGCTCTTCTTAAGCATGCATGACTCAAATTAGCATTTTGGAGTTGTATAGCAGCAGCATCCTGTTGACCTGAATTGTTATCAAACTCATCCGACGTGAGACCTCCACGCAATTCAATAAGAGGTAGTCTCCGAAGATCAATTCCAGACCCCGCCAAGACCTGCTTGACACATACCTTCCCTATCCATTGGACGAAAACTCTTGTCAGGATAACCTCGCTTGGAGTAAGATGCAGAGGAGGGATGATCTAAGTTTTGCATCTTCGTAGGGATGTTGTCCTGGGAGGAGAGCTATGCCCAAACGCAGATATGAGCGCCGGGAACCCACCCATGAATGGTCCCAGCTTCGCCCGCACCTCAAAGATACCGCACAGATGAAATATGAATTGATTCGCCCTGTGATTTTATTTGGTGTGAGTGCAAAAGAGCGAGCCGCTGAAACGGGAGAAGCACGCAGCACGATCTATTATCAAGCGAATCTCTTTGATGTTGCAGGGATGGCCAGCTTGCTTCCGCCAGAACCGCCACCGCCGGTTCCCAAGCTGGACAAACGTGTGCTCCCGCCCCCCATGCGACAAGCCATTGTCGATCTTCACACCGAGTATCCTGAGCATCACATTGAAGAAATTGCTCGGATTCTTTATATCCAATTTGGGCGCAGGCCCTCAGCCCAAACGATCAAGCTGACGCTTGCCAATGGCCCCCAACCTTCCCGCACGACTCGCCGTTTTCCCCTCTTCTCGGAGATGGCTGATCCACGTGAGCGGCGACTGGCGATCATCCGGCTCCATGCAGAGGGCTGGACGCCCACATCCATCGCTGGTTACTTGGGTACGTCGCGTCAGACGGTCTACAGCACGCTCAAGCGATGGATTGAAGAGCAGTTCGCCGGGCTCGTTGACAAGTCGAGCCGCCCACATCAACCTGCGACGAAAGTGACGCTACGGGCCATGCAGGAGGTGAAGACCATGCAGGTCAATCCAGAAGTGGGGGAATACCGGGTGAGTGCTGCGTTGGAACAGCTAGGGATCAAGCTCTCACCACGTACTTGTGGTCGTATTCTGGCACTCAATCGAGACCTGTATCACCTCAAAATGCCTGCTCGCGGTGGACGTCCGAAAAAAGAGATGCCTTTCAAGGCAGAGCGAAGGCATCACTATTGGTCCGTCGATATTCGCTACATCGATATGCATCACGTTGAAGGTGAGGACAAAATCTACTGTATCAGCATCCTCGAAAACTACAGCAGAGCCATTTTAGCCTCGGCGATCACGCGTGTTAAAAGTCAACTAGTTTGTGCACCAAATGGCGATTACTTTGACCGAAAAACAAACGGATAATTGGATCAGAAAAGCTGAACCAGAAACGGCAACAACCCACGAAGGAACTGGCGATTATCCTGTTGGAGAAGAGCTGGCTTGTCCCACCTTCTCTCTTGTATGCTCCTGCTGAGCTTGCGTGGCACGGAAGCTCTCCACACCACTCATATCGAGAATGACCGAGTGGTGAACAACACGGTCCACTGCAGCCAGCGTGGTCATGGGGTCTTTGAAGATACGATCCCAGGCAGAGAACACCAAGTTGGTGGTAATAGGGGGTTTTTGCATATCCCCCCGAAACGGTGTACTCGTTTCGGGGGGATATGCAAAAACCCCCTTTAGCTGATAGTAAGGCATCTCGTCTAGCTGATACGTCATTACGGCCTGATTGTAATCCTTGTCCCAGCCCAGGAACCTTTTGTTGCAGAAGTTGCGTTACCGACTCAAATTGCCAGCCGGGCGGCCATCTTGCTCTCACGTACGATTTTAACGGCGGTTGTGTAATACCTCCACAACAATGTCCAACATATGTCGCTTGTTCCAGGTGTGTATCGTCATGTCCGACAAATTGTTAGTTGTAGGTCTGCTCGATATCATCCTGCACCACATCACATTTCATGTATCCAGCACTGATAAAATTATTGTCAGTGCTGGAAATTTATTCCTCCGTGAGAGATGCATTCTTTGCCACGTATTTCATTATGAATGACTAGGCATTGAGGAAAATATTACGCATCGGAGAAATACATATATTTCTCTGATAATTCCTTCATGGAACATATGAAAGGCGGTAGACAGCGTATGATGCTGTATGTAGCACTGCTCTTGAAGAGGCAGCCTGGTCGGAGTCTGCTTGCAAGTAGTGGCTTCCTCCTTGCAGCCTGTGCCTTGATTCTATTGAGTGCCACGACGCAAACAACTGTGCTGCAAGCGCAGCAGATTATCAGCCAGAATTGGCGTTCTACGTATGACTTAGTCGTCCTTCCACCTCAAATACAGGCACAAACAGGTACGACTCTCGCTCCAGACCAGTTCGAGGGATACGATGGCGGCATCAGTATGCAACAGTACGCACAGATCAAACAACTTCCCGGTATCGCAGTTGCTGCTCCCATTGCCTTTATCAGTTACGCGCAGTTTCCCACGACCGTCATTCAGTTGGGACCCGCTCATCCTGCTCCCGGTTTTTACCAACTCACCTGGACACTTACCGCTTTCAACGGGCAACACACCCTTACTGAGTACCACGCCAGTCTCAACGTGTATGCGTCTGCAACCTGTTCTGGCGAGTGCGGGTTGACCAGCCAGCAACAAGCTCTGTTAAATGCTATTGGGGTCAGCGATTATTTTTTTCCGCAGAATGGACAGTATCTGACTGGTGTTCCCGATCCCGGCACATTCCTGGTCGCAGCCATTGACCCGGTGGCGGAAAATCAACTGGTGCATCTGAATCAGAGTCTTGTGGAAGGAGACGCACTCCCAGAACAGAACAGTCTTTCTCTTGATGCCAGTCAGCCCAGCATCAGTGGCATGAATGCCAATGAGCAGGTTCCAAACTATGATGTCCCACTGCTCATCAACACGCAACCTCCCGGTCAGATTACCTTGCACGCATCGTTTACGCGCTTGCTCACCCCTTTGACCGACCCGCGGCAGATTGTGCAACACGGTGGCAACACCTATCTCAATCACCTCCCACAACAGACGGTATTTGCAGGTAATGTTCCCATTGCTCAAAATGATCTGCGTATTTTTGCCAAAGGCACGACGCTGGTACAACAAGGCACATCCCTCACCATCCAGGACAATGGTAGTCCGTCTTTTGCGCTGAACTTTGATGCCGGTCCTTCACGTCTGCATTACCAACCCGCAACACCTCCGCAAGGAGGGTCATCCCCAGCCTATACCCTTGTCCCGAGTACTGTCGGCAATGAAGGGGCAACCCAGGGAGATGAAGTTGCGTTCCGTGATCTCAATTCCTTGCCTGGCAACATGCAACAACAGGAAGGGACGATTGGCTACACGTACCAGACGGTCTTCGATACGATCTATAATGGGACGACCTATACTGTCCAGCCAGTCGGTCAATTTGATGGAAAAAAGCTCTCAGCTGAGTTTACGAATGCCTTGAACTGGTTGCCAGAGAACACCTATACACCTTCTCCAACGGTGCTACGGTATGATGCACAAGGGAATCCGATCAAGCCAACGCTTCTGTTGCCCACCACTAATTCGGCTGGGTTTACTTTGCAATCACCATTAGCACTCACCACCTTAGCAGCGGCTCAACACATTCGTGGAAATAATTGCATTAGCGTGATTCGCATTCGAGTAGCAGGAAATATCACTCCTGATGACGCGGGATGGAAGCGCGTTTCACAGGTGGCACAGGAAATACAACAACGCACCGGATTACGGGCCATAGTCACGCTGGGATCTTCTCCACAACCAACACTGGTCTATGTTCCTGGAGTAAAAGCAGGCCAATACCCGGGCGCGACGCAGACGATTGCTCCTCTTGGCTGGGTTGATGAACGTTGGATTGCTATCGGAGCAGGTATTGTCTACCTCAACCAGTTAGGAGAAACCCAGATACTCTTACTCAGTACCGTGCTGCTCGTCTGCCTGGGCTACTTAGCGGTGACGATGAGTTCACTTGTGTCGGCCCAACGCCGCGAATTAGCCGTGTTGAGCGCGTTGGGCTGGCGACCCTGGCACCCGGCAGGCATGTTCCTTGCGCAGGCCCTCGCTCTCTCACTCTGTGGAGGCGTCGTCGGCATTGGACTGGCATTACTCCTTGTCGCACTGATAGGAGCCAGTCCCCCGTGGCAAATCGTCGCCTGGACCATGCCGGGTGTGCTGGGGTTGGCTTTGCTCAGCGCCCTCTATCCCCTCTGGCAAATCTGGCGCATCCAGCCCGCCGAGGTACTGCGAGCAGGTACGACAGTAATGAAAGAAAGTACCACATCGCGCCTCAATCGCTGGAATGCCGCGTTCTGGTCGCGTCTACCAGCCGTGGGCGGCATGGCCTTGCGCAATTTGACGCGCTCCCGCTTACGAGCAGTGATTGCGATTGGCAGTTTGTTCCTCTCGGCAGTTCTCTTGACGGTGATGGTGGATGGGATTCTGGCGTTCCGGCAAACCTTGCAAGGCACATTGTTGGGCGATTACGTCTTGTTGCAAACAGCGGTGCCACAGATTGCGGGTGTGGTATTCGCCTTACTCCTGACATTCTTGAGTGTGGCGGACCTGCTGCTGTTGCAGGTACGGGAACGGCAGAAGGAAATTGGCCTGTTGCAAGCGGTGGGCTGGCGGGCGAAGATTGTGCAACGCTTGTTTGTGCAGGAAGGCTTGACCCTGGCAGTGGTGGGCGCAGTGCCGGGCGTACTAGTGGCATTGTGGGTATTGATGGCACGACACGCCGCACAGGGGGCGATATCTGCTCCACTGGTGGGATTGGGAGCGGTCATACTGATGCTCGTCGTGGCGGGGTTGGCGACAATTCCAGCAGTGCGGGCGGTCAATCGCCTACCCATGATGGATGTGTTGCGAGCGGAGTGATAGAATGAAAGACGACATGGTACGTCGAAACATGAAGGGGCCAAAGCGCGTGGTACTCAACAGCGAACACGATGAACCACCTGAACAGCCGAAACGATCAGAAGAACATAAGCAACATGAGCAATCGGAACATTTTGAACTGACTGATGAGCGTGAAACAATCCTACGGGTAGAGAAGCTGGATAAGGCATATACAATCCCTGATGGGCAGTTGCAAGTGTTGCATGATGTGAATTTAACGGTGCAACAGGGCGAGTTTGTGGCGATTACCGGGCAGTCGGGGTCGGGCAAGACGACGCTGCTGGCCCTGTTGGGTGCGCTGGATACGCCCGACTCCGGGGAAATCTGGCTGCACGATAAAGCGGTTCACAAATTGCGGGGCGTGGCCGCCGCCGATTTTCGCCGCGAGCAGGTGGGCTTTGTCTTCCAACTCTTCTACCTGTTGCCGAACTTAACCGCGCTCGAAAACGTGATGGCACCGTTATTGCCTTATCGCCGCAAGCTGGACTTTGATTTGAAAGAGCGGGCGAAAGACCTGTTGGAGCGCGTCGGTCTTGCAGGGCGCATGGGCCATGCTCCAGCGCGACTCTCCGGCGGGGAGCAGCAGCGCGTCGCCATCGCTCGCTCGCTCATCAACCGTCCCAACGTCCTGTTAGCGGACGAGCCGACGGGCAATCTTGACCCGCATACCGGAGCCGAAGTGCTGGATGTCTTGCGCGAATTGCAGCGTGCCGGGAGCCAGACGCTGATTATGGTCACGCACGATCCCCAGGTTGCTGCTCTGGCAGATAGGTGCATCCATTTGGAACAGTTGAGCAAGGTGTAGAGGAACTGGATAATAATGGATGAGGCATAGACAGTTGCC
>VFSW01007691.1_pt1 | contig 15596 bp, 12 predicted proteins | sample 5358111 | NCBI WGS metagenome assembly VFSW01 (sample SAMN11554181, study PRJNA540505) | mine drainage metagenome | isolation source: sediment from site ElyBrook_90M | place: USA: Ely Copper Mine, Vershire, VT | collected 2017
TTGCCGCCCTCGCCCGGTATTATACAACCCCCCCCCCCCCCCGGGGGCGCCGGGGGGGGGGGGGGTAACCGGCCGCGGTCGCGGCCGCTACTTCGAGAAGAACTTCCAGCCTCGGTCCTGATCCTGCGCGGCGTGGGTCAGGAGATGCTCCTCGACCTTCGTCCAGGTGTCGTCGCCGTCGGGGGGCGCGGTCATGCGCGCCCAGGCGAGCTCGGCCTGCTCGTAACGCTGGGAGATCTGCTCGAGATGGACGACTTCGTCGGGGGTGATTTCGGGGGTCGCGGGCTTCTTGAGGGAGGAGCGGCGCGACGGGGCTTTGGCGCGGCTGACGGCTTTGGCGGAGCGGCTCGGCTTCTTCATGCGGGAAACCTCCTGGCCCGCGCGGTTCGTCGGCGTCGACGCTGCGGGTCCTTGGAGTGTAAGGGGTGTTCCCCGTTTCCGCAAGGGGGTCAGTTCTCGGAATGGGCGTCGCGCAGGCTGAGGACGATGTCGCGCCAGACGTCGTCCTCCTGGCCGCCGAAGAAGAAATAGAGGTCGCTCTGGCCCAGGATATAGGCTTCGACGCGCGGGAAGGGGGACTGGACATTGACCTGGACCCCGGGCAGGGTCCCGATCTGGATGTTCTTGAGGATGAACTTCTCGCCGTGGGCCGCCGTCTTGCGCGACACGGCGTTGGCGAGGCTGGCGGCGCCGGTCAGGTTGGGGGGGAACGGGCTGGGGGCGACCTCCAGCCGCACGATGCCCAGCTGGCCGTAGAGGCCCTCGTCGATGAAGTTCGTGGGGTCCGTGCCGCGCTTGCAGAAATGGACGAGCTCGTCGCTCTTGCCCGAGTCCTTGAACTCGGAGACGCCGACGTAGTCCTTGGGCAGGCGCACGACCCAGCCCTTCGAGCCGACGAAGCCGGACTCGCCGGAGCCCGTCGCGGGCGGGGGCTCCGCCGGCGGCGTCGGCGGGGCGGATTTCTGGGCGAGCGCGAACAGGGCCACGCCCACGATCAGGGCGAGGCCGCCCATCAGCAGGAACTTCGCGGCCTTGCCGGCGGGCTTGGCCTTCTTCGCCGCGGCCTTCGTCTTGGGCCCGCGCAGGGCGTCGGCCAGGCAGTGCTCGAAGTCGACGTCCGAGACGCCCTCCTCGGAAAGCTGGCGGCGCAGGGCCTCGACCGAATGCTTCGGCAGGTTCTCGCGCAGGTACTCGACGACCTCGGGGCGGAGCATTCGTCGAAAGGCTAGGGCGCGTTGGCGGCGGCCAGGCGCAGGAGGTATTGGCCGTACTCGTTCTTCTTCATCGGCTCGGCGAGCGCGCGCAGCTGCGCCTCGTCGATGTAGCCGAGGCTGAAGGCGATCTCCTCCAGGCACGCGACCTTCAGCGCCTGGCGCTCCTCGATGACCTGGATGAAGGTCGAGGCCTGCAGCAGCGCCTCGTGGGTGCCGGTGTCCAGCCAGGCGATGCCGCGGCCCAGGCGCTCGACGTGCAGCGTCCCGCGCTTCAGGTACTCCTTGTTCACGTCGGTGATCTCGAGCTCGCCGCGCGGCGAGGGCTTGAGCTTGGCCGCGATGTCGAGCACGGCGTTGTCGTAGAAGTACAGCCCGGTGACGGCGTGGTTCGACTTCGGATGCTCGGGCTTCTCGGCGAGGCTGACGGCGCGGTACTGCGCGTCGAACTCGACGACGCCGTAGCGCTGGGGGTCGCGCACCTGGTAGGCGAACACGGTGGCGCCGTCGGGGCGCGCGGCGGCCGAGCGCAGGGCGTCGGGCAGGCCGTGGCCGTAGAAGATGTTGTCGCCGAGCACGAGCGCGACGCGGTCGCGGCCGACGAACTTCGCGCCGATGATGAACGCCTGGGCCAGGCCCTCGGGCTTGGGCTGGGCGGCGTAGGAGAGGCTGATGCCGAGATCCTTGCCGTCGCCGAGGAGCCGCTGGAAGGAGGCCTGGTCCTCGGGAGTCGTGATGATCAGGATGTCGCGGATGCCGGCGAGCATCAGCGTGGACAAGGGGTAGTAGATCATCGGCTTGTCGTGCACGGGGACCAGCTGCTTGCTGATCGCGCGCGTGACGGGGTAGAGGCGCGTGCCCGACCCGCCGGCGAGGATGATGCCTTTTATTTTTTCCGCGGCCATGGACTCTCCTAAAGCGATGCCCCCGGCTGGGCTCGAACCAGCGACCAACCCGTTATGAGCAGGCTGCTCTGACCAACTGAGCTACGGGGGCGTATCCAGGATTTTAGGACTTTTTTCGACGGGCGGGGGCGCGCCTGACTCGCTCCATGGGCAAATTGCGGCCAAGCTTTCCCTGCGTGTAAGCCGACCTTTCCCCCAACGTTCGCGATGTCGGTGGCGTTGTCGGTCTGGGGCTGTGACATGATCTGCTTTCAGTTGGCGTGTCCCGAGCTACTTAGCAGCAACTCAATATGACTTGCTCTGGTGAAAAATTCGGTTTCTTCCTCGATCTTGATAATGAGCTTGATAGCGACTTGCTATCAAACGGACGGCTTTTTGATCCGGTAAGACTGCTTGGGGCTGTTCCTGTTTTTTTCGGTTCCTTCCAGTGCTCCCATCTTGATGAGTTCTCGCACGATTACCCGGGCATACGGGAAGGAAAGGTTGCAGCCCTCGACGATTTGCTTGATGTTCGCGGTATTCATCTTCTGCACGAAACCAAATACTGTGCGATGTTTCGCCTTCCAGGCAGCCATTTGTGGCGGGAGCCCTGCCTCTGAGAAGGCTGGGGCAAGTTCATAAACGGCCCAGCGCCGCGAGCCAAGTTGATTGATCAGACCCAAGTCCCTGAGCCCCGCAAGGTCCGCAGTCGCCATGCGGGAGTCGCATTGGTTCAATCGGCTGTAGTCCATATTTCTGATCGTGTGGTGCCTTTTCAAGAGAGCGAGAGCCAGTCTCTGGCCGTCATTGAGGGGAAAGTCTGAGAATTGGTTGAGCCAGGAGACCATCGTTTCATCGAGTAGGGACTCGTTGGAGAACGTGACGCGGAAATAAGTTCGGCCGTCCTCGAACTCCGGGGGCGGCAGGTGAGCCTTGGCAAGTTGTGCGTTGATCGTCCGTATCCCCGATCCACGGCTCTCGGCCAGTCCTATTTCTTCGAGCATCCGCATCAAGTGGACATTTCGGGACGCCTGGACACCCGCCTCGCCTAGCGTCTCCTCGGTAACGGGGCCAAATAGGCCGCCGGGGCTTTGGACGACGAGACCGTCGGAGAACATCTTGACCTGCACTTGGCTCCCCCGTGCCCCGGGGCCGTAGTCCCTGTGGCCGACGGCGTTGACCAGAATTTCTCGGATGGCAAGCTCGGGATACTCCATGATCTCTTCTGAAATGAGGCCGGTCTTGAGCGTTCGGCGCTGCATGTTCCGGCGGATGACCTCTAGTGTCCCTTCCAGCATCTCTGGGATGGTGCCTTCGATTTTTTGATTCTCGATGATCTGGGCGCCATCTCTGGAGCCGGTCTTGATGGTCCCCGAATATCGCACCACCGTGATGCAGAGATTGGGGAACTCTGCCTGGGGATGCTTACCGAACATCAGCAAACCGGCCAGGCTGGGTGTGACCGGTGAATCCTTCGCCGATCGAACCGCGATCTTATAGACCTGCGAGAGAGCGTCGTCAGATTGGTTTAGATGCTTCGCGTGGGGACGGCGGCTCCGTAGCGTTGTGAAAAAAATCTTCACTCGTTCCGGATCGATGGCCTCCTGGTCAACATTTTCGGCGGGTCGAATATCCTCTTCCGGTTGTCCGCGCGCCGCCATGTAACTCTGAACCTCATAATCTGTCATCGCGCGGTCGCTGTCGCCGACACGGATATAGGCGCCTGTGGGCAAGCCCTTCGAGCGATAGAAGCACGGCTTGTGGTCGCGAGCGCACTCGGGGATGGATGCAACCAGAACGCGGGCGCTCCTTTCCACGGGGAATGTGTCGAAGGCGGGCCGGACCGGCGGCTCCATCTCCGCGCAGGCGTTCCCAACGTCGCGCTGAAGGGCGTCCAGGTTTTTCAGTCCAGTCGGTTGAAAGAGATCGGGGGACAATCCCAGAATCAGGGTTCCGCCGCCGGGACGGTTGGCGAGTGCGGACAGGGACTGCCACAGTCGAGTCGGGGTTCCGTTGGAGGCGTCCTTGACCTCAATATCATCTAGCTCGGAGCCTCTTTCCCGAAGGCTCTTGAGCAGTTCATCAAAATCGACTTTCAGCATTGAAGACCCCCTACTTGATACAGACATGGTAATACACTATCGAGTAAGTATCAAGTTGACGACCGGTGCAAGTCGGCAGACCTGGGGGGTGGTATTTCGTGCGACCGGACCGCCCTGTCTGGTGGGCGCTGGAGATGATCCGGGGCGTTCGCCGGTCGCGCTCTCTCGCTGTCCCCGGCATCATCTCACACGCAAACCCGTGGCCAAATGGCGGCCAAGCTCTCCACGAACGGCGGGAAACGGCGTGAAATCGCGTGAAGCGGCCGGGGGCGTATCCAGGATTTTAGGACTTTTTTCGACGGGCGGGGGCGCGGCTGACACGTTCGGCGGCTAAGTTGTGGACAAGCTCTCCATGCGTGTCACTCTCCAGGGGCTCTTGAATCGGCGGGGAAGTGGGGCTACGATGGTCCTGTGCTGGAAGAATGCCCGATCGTCATCTCATCGCGGCCGGGCCCACCGTGATCGAAGAAATCAAATTGTCGCTCGGTCTACGCGAAGACGGGTCTGTCGTCCACATCAACGAATTGCGCGAGCATTGCCGGTGCACGTGCTCGGGGTGTGGCGGACGCCTCGTCGCAAGGCTGGGCGACGTGCGGCAACATCATTTCGCTCATTACAATGAGTAAGGGTGTAAGGGGGGTGACGAATCCGCGCTTCACCGCTTCGCTAAAGAGGCCTTTCGCGCGCACTCTAGATTCAATGTGCCGCTGGCAGAGGTTCGTATAGAGAGCGAGAAGCTGATCATCTCCCCGCCGACCTACGTCCCATACACGGAAGCCATTGCAGAAAGGCGTGTTGCCGACATCATCCCTGACACTCTTGCGCGAAGGCAAGCACCCGATGCTAGTAGAGATCAAGGTGACTCACGAAGTAGACGCTGTGAAGACGGCGAAGCTAGAGGCTCTAGGTTTTCCCTGTATCGAAATCGATTTGAGCGGTACATATCGCAGCTTGGCAGATGGGAGGTTTGATCGCAAAGGTGTAAGAAAGTTGCTCATCGAACGTGTCGGGTTTGAGAAGAAATGGATATGTATCCCAAACCGACGTAAGTACGAGGATGAGCTTAGAGAGCGATTGCGATTAGCCCAAAAAGAAAGCGTTCGAGCGGCTCTAGTAATTCGAGAACAACAACGCGCCGTAGAGGAGGCGCGGCAACGCGCGGTTCATGATAATCAGTTGCGACTTGAAGAGCGGCATCGTCGCCTATCCGACGCGCGGCCTCACCAATGATTAGATCGGCGACCTGCGCTGAGATCGGCGCTTCGGCGTTCGTGGTCAGCTTCGCCGATGGGTTCCATGGGGTTCCAATTAATGAAAGTGTCGTTTAACTATTTTGGTCGTACACGATAATATGAATATTTTCAAAGCATTTTTTGTCGACTAAATCGTGACGGAGTGACGACAAATTTGAGGAATGCAATGCTAACTCGCACGGACAGCCTGATAGACAGCTTCGAAAACGTCGGCGTATAGAGCGCTCGTTCCTTCGTAGAGTTTGGTCCAACCAGTGGGAATTGGATAGGTGCCCCGGTCGTTGAGGGTCTTGTCGAGGAGGTTGATCTCGCGTTCGTGCTGCTTCAAGAACAGCGCGCCCATCTCGCGGTCCGCGATCAGCGCGAAATAAGCGTCGATCTGGGGGCGCGACATCTCCATGAAGGAGTAGACGTTGACGAAGACGTCGACCGACTTTTTCGGCAGCGTCTTCAGGAGGCTCGGCACGCCGAAGACGAGGCCGTAGTCCTTGAGGTTCTCCGAGGCGAGGACCGCGGCCGACTCGGGATAAAGCGCGGCGCGGCGCCCGGGGTGGCGCGCGGTGAGATAGTACTGGGACAGAACGAGAGACTCGGGCAGGTCGAAGATGAGATAGCTCGCGTTGGGCATGGCGGAAAGGACGACGTCGGCCAGGCGCCCGTAGCCGGCGCCGACCTCGCAGAAGACGACGCGGTCGTCCGGCTTGAACCCCAGCGCGTCCTGGATCCGGTAGAACTCGTCGACGGATTGGAGGAAGTCCAGGCTCAAGCGCTTGCCGCCCTCGACGACGGAGTCGCCGGAGCCGAGCGCGGGCTCCTCGAGGCGGCCGAGCAGGCCCCATTTGTCGCGCGGCGCGAGCGCGTCGCGGTAGACGTGGTGGAGAGCGGCGAAGTAGCGGGGGTTGTCGGGCTCGTAGGCGGCCAGGAAGCGGCCGAAGCGCCTCTTGAATTCATCGAAGCCCCAGCCGCGCAGCATGAGGCGATAGAACACGCCGATGATCGACCATTGCCGCGAGGGCCGGAAGACCGGATCGCCGTCGCGGAGGCCGCGGCGCGCCTGCTCGTGGCGCCGCCGCCACTCCGGCGCCAGGGCCGACGCCGGCCTCAGGTTCGCGGCGAGCAGGCCCGCCAGAAGCTTGGCGCGGCGGCCCAGCACGCTCCGCAGGCGGGCCGAGGCCGAGGAGGCGTCCGCCGTCGAGAGCTCGCGCCCGCTCATGGATGGCTCACTTGGAAGATCATCGCGCCCTCGGGGAGGTTGCGGTAGACCTCTTTCGTCTCCTTCTGCGCGCCGAGCCAGCGCGCGAAGAAGGGCTGGTAGGCGTCGGGCAGGTCGGCCACGCCGAACTCGTCGCCGTCGCGCGGGAGCTGGAGGTGGAGATAGTCGATCTTGTCGTGCTGGGCCAGGAGCAGCCAGTCGCCGGCGTGCGTCACGATGCGCTGCGTCCGACAGGGATGCCCCGTGAGCAGCGCGACCGTGTAGTCCTTCACGCTTTCGAGATTCGCCGAGGGCGGGACGTTCTCGCGGATCCACGCCATCGTCCGGGGCTCGAAGTCCGCGCCGGCGCTCCAGCCGTTGAGCGCGTCGAACCGCTCGAAGCGCAGCGGCAAAAGGACGAGGACGGCCAGCAAAGACCAGCCCAGGACGCGGCGCTTGGCGAGAGAAGGCGCGGCGGCCGCGACGATCAGGATCCAAAGCATGGGAACGATCGGGATGATGTAGCGGTTGCCGATCCACTTCCAGGTCAGGTGCAGGAGCAGGACGCCCGCCGTGTAGGCCGCGAGGACGAAGGCGCGCGGATCGTCGCGCTTGCGCAGGAGGCGGACCGCTCCGGCCGCCGCGAGCGCCAGCGTCGCGAGCGCCAGCGCGTATTGGCCCGGGCGCGGCAGCTCCGGAATCACGACGAAGCCCTCGCCGAGCATCTTGAGCAGCATCCGCGAGCCGCGGTCGAGCAGCGAGGCCGCGCCGCCCAGCGAGGCGAGATGCTCGCGCCAGACGCCGATGTAGTCGCGGGAGGCCCCGCCGCGGCGGTTGAAGAGCGTCCAGGCGGCCGCGGGGAGGAGCGAAAGGACGAAGAAGGAGACCGCGCTTTTGAAGCCGCGCGAATGCCACAGCGCCAGCGCCAGCAGCGCGATCAGGAGCGCGCCGTGCGGCCGCAGAAGCGGTGCCAGCGCCGCGCCCGCCGTGAGCCACGCCAGCGAGCGCCGCGTCGGCTTCGCGCCGACGCCGTCGATCAGCGCCAGGCTCAGCGCCAGATAGGCCGTGTAGGGGAGGATCAAGCCGCCCAGGCCGACGAGCACGGGGTTCAGGGCCGCGAGCAGGACCGCCGCGCCGGCGGCCTCGCCGCTCAGGAATCGACGCGCCAGTCGCCAGGCCAGGAACAGCGCCAGCGCCGCGAAGGCCAGCGGCACCGCGCGCAGAAGCCCCCAGCGCGGCGCGACGAGCGCGGCCGGGACGGCGAGCAGGAGCGGAAAGAGCGGAAGGAACTGCTCCGGAGCGCCGAGGCCTCCGGGAAACGCGTAATGCCCCGAGGCGATCGAGCGGGCGAGGAGGATATTGGCGGCGTCGTCGTTGAGGACGCCGACGGGCAGCCGCCGCGAGGAGAGCGCGTACAGCGCCGCGGCCAGCAGGATCGCCGACGCGATCGCGAGCCGGCGCGGGGAGAGCGGGAAATTCCAGGCCGCCGGTCGAGCCCGCATTTTCAAATACTATCATTTGACGAATGGCGGAGACCCGGGAAGCGGCGGCGTGCGCGGTCTGCGGCGAGAGCCGCGCGGCCTTCCTCTTCTCCGCCCGCGACCCGGACGGCCTGTCGCCCGAACCGTTCGGCCTCGTCCGCTGCGGGAACTGCGGACTGGTCTTCGTGAGCCCCCGGCCCGCGGCCCAGGCGCTCGGCCGCTATTACTCCCCGGGCTACTACGGCAAGCCCGGCCTCGTCGCGGGCCTCTTCCTGGCCGAGCGCGCCGCCAAGGCGGCCGCGGGCCGCGCGCCGGGAAAAATACTCGACGTGGGCTGCGGCGAGGGGTCTTTCCTGGCCGCGATGGCGCGGCGCGGCTGGGACGCGCACGGCGTGGAGATTTCCAAGGAGGGCGCCGCGCGCGCGTCCGCGCGCCCCGGCGTGAAGATCTGCGGCAGGCCTCTCGAGGAATGCGGCTTCGAGCCCGGGAGCTTCGACCTCGTCACGCTGTGGCACTCGATCGAGCACGCCGCCGATCCGGAGAGCCTCTTGAAGCGCGCCGCCGAGCTCTTGAAGGACGACGGCGCGGCGCTGCTGGCCTTCCCCAACGCCGACAGCTGGGACTTCCGCCTGTTCGGCGCGCGCTGGTTCCACCTCGACCCGCCGCGGCACCTGAATTATTTCTCGCCCGCGACGATGGAGCGCCTTTTGCGGAAGTGCGGGCTGCGGACCGAGTCCGTCGGCCAATTCTCGCTGGAATACAACCCGTTCGGCTTCGTCCAGAGCGTCCTGAACGTCCTCACGCGGCGCCTCGACTTCCTGTACCGCCGCGTGAAGGGGACCTTGGCCGCGGGCGAGCCGGGGTCGTTGCGCGACGCGCTCGTCACCGCCCTGCTGCTGCCGCCGCTGCTGGCGGCGTCGATCCCCTATGTCCTGCTCGCGGCGGCCGCGGGGCGCTCGGGCTGCGTCGAAGTCCGCGCCGTCAGGTCAGGCGCGAGCGGTCGGGGTCCAGGAAGTAGACCGGCCGGCCGGTGACGTTCTTGTAGGTGCGGGCCAGGTACAGGGCCAGCAGCGGCACGACCAGGAGAAGATAGGCCAGGCCCAGCACCGCCGCCAGCGCCCCCGCCTCGACGAGCGTCAGGTCCAGCGCGGGCCACAGGATCGCGTAGGCCAGCGCGAACAGCGCCGAGAGATAAAGCGCCAGGCGGAGCGGGAAGGTCGACGAGGCCAGGAAGCCGCCGACGGCGAACTGCGCCATGCGCAGGACGTTGTAGTGCGTGCGCCCGCGGCGGCGCGGACGCCGGGCGTACGGCACGCCCTCCATGCGCAGGCCCACGTAGCCCAGCTCCGCGCGCAGGAACGGGAAGGTCGTCCGGCTGACGAGGACGGCGTCGCGGACCGTGCGCGTGAACATGGAGAACTCGGCCATCCACAGGCGCGTCGGGCCGTCGGCGATCTTGCCGTTGATCCAGTAGAACAGCCAGCGGAAGAAGACCAGGACCGGCCCCTCGGGGCGGTCGGAGCGGATGCCGTAGGCCGTGTGCGCGCCGGCGGCGATCGCGGCGGAGAACTTCTCGAGCAGCTCCGGCGGGTCCTCGCCGTCCACGTCCACGATCGCGTAGAGGTCCGCGTCGGCGTTCGAGAGCCCCGCGACCAGCGCCGCGTGGTAGCCGAAGTTGCGCGACAGGGTCGCCACGCGCACGCGGCCGTCCGCCTCGCGCAGGGCCAGGATCTCGTCGAGCGTGCCGTCCGCGCTCGCGTCGTTGACGAACAGGAGCGTCCAGTCGACGGGGAGGCGGTCGAGGACCGCCTTGGCCTCGGCGTAGAACGGCGCGACGTTCTCGGCCTCGTCGAAGCAGGGGACGACGACGGCGAGGGATTTCCGGGCCATGCTACCAGACGACCTTGTTCTTGTAGTGGCGCACGACGGCGCCGATCTCGCGGTCGAAGAATCTCCGGTTGCGCCAGCCGAGCGCGCGCAGCGGCGCGTCGTCCACGCCGTAGCGCACGTCCTCGCCCTGCCGGACGAAGGCGAACTTCACGTGCTCCTCCAGCGGCGTCGCGCGCCCGAAGTAGGCCTTCAGCACGCGCGCGATCACCTCGCGGTTCTCCAGCTCGGCGTTGCCCGAGACGTTGTAGATCGTCTCCGGGCGCCCCTTCTCGATGATCGCGATCAGCGCCTCGGCCGTGTCGGCCGCGTGCAGCCAGTTGCGCCGGCAGGTTCCGTCGCCGTGGAGCGGGATCTTCTTGCCCAGCGCGAGGTGCTTGACGGCCTTGGGGATCAGCTTCTCGGGGTACTGGCCGATGCCGTAGTTGTTGGTCGGGCGCGCGATGAGATAGGGCACGCCGTGCGTGCGGTGCCAGGCGTGGATCAGCATGTCGGCCGACGCCTTGGAGGCCGAGTAGGGGTTGGAGGGCTTGAGCGCCGCGGTCGCCTTGTGCGCGCCCTCGCGCCGGTCGCCGTACACCTCGTCGGTCGAGACCTGGAGCAAGGTCGGCATCTCGTAGTGGCGCTTGGCGCGGATCAGCTCCAGCAGGTTCTGCACGCCGAGGATGTTGGAGTGCAGGAAGCGCGAGGCGTCGACGATGGAGTTGTCGACGTGCGTCTCGGCCGCGAAGTTCACGACGAAGTCCACGTCGTAGAGATGGTCGAGCGACGCGATGTCGGCCTGCAGGAACTCGAAGGTCTTCCACCGGCGGAACTCGGCCAGCAGCTCGGGGCGGGCCGCGTAGGTCATCTTGTCGACGCCCCAGACGCGCCAGCCCTTCCTCAGCGCGGCGCGCGCGAAGTGCGAGCCGAGAAATCCCAGGCAGCCGGTGGCGCAGACGGTCTTGATCGGGGCTCTCATGTCAGTTCGCGGCCGCGAGCCGCGCCTCGGGGACCGGGATCAGGAACTCGCCCGCGTAGCCGGCCGCGCGGCAGCGGCGGCGGATCTCCGCCTCGAAGTTCCAGGCCAGCAGGAGCAGGCAGTCGACCTTCGCCGTCTTGAGCGCGTCGACGCCGACGATCTTCATGCGCGCGCCGGGCGTGTAGAGGCCCCATTTCCGGGGGTTGTCGTCGATCGCCTTCGGGACCTGCTCGGCGCCGAGGCCGAAGAAGTTCATCAGCGTGTTGCCTTTCGCGCTGGCGCCGTAGGCCCAGAGGGTCCGGCCGGCGGCGCGCAGGCGGAAGACCTCGGCGCGCAGGCGCTCGCGGTTGTCGAGCACGCGCCGCGCGAACGCGTCGTAGACCTCGGGGTCGCGGAGGCCGAACGCCTCCTCTCGCGTCAGGAGGCCCTTCAGGCGCGCGGAGGGCGCGCGCTCGCCCGCGCGGGCCGCGAAGAGCCGGATCGTGCCGCCGTGGATCTCGGGGAAGTATTCGGCGTCGAAGACGTCCAGCCCGCGCCGTTCGAACAGCGCCGCGAGCGGCGCGATGCCGACGTAGGAGAGGTGCTCGTGGTAGGCGGTGTCGAACTCGCCTTTCTCGACGAAGTCGACGACGTAGGGGCACTCGAGGGCGAACGCGCCGCCGGGCGCCAGGCAGGCGGCGACGGCGTCGACGAAGCCGGCCATGTCGTCGACGTGGGCGAAGACGTTGGCGGCGGTGATGATCTTGGGCCGGGCGACCTCGCGGGCGGCCTTCTCGGCCAGCGCCGCCGACCAGTAGCCGCGCCAGGTGCGCAGGCCCTTCGCGTTCGCCTCGGCGGCGAGGTTCTCCGCGGGATCGACGCCCAGGACGTCGAGGCCGAGCCCGCGGAAGGCGGCCAGCAGGCAGCCGTCGTTGGAGGCGATGTCGAGCGCCAGGTCGCCCTTCGCGGCGCCCGCGGCGGCGGCGGCCGCGCGGGCGAACTCGGCGAAGTGGTCGCGGATGGTCGCGGTCGTGGAGCTGACGTACAGGTAGCGGCGGAACATGCGGTCGGGGGAGACCGCCTTGGTGAGCTGCGAGAGCCCGCAGTCGAGGCACAGCTGGAGGCACAGCTCCTCGGCGAACTCGGGCTCGCCGAGGGATTTCTCGTCCAGATAGGAGTTGGCCAGCGGCGTGCGGCCCAGGTCGAGGTAGCGGCGCAGGCGGGCGCTCCCGCAGGCGCGGCAGCGGTCCACCGTTCTCGACGCGAGGGGCTCGGCCATGTTCGCTTGATTATAGATTAAGCCCCGCTCCGGGGTGGCGGTCATTCCGGCGCGGCGGGCGGAATTTGTATTGTCTGCTCAGAATCACGGAGACCGCCATGCCCGACGCCGCCGAGAAGACGAAGACCTTTCAGCTGCGACCGCGCGCGACCGCCTACCTGACGCCCGCGCCGGCCGCCGTCGCGGACCTGGAGCTCTGGGAGGCGCTGGACGCGGCCTACCGCGCGCTGTGCGCGATCATGTTCAACTTCGTCCCCGGCTCCGGCCATCCGGGCGGGAGCATCTCCTCCGGGCGCATGGTGTTCTCCCTTCTTTTCAAGAATCTGCGCTACGATTTTTCGCGCCCGGACTCGCTGGACAACGACCTGCTGGTCTACGCCGCCGGCCACAAGGCCACGGGCCTCTACGCCGCCTACGCCCTGCGCGACGAGCTGGTGCGCGCCGCGCGCCCCGACCTCCTGCCGGCGAGGGACCGCCGCCTGCGCCTGGAGGACCTGCTCGGCTTCCGCCGCAACCCGACGCAGGGCACGCCGCTGTTCAAGAAATTCGGCGTCGTCGCGCTCGACGGCCACCCGACGCCGCTGACGCCGTTCGTGCCGGTCGCGACGGGCGCCTCCGGCGTGGGCGACGCGTCGGCGGTCGGCCTGGCGATCGCGGCGATGGACGCGTTCGGCGCGAAGGGCCCGCGCGTCCACATCCTCGAGGGCGAGGGCGGGCTGACGGCCGGCCGCGCGCACGAGGCCATCGCGACGGCCGCGTCGGCGGGGCTGACCAACGCGGTCATGCACCTGGACTGGAACCAGTCCTCGATCGACTCCGACCGGGTGACGGCCGAGGGCGACAAGCCCGGCGACTACGTGCAGTGGGATCCGCGCGAGCTGATGTACGTCCACGGCTGGAACCTGGTCGAGGCCGGCGACGGCAGCGACTTCGCGCGCGTCCACGCCGCGCAGGCCGCGGCGCTGGCGCTCGACAACGGCGCGCCGACGGCGATCGTCTACCGGACCACCAAGGGCTGGAACTACGGCATCACCGGCAAGGCCTCGCACGGCGCGGGCCACGCGTTCTGCTCGCCGGAGTTCTACGCGAGCGTCAAGCCGTTCGAGGACGCGTTCGGGGTCCAGCTGCCGCGCTTCTCCGGCGAGAAGACGCCCGACGCCGTCGAGGCCGCGTATTGGGACATGCTGAGCGCGATGCGCGAGGCGTTCGAGACGAAGCGGCCCGAGGTCGCCCGCTTCGCCGCGGCCGCGGTCGCCGAGGCCGCGCGCGCGACGCCCAAGGGGCGGCCCGTGCGCGAGGGCGGCCCGGACCTGGAGGCTTTCTACCGGGCGAAGCTCAAGCCCGAGGAGACTCCGGCGGAGCTCCGGCCCGCCGCCGGCAAGGCGGCCACGCTGCGCGGCGCGCTGGGCGAGACGCTCGGCCGCCTCAACGCGCTGACGCGGGGCGCGTTCCTGGCCTGCGCGGCGGACCTGGCCGAGTCCACGAGCGTGGCGGCCGTCAACAAGGGCTTCCCGAAGGGCTGGTACCAGGCGCAGCGCAACCCGCTGTCGCGGCTGGTGCCCGTCGGCGGGATCTGCGAGGACGCGATGGGCGGGGTGGTGTCGGGCATCTCCAGCCTGGGGCTGCACGTCGGGGTGTCGAGCTCGTACTCGGCCTTCATCGCGCCGCTCGAGCACGTGCCGGCGCGGCTGCACTGCATCGGCCAGCAGATGCGCCATGAGGCGACGGGCGAGCCGAACCGCACGATGATCATGGTCAACGCTCACGCGGGGCCGATGACGGGCGAGGACGGCCCGACGCACGCCTGCCCGTCGCCGCTCCAGCTCCTGCAGGACAACTTCGCGCCGGGGGCCGCCATCACGCTGACGCCGTGGGATCCGGCCGAGATTTGGCCGCTGATGATCGCGTCGCTCAACGCGCGGCCGGCGCTGATCGCGCCGTTCGTGACGCGGCCCGCCGTTCCGGCGCCGGACCGGGAGAAGCTGGGCTTCCCGCCCGCGCACGCGGCGGTCAAGGGGCTCTACGCGCTGCGCCGCGGAGGGAAGGCGGCGGTCGTCCTTCAGGGCCACGGGGTGGCGACGTGCTTCGTGCGCGACGTCCTGCCCAAGCTCGACGCGGCGGGCGTCCAGCTCAACGTGTTCTACGCGGCGAGCGCGGAGCTCTTCGAGCGGCTGAGCGCCGAGGAGAAGCGCGCGATCTTCCCGCCGGAGATGGCGCAGCGCTCCATGGGCATCACGGACTTCACGCTGCCGACGCTGTGGCGCTGGGTGCGCTCCGACGAGGGGGTGGCGGCGAGCCTGTATCCGTTCAAGCGCCAGGGCTACCTGGGCAGCGGCTCGTGGGAGAAGGTGCTGGAGCAGGCCGGGCTGGACGGCGGCGGCCAGCTTCCGGCGATCCAGGCCTGGGTCCGGGCCGTCGAGGCGCGCGTCCCCTAGTCCGGCTTGAAGCGGAGCCTCGTCGCGTAGGACGAGGTCTTGCCCGAGATCAGCAGGTTCAGGGTCAGATCGTAGAACGCCGACGCCTCCGAGGCGCTGAGCCGTTCGCGGACGACCTCGTCGGCGAGATTCAGGGCCAGGTAATTGGTCTCCTCGCTGTCGGTCCGCGCGCTGAGCAGTCCGTTGACCGCGTCGTACTCGACGCCGTGGCCGAAGGCTCCCAGGGCGCGCCAGGCGCGGAGGGGAACGCGGTAGGCGAGGGTGCGCCGCAGGCCGCCCGGATGGCCGCGGGTCAGGGCGTCGCGGAAGACGATGATCTTCTTCCACGGCGGCGCGCGCAGCCACGTGAGCTGGGCCGGCTCGACCTCGTCGGGGGCGCCGCACTCTTCGATGATGGCTCCGGCGAGCAGCCTGGAGCCGTCGGGCCAATCGGCGATCGCTCTCCGGGCGATGTTCGTCGCCGCGGGCGCGAGCGGCTTCCTCGGCTCCGGCGACGGCGCCGAGCGCGCCGCCGCCGCGGCCAAAACGAGGAGAAGCGCCGCCGCGGCCGAACGCCCGATTCGGAGATTCATGGCCCCCTCCCGCTAAGGCCAGTATAGACGCGCCGCGTCAGAAGGCTCTCATGGGAGGGTCAAATTTCATTCAAACAAACGCTCCGACGGAAAAAGAGAAGGCCGCGGCTACCTGTTGAGGTTCAGCGCCGTTGGTGAGCAGAGTGACGGTGACGTTGGCGACCGCCACGGTGCCGATGAAGATGGGCTCAGGGGAGCTCATGGGCCCGGTCGCGAGCTGGAGGCTGAAAGGGGTCGTATTCTGGGGGACGTCGACCGTCGCGCCGTTCATCACGTTCGTCACCGTCGTGAGGACCGAGGTGTACGAGCAGTTTCACGTCATGCCGAGAGACTGGCCGGGGTTGTTGGGGTCGGGAACGA
>VFSW01007692.1_pt1 | contig 15596 bp, 13 predicted proteins | sample 5358111 | NCBI WGS metagenome assembly VFSW01 (sample SAMN11554181, study PRJNA540505) | mine drainage metagenome | isolation source: sediment from site ElyBrook_90M | place: USA: Ely Copper Mine, Vershire, VT | collected 2017
AAGGGTGGCGCGCGCGCTTCTGCGGATGAATCTCTGCGGATGGTCGCCTTTGCGCGGCTGATGCTGGATAACTTCGCGAATCTGAGCGCGTCGTGGCCATCGCAGGGGCCGGAACTCGCTGGGCGCGCGCTCCACAGCGGCGCCAACGACTTCGGCAGCACGATGATGGAGGAGAATGTCGTGAGCGCCGCCGGAGCGGATGTCGGCGAGAGCATGACTGTCGCGCAGATTCAGTCGAATATCCGCGCCCAGGGCTTCCGCCCGGCCAAGCGGGATAGCGACTACAATATCCTGGAACGTTTCGAGTGAACACTCTCTGGCGCCAAGCCTTTTGGCGCCAGAGAGTTGCGCCTAGCGCCGGTCAAACTCGCGTTCCAGAGCGGAAAGGCTGAGTTTGACCAGCGTGGGTCGCCCGTGGCAGCAACTCTGGTAGGCGCTGGCGCCTTCGAGCTGACGGATCATCTCACGCTGCTCATCAGGCGAGAGTGACTGACCCGCCTTGATCGCCGCTTTGCAGGCGACATTCGCCAGCGCATGCTCCTCCCAGGTCTCACCGTGGCTGGCGGCGTCAGCGTCCGCCCCCGCCAGCGCCACGATCAGGTCACGCAGCGATTGCCCGCGCAGCTTGCCCGCAAGCGTCGCCGGGACTGCCCGCGCCAGCATCGCCTCCTCGCCGAATGGCTCGATCTCGAAGCCGATGCGCCGCAGCGCCTCCAGATGCTCCTCCACGTGATCACGCTCAGCAGGCGCCAACTCCAACGCTGTTGGCTCCAGCAGCAATTGCGCCGCCCCCGCTTGCGAGCGCCATTCGGCGATCATCTTCTCCAGCAGAATGCGCTCGTGCGCGGCGTGCTGGTCAACCATGTAGACGCCATCTGGCCCTTCGTCGATGATATACGCCTGCGAGACCTGGCCCAGCACCCGCAACGCAGGCATGCGTGTCCCACCCACCAACTCATCCGCCGCTGGAGCGCCGGGAGCGATGAAGCCATTGACTCGCTCACCTGCCGCGATGCGCCCTTGCCCGGCCCAGAGCGAGGTAGCCGACGGCGCTCCATCGCTCATGGCATCCGCAACAACTCCCTGGTCGCCGCCAGGCGCCTGCTCCTCGCTGATAGGCGCCGCAGTCGCAATCTGCTCGCCATCAGCGGACACAGGCGCATCCGTAGAAGCGGCTGAAAATGGCCGGAACGCGCCCAGTGGCCCTCCAACCGGCTCCCACACGGGGGCTGAGAAAACGCGCGGTGACACCTCAGGTGTGCTCGCTGTCTCGATTACCGCCGCCCGCACCGCGCGCTGCACAGCGGCGTAGACCTGTCGCTCGCGCAGAAACTTGATCTCCGTCTTGGCCGGATGAACATTCACATCCAGTAGCCAGGGATCCAGCGTCAGATTGACCACCGCAATTGGATGCCGTCCCGTCAGCAGCAGCGAATGATAAGCCTCCTCGACGGCGTAACTCAGCGAGCGACTTTGCACCCAGCGACCATTGACGAAGAATGACAGATAGTGCCGCGTCGCCTTGAAGCTGGTAGGCTTGCTGACATAGCCGCCAACGCGCGGATGATCCGGATCAGGCGAAGCCATTTCCCCTGCGCGCTCATCAGCAGGCAGGGCAGTCTCGCCGATGGGAACCATCTGCTCAGCGACACTCAAGCCATAGACAGCGACCAGCACATCGAACAACTTGCCTGAGCCGCTGGTGTGAAAGACCTCGCGCCCCTCGCTCAGCGAGATGAAGCGCACACCCGGGTAGGCCATCGCATACTGTTCGAGCAGGCGCAGGCTGTGACCCGTCTCGGTTGCGCGTGTCTTGAGAAACTTGAGGCGCGCGGGCATCGAGCTGAACAGTCCGCGCACGGTGACACTGGTCCCCTGTGGCGCGCCCGCCGGAACGACTGGTCCGACCCGACCCTCCTCGACAGTCAGCTGCGCGCCAACGCCCGCGCCACGCTCTCGGCTGGCCAGCGTCACACGCGCGACTGCGCTGACACTGGCCAGCGCCTCGCCACGGAACCCCAGTGTGCGGATGCGCTCCAGATCGTCGAGGGTGGCGATCTTGCTGGTAGCGTGGCGGATGAAGGCCAACTCAAGTTCATCCGCCGCGATGCCCTGACCATCATCCACCACACGAATCAGGTCGAGGCCACCACCTTCCAGCTCCACACGCACGCTGGTAGCTCCGGCATCGAGCGCATTCTCTACCAGCTCTTTCACCACTGACGCGGGACGCTCCACCACTTCACCGGCGGCGATCTTCGCTGCGATTTCTTGTGGCAACCGCTGGATAGCCATAAACGTTGCGCTCCTTACTGGCGCGGCCTGGTTTCCCGGCATCTTCAAAGGAGAGAAGCGCCGGATCTAGTCAACCTTCGCGCGTACACCGCGCGCTGAGACATAGGGATCTTGCGCGACGACAAATCGCCACGGCCAGTCTGCCGCCTGGCGAATGCCAATACGCGGCGTTGTGGCGATGACCAGCGCTTCATCTTGCCCCGGCGTCTCGCAGATCCAGATGTCGGAGCCGAGCAGATCGCTCCCATCATCGCTGGTCGTCAGCGCCAGCGCCTGACAGAGCCGTCCCGGCCCGCGCGCCAGATCACGCGCGGCAATGCGCTCACCGCGTCGCTGGCGCATCAGCCCGACGCCCACCTGCGGACGAATCGCCCGTAGCAGCGCCGCCGCCGCGACTCCTTCCGATTCTGTCACGACATTCAGACAAAAGTGGATCCCATAGGAGCGATAGACGTAGGCGGTTCCCGGCGCCGCAAACATCGAACGGTTGCGGGGAGTCTGGCCGCGAAACGCATGCGCCGCGGGGTCAATCGCCGCGATATACGCCTCCGTTTCGACGATCATCCCGCCAGCCACACCTTCTGTCGTGCGCCGCAGCAGCGTCTTGCCAATCAGATCGCGCGCCACCTCCAGCGTTGGCCGATCATAGAAAGCGCGCGGCAATGGCGCCAACTCCAGCGCATCGTTTACGGCCACAGCGCTCCCTTTCTCGCCAGCGGCGCGCCCGCGTGCGTCATCACGCAGTTTCGCTGCTTCGTGTTATACACTGCTATCAGCGCCTCTCGCGCTACACCAACCTACATGGTACACCAGACAGGAGTCCCTATGACGAACGCGCAGGCGCTACCGAAGCGCTCAGAGATACCGACAGAATTGACCTGGAATCTGAGCGCCATCTATCCCACCGACGCCGCATGGGAAGCTGAATTCGCGCGCATCGCCGCGCTGCTGCCGGGTGTCGCGGCATTCACCGGGCGACTGGCTGAATCAGCGCAGACGCTGCTCGCAGCCTTCACCACACGCGATAACGCTGGTGAAGCGCTCAGTAAGCTCTTTGTCTACGCCCACATGCGCATGCACGAGGACAGCGCAAACAGTGTCTATCAGGCGCTCGCTGACCGTGTAACAACGCTCGCTAATGAGTTCAGCTCGGCCACCGCGTACATGACGCCAGAGATTCTCGCCATTCCCCAGGAGCGACTGGACGCTTTCGTCGCTGGCGAGCCGGGGCTGGCAGTCTATCGCCACCAACTGGATGAGATTACCCGCGAGCGTCCGCATATACTCACCGCTGAGATAGAGAGCCTGCTTGCCCAGGCGGCGGAGGTCGGCTCAGCCCCGGAGCGAATCTTCGAGATGCTCAACAGCGCTGATATGAAGTTGCCACTCGTCCATGATGAACAGGGAAACGAGACACAGCTCACCCAGGGCAACTACGGCGCCCGCTTCCTCGAAAACCAGAACCAGGCGGTTCGGCGTGAAGCATTCGAGGCGATGCAGGGGACGTACAACAAGTTCCGCAACACATTCGCAGCCACACTGGGCGCTCAGGTCAAACGCGATATCTTCTTCTCTCGCGCCCACAAGTACAACTCATCACTGGAGGCGGCGCTCGACCCGCACAATATTCCCGTCAGCGTCTACAATAACCTCATCTCCACCGTTGACGCGAATCTGCCACTTCTGCATCGCTATCTGCGCATCCGCGCGCGTGCGATGGGGGTCGAGCGGCTGCATATGTACGATCTCTATGTGCCACTGGCGCGTGAGATCGAATATACCGTTCCATTCGCGCAAGCGCAGGAGCGGGTCGCCGCCGCGCTGGCGCCACTGGGAGCCGATTACACTGCGCCACTGTCGCAGGGATTCCGGTCGCGCTGGATAGATGCGCTGGAGAGCGAGGGCAAGCGGCCCGGCGCCTATAGTTGGGGCAGCTATGGCACCCAGCCTTACGTCCTGCTGAATTATCAGGAAAGCATGGATAGCATGTTCACGCTGGCCCACGAGATGGGCCATTCGATGCACTCGTATTTCACCTGGGCCACGCAGCCCTATCCCTACAGCAGCTACACGCTCTTTGTCGCGGAGGTCGCCTCCACACTGAACGAGGCGTTGCTCACCCACTATCTGCTCCAAACCGCCGAAGATCCCGCGCTGAGACTCTATGTCGTCAATCACGCGCTGGAGACCTTCCGCACCACACTCTACCGCCAGACACTCTTCGCCGAATTCGAGCGCGAGATTCACGCGCGCGCTGAGGCAGGCGAGTCATTGACGCCAGAATCGCTAAGCGCGCACTACAAGGCGCTGAACGACAAATACTATGGCGCCGAGGTTGATGTAGACGACCTGATCGCCATCGAGTGGGCGCGCATCCCCCATTTTTACTCCAGTTTCTATGTCTATCAGTATGCGACGGGCATCTCGGCGTCAACTGCGCTCGCTGGCCAGATTCTCAGCGAGGGTGAGCCTGCGGTGCAGCGCTACAAGCGCTTCCTCTCCTCCGGCTCATCCGACTACAGCATCAACCTGCTGCGCGACGCTGGCGTGGATCTCTCGACGCCGCAACCGATTCAGGCCGCGCTCGATACATTTGGTCGCTATCTGGACCAGCTAGAAGCGCTGCTGTAGCGCGCGACAAGGGAAAGCGAGTAGAATCGCGGATGCGCACAGGCGTGCGGTATGGTATTCTGGGCGGGACATTCGATCCGCCGCACATCGGTCATCTGGCGCTTGCCCAGGAGGCGTACTCTCGCCTCCTGCTCGACCGTGTGTGGTTCGTACCAGCCGCAGCGCCACCGCATAAGCAGGGCCAGCCGATCAGCGACGCCATAGACCGGCGCGCGATGGTCGAGCGCGCCATCGCAGGCGACGAGCGCTTCGGCCTCGATACGCTAGAACTCGAACGCGGTGGCCCGTCTTACACTGTGGAAACCCTGCGTCAGCTGCACGAACGCTGGGGAGCCACCGTATGGATCGGCTTTATCGTCGGCTGGGACATGCTGCTGAACCTGCCCACCTGGCGCGAGCCAATGCATGTGGTGGCGACGCTCGATGCGCTGATCGCCACGCGCAGGCCGGGCTATTCCGCGCCAGCGGACGAAGAGCAGGCGCTCGCCGCACTGGAGCGGAGCCTGCCAGGCGTACGCTCGCGATTGGAGATTCTGCCCGCTCCACAACTCGACATCTCATCGTCCGAGTTGCGCGAGCGGGTCGCACAGGGCCTTCCGGTGCGCTATCTCACGCCAGACCCCGTTTGCTCGTATATCTCAACGCATGGGTTATATCGCCCGGCAGAGATCGCGCTAGACCACCCCTCATGAGCGCGGGGGTGGTCTTCGCGGCGCCTGGTTTGCTGTAGTACTAGCGCCATTGTGCGCGAGAGAGGAGCGATCACGGTGAAATTCGCCGATCTCGCCCTCAATGACCAGGTGCGGCTGCGCAAGCCGCATCCATGTGGCAGCTATGAGTGGCGCGTTGTGCGGCTGGGCGCTGATATAGGCCTGAAGTGCCTGGGCTGTGGACGGAGAGTGCTTTTGTCGCGCAGTGAGGTCGAAAAGCGTATCAAAGTCATCGTCCATCGTGGCGCGGATGACATGCCGAATGTGAGTGATAAACCAAATGGCTGATGTACGACACGCCCCCGGCGCCACTGGGCCACTGGCGAAGAGCAGCCCGAATGGCGTCGAAAACGCGCCGCTCGAAGCAGAGGCGCTCTTTGTCGGAGGCCACACCGGCCCACTCACACTGAGCGGCCAGCACAGAGTGGCGAATCCCAGCGCGCCGACAGTCAGGCGTGGGTTCATGTCGCTCTTCCGTAATAGCCTGTTCGTGCGGCTATGGATGGCGCAACTCATCTCGCAAACAATTATGAACGCAGCGAACTACGCCATGATCGTGCTGGTCACGAAGGAGAGTGACTCAGCGCTGGCCACCAGCGGCGCGATCGTCGCGTTCAGCTTGCCTGCGCTCTTTCTAGGCGCGCCAGCAGGCGTTCTGGTAGACCGCTTCGACCGCCGGCTTGTGCTGTGGGTCAGCAATATCCTGCGAGCGCTGGCGACAGTCGTTTTCATCTTAGCGCGCATTTTCGCGCCTGGAAGCGTCTGGCCAGTCTATGCGCTCACCTTCTTTATCGCGATGGTCGGACAATTCTTCACCCCAGCGGAGGGCGCCGCCATCCCCCACCTGGTACATCGGCAGGAACTCATCAACGCGCTGGCGCTCTTCAACATCACGTTCACACTCGCGCAAGCGGCTGGGTTGATTGTGATCGGGCCGCTTGCCTTGCTGCTGATTCCTTCGTTCCGCCTCGGCGGGGCGACTTATGGTATCACGATCACCTCGACGATCAGCCTCTTCGCCATTATTACTGTGCTTTACGTCGTCTGCGGGTTCCTCATCCTCTCCATACCGCATCGTATGCTGCGTGCGCCCAATACGAGCATTGTCACCCAGGGCGCCGTGCGTCGGCGGCACGAGGGCGCACGGCTACGCGGCATCTGGTCAGGCATCCTGGAAGCGGGGCGCTTCATCACAGGTGATGCGTTGCTGCACATCGCTGTCTGGCAGCTCACGCTCGCGGGTATCGTCGTCTCGATTGTCGCAATGATCTCACCGCGCTTCGTGCAGGTCTTTTTCCATCAGCCACCTGAGCTTGCCGCGCTGGTCTTCATCCCGGCGGGCATCGGTCTGGTCATTGGATCAGTCGCTACGCCAAACATCGCACGACGCCTGAAATATACCCGCACGATCACGGTTGGTGTCATTCTGCTCGCGGGCAGCGTCGCATTTCTCGTGATAGGTTATACGACTGCTCCGTATATCTTTGGAAAGCAGTGGTGGGCTGCGCTGCCGTATCTTGGCGGCATGCTGACGCTCACCTTCCTGATCGGCATCGGCCTGGATCTCGTCAATGTGCCAGCGCAAACCAGAGTGCAGGAGCGCTCGCCTGACTGGGTAAAGGGTCGCGTTCTCTCGGTACAAATCATGCTATTGAACGGTATCACAGTGGTATTCGTACCCGCCATCGGCTGGATCGCTGACCATATGGGACTTCCGAGCGCGCTGTTCATCGTCGCTGGGGTTATCGGAACCGCAGGGATGTTCAGTGTCTATCTCGGTTCTCGCGCACGATTTACGCGCGCCCATCGCACCGATAGCCGACCTGGAACGCCGGAGGGCAACGCATGAGCCGTCCCTTGCGACAATTGAAACGAGAACCAGAGCGCATTCTGGTGACGGCTCTATGCCCCATCGGCGATACGCTATTCCTTACGCCTGCGCTTGCCCTCCTGCGCGAGCGCTTCCGCGACGCGCATATCAGCGTCGTCGTCTCAGCGAGCAATGATGGCGTGCTTGCCGATAATCCCGACATAGATGACCGCATACTCGTCCCTGAGCGCGGCGACGAGCCAGAGGCAGCCCTGTTTGCGCGCGGCGTACTACGTCTCAGCCAGGAACGCCCAGACCTGATCGTGAATTTCTCCGCCGCAGGCTCGATTGTGACATCCATGGCAGGGCTGCGGGCGCCACGACTCGGCCTCGCCATGCCGCCACTCTGGGAACTTGTAGGCGCACGAAGCGCAGCATACCGTAGTCGGCATGCCGTGGATCACTATTTCAAGGCAATCGAGCCAGTCGTGGCGCCACCACTGACAGCGGATGCTCGCGCGCCACGCTTCTATCTCACAGGGGAAAGTCGGCACGCTGCCCGCGCCCTGCTCGTTGCGGGCGGATCGAAACCCAGCGACATCATCGTGACGATGCACGTCGGCGGCGATGGCTTCGATGGGCGTAAGCGCTGGGCGGCTGAGCGATTCGCACGTGTCGCTAACTACCTCGTCGAACGCTTCGATGCGCATATCGTGCTGCTCGGAGGCAAGGCTGACCTGCCCATGACCGATCGCACCGCCGCGCTGATCCAGCGCAATGTCCGCTCATTGACTGGCAAGACCTCGCTCAAGGTCACTGCCGCGCTCATCGAGGCTTCCGCTCTCTTTATCGGCAACGATTCCAGTCCGTTACATATCGCGGCGGCGGTCGGCGTCCCATCGGTTGGGATCTTCGGCCCTTCCGACTGGACGCAGTTTCATCCCGTAGGGCAGCCCGGCTACCGCAGCCTCTCGCTGCACTCCGACCTGCCTTGCTCGCCGTGTTTCCGCTTTGTCGGCAATGCGCCACTCTGGCAGGTGAATACCTGCTACTCCTATGCCTGCCTGCGAGCGATTGACGCGCGACGTGTGATCGAAGCGGCGGTTGAGCTGCTGCAAAGCACGGTTTCTCCCGCCACAGAGCGCGAGCCAGCCCGTTCGCAAGAGCTACACTGACTCACGCCACGCGCCAGCATCTCGCCTGCTTCGCGCCTGCCACACGGCCCAATGGTCGTGCGCGCCTACACCACTCGCGGCGCGGCATGGTACCATGCTGGCGTTGGACGCCATCGCGTCGCTGGCTGCCGCAGACAGGAGGATCAATGATCGCGCGTGGGAAACCGCAACTGCGTGAACGACGTGGCGCGATGATGGGACTGATCATCGTTGGCCTCTGCGCGACGCTCACCGCCTGCGCCGCCGGATCCACCAGCGCATCTACGGCGACCCCCATAGCCACTGTGACGCTCGCCCCGCCTGCTACACTTACGCCTGGTGGCCCACCCACACCCACCATCACGCCGCTACCCGGCTCCGCCAACCTCGCAGGCGCGACCGACATCTGCACGTCACCCATCAGTGTCTCGACGACACTGCCCCCTGAGATTCCACCATACAATGGGCAGTTGCGTCTGGCCGAGACGAACAAAGGCGATGCGGAGTTTGGCTATTGCGCCAGCGATTCCGTTGACGCCATCACCAGCTTCTATACCGCGCAACTCCCTGGCAAGGGCTGGCAGAATATCCAGACCTTTACGAACAACGCCACGCGCAACCTCATCGCCACTCGTGGCTCCGAGCGCCTCACCATCACCGTCTCGCCTGATGTTGTGCAGACAGGTAACGCGGATCTGCTCATCATCGTCAACGGCGTGAGTGGCTGACACGCGCCAGCTTGCCAGTGTCACTCAAAGTCGGCGCTCACAGGCATGTGATCGGACGCCAGAATCACCAATGGACTGGAAACTCTATCGCAATGGACTGCCCGGCGTGCCAGCGATGGCGACGCGAAGATATAGTCAATCCGCACGACTGGCGTAGGCGTCTTCGTCGTATATCCCGACTCTCCCGGACGCAGCGTGCGATAAACATCCACATAGCCTGCCGCCAGCAACGCTGGAATAGCCAGCCTGGGCTGCGCATAGGCATGTTCCGCGAACGCGACATCCTCGTCGGTAAACGCCTCGTCATTGCTAAATGTATCCGCCGGACTGAGGGCATTAAAATCGCCCAGCAACAGACGAAGCTCATCATCCGCCGGGCCAGTCAGCCGCAACAGCGCGTTGATCTCCGCAGCGCGCCGCGACTCACCGCTCACATTGGCTTTGAGGTGGGTCGTGATGATCCGTAGTGGCTGCCCATTCCACAGCGTCTCGACCTCCAGCGCAGTCTTCTCGAACTCAGGCGCCCGATGATTTTTGCTGCTTCGGACAGGCAGGTGTGTCAGCAGCGCCAGATGGTACTCGCAATTCGCTTCCGCGAAGATCAGCGGCATCGCCAGCTCATGGGCAAGCCGCTCGATATTCTCGCGGCTATTCGCCTCCTGAATGGCGACGATATCAGGGCTTTCATTGCGGATGATGTCGCGGATAAAGGGTATTCGTTCCTCGCCACCTACGAGAATGTTGTAGGTCAGCGCGCGCAATGGCATACGTGGCTCCTCCTCGTTAGGCCTTGCTTGCGCACTGTATGCCTCCTCTGACCTCAGCGGCTCTCACTCGTGTCAGCCCGCATGATGAGACAGGTTGAGGTAGCATGCGCATAGAGCTTCCCATCTGGGCCAGTCAGACGCGCCTCAGCCAGCGCGATCTGCCGACCAAAGTGTAGAACCTTTCCCTCGCCAGAAACAACACCCATTCCGCTTCGCAGCGGGCGAACATAGTTCACTTTGAGTTCGACAGTCGTATAGGCTACGCCAACCGGGGAGAGTGATTGCACCGCGCAGCCTATCGCTGAATCGAGCAGCGTAGCAGCCAGCCCACCATGCACAACACCGATGGGATTGTAGTGGTACTCCGCTGGCTCGACATCGAATACCACGCGGCCCGGCTCCACAGTCCTCAGGATAAATCCCATCAGCACACTAATCGGTGGCGGCGGCAGTTCGCCTGCATCGATTGCGCGCAAATAGTCTATGCCGCTCAGTCGCCGCCGCTGCGCCTCGCGCAGCGCCTCCGCCGGGTCGTGCCAGCGAATGGTACGCTCACGCGCTGGCGTAGCATAGCTCATCGCTCACACCCGCGATTTAAACTACCAGCCAGATGTAGCGGTCTTGCGGCCAGCATGGCGCCAGCGCCAGCCCTCTTCATGCGCATCGCCTGAGACGCTGCGCCGTTTCGCCTCATGCGCCGCGACATTATCGCGGGCGACCAGCGCCGCGACCAGCGCCGCAACCTGCTCATCCGCGAATGGCGCCTCCGCAGCCTCGCTGCGCTCCTGCCCTGCCCATGTCTCTGGCCGCCACTCCTCAGCGATATAGTCTGTCGAGAAGTCGCCCGCACGGAAACGCGGCTGACGCATCAGCCATTGCGCAAAGGGTATGGTCGTGCGTACCCCAGCGATCACATACTCGTCGAGCGCGCGGCTCAGGCGCGCGATAGCCTGCTCGCGATCCTGTCCCCAGCAGATCAGCTTCGCCAGCAGCGGGTCATAGTTCAGCGGGATACGCATGCCCTGATAGAGGCTGCTATCCAGGCGGACACCTGGCCCGGCTGGATCGCGCAGCGTGACCACTGATCCAGCGGCTGGCAAGAACTTGTTGAATGGATCCTCCGCCGAGATGCGCGCTTCTATCGCATGGCCACGAAAGACGACATCCTCCTGACGCACACTGAGCGGCAGCCCCCCCGCGACCCGCAGCTGCTCACGCACGAGGTCGAGACCAGTGCGCCATTCTGTCACTGGATGTTCGACCTGGAGACGGGCGTTGACTTCCAGGAAGTAAAACTGCCCATCTGGCCCCAGCAGGAACTCCGCCGTTCCCGCATTCGTATACCCGACTGACTTCGCCAGTCGCACGGCTGAATCGAGCAAGCGCGCGCGTGTGTCGTCAGTCAACACTGGTGAGGGCGATTCCTCGATCAGCTTCTGGTGTCGCCGCTGGATAGAGCATTCGCGCTCGCCCAGATGAATCACATTGCCGACCTGATCGCCAAACACCTGCACTTCGATATGCCGCGCAGGCATGACCGCTTTCTCGATGTAGACTGTCGCATCGCCGAATGAGCTGAGCGCCTCGCTCTGCGCCAATCGTAGCGCTGATTCCAGTTCATCGGGCCGATGGACGAAGCGGATGCCTTTGCCACCGCCACCTGCCGCAGCCTTCAGCAGCACAGGGAAACCGATGCGCTGGGCAAGTTCTAGCGCCTGTGCGGCGCTCTCCAGACCGGTATCATAGCCCGGCGTCACTGGCACATGGGCTTCCTGCGCCTTGCGCCGCGCCGCTGTCTTCTCGCCCATCTCGCGCATCACGCGGGCGCTCGGCCCGACAAACGTCAAGCCTGCCGCCTCGCAGGCATCCGCGAAAACGGGATTTTCCGAGAGGAAGCCATACCCAGGGTGGATGGCCTGTGCGCCAGTCTGTCGCGCCGCCGCAATGATCTTCTCGATAGCGAGATAGCTCTCTGCGGCAGGCGCAGGCCCAAGCCGCACCGCCTCGTCAGCCAGCCGTACATGCGCCGCCTCGCGGTCGGCGTCACTATAGACGGCGACGGAGCGCAACCCCAGATCACGACAGGCGCGGATGACCCGCAGGGCTATCTCACCCCGATTGGCGACCAGCACCTTCGTAAATGGCAACCGCTCATCAGGCGCAGACGCAGCATGCGACGTACTCTTTGGCATCGTTGTCTCCGGCAGATTGTTGGAAGTCGCTCAGATCAGATGGAGAGCCGGGCCACGCAGGAATAGCCGCGTCGCTGACTCAGTGCGACAGCAGCATCACCAGCCGCCAGTATATCACCCTGCGCTGCCGCAGGGGCAGGCGTGCGTTGCTTCCATCCGCGACCGCAGCGCGGTACAATGCCCGATACATTCGTCATGGAGGAGTTTCACGATGTCACTCGACGCCAGCGACTTCGCCGATGCCGCGCTGCCTCCTGTCACCCAGCCACCACGGCATGTCGTGGTCGGGCCACGCATCGCACCCCTGCGCCCACTGAGCGCGCCTCGTCTGCCTGGTTCGAAGTATTACACCTTGCGCTATCTGCTCGCATCCCTGCTTGCCGAGGGTGAGAGCCTCGTCGTGGCGCCCGCGCTGAGCGACGATACCGCCGTGCTGATACTGGCGATACGCGCGCTGGGCGGCGCGGCGCATTGGGAGCGCGAGGAACGCGCTGGAGGGGACCGCTGGAACTTGCGCATTGTGGGGGTTGGTGGGCGCCCACAGCTGCCATCTGGCGCGCCACTACAGATGGGCAATGCAGGAGCTGCGCTGCGGCTGTTGCTGGGCATCGGCGCGCTGTTGCCAGAGGCTCGCTTTGAGACTGACCATCCAGAGTCGCTCGGTCGCCGACCCAACAGTGATTTGCTCGATGCGCTCCGCTCGCTGGGCATCACTGTCGAGGCGCGCGAGCCGGGCGGGCTACTCCCAATCACGCTGAGAGGCGGCCCACCACACGGTGGCGTGGTCAGCGTTTCTGGACTGAACAGCTCGCAGTATCTCAGCGCGCTCCTCTACCTCGCCCCGCTGCTGGCCGATGGACTGACCATCCATGTCACCGGTGGCTTGCGCTCGCAACCGCTGGTTCACGCCACCCTGCGCGCGCTGGCGGCGGCGGGTATCGCTATCGAAGCGGCGCCTGACCTGCTCACCTTCCATGCGCCAGGTGGGAAGACCTACCAGCCACGCCACTTTTACATTCCCGGCGATATCCCATCAACGGCTGCGCTGATCGCGGCGGCTGTCGCGCTGGGCGCGCCGCTGCGTCTCGACGGCCTGGCAGCGCAGGATGACGATCTGCGCGCGCTACTCGCAGCCTGTGACACGCTGGGTCTGCCACTCACCAGCCAGCCAGCCAGCGACGGCGCCAGCGAGACGACACTCCTGCTCGCTGACGCTCCGATATCGTGGCCGCCTGCCAGACTGAGCGAACAGCCACGCCGCCTCGATGGCGACACCATCATAGACAGTGTGCCGACGCTTGTGGCGCTCGCCTGTTTCCTCCCCGGAGAGACGCGCTTCGAGAACGTAGCGACACTTCGGCTGAAAGAGAGCGACCGCATCGAGGACCTCTGCGCAGAGTTATCGCGAGCAGGCGCGGATGTCACCCCGCAGCCAGACGCCATTATCGTGCGCGGGCGACCTGAAGGCATCGCAGGTGGTACGACGGTTCACGCGCACGATGATCATCGGCTGGCGCAGGCGCTGGCCATCGTCGCCATCCGCAGCCAGCGCGGCCTCACCATCGAAGGCGCAAACGCCGTCGCCAAGAGTTATCCCTGGTTCTTCGACGACCTCAGCGGAATGGGCGCCGCAGTACGCGCAGTGGGCGAGCAGTAGACGAGCGCTAGACGACCCGGCGCACAGGCGGGAGTGGAGCATTCCAGTTCAGTGTGGAATGCTCCCCTCCTGGAGGACGGATGCCACGGAACGCTACAGGACGCCTAACGCGCGCCTGCTTTAGCTGTCTTGCGCTTCTGCCGTGGCTGTGGATAGTACTTCTCCATTGTGCGCTTGTTGCGATACCATGCGAGGTCATCAGCATAGCGGAAGATGAAGTAGTAGAGCCAGTAGATCGCCAGCCCCGCGCCCCACAGCGCCCACAGATAGCGCCAGACACGCCACGCAAAGAGCGTGCTGTCCATGCCAAAGCGCATGCCGATCAGGATGAATCCGACCAGCGCCAGCGGCCACAGCTGGTTCATGATGCGATCCAGAACATACTTGTTGAGCGCGTGGTGGCCGACGAACCGCTTGCGGCCCTCCAGCGCGTAATAGATCGGGAGAATCAGGCCCAGCGCGCAGAAGATGATCCAGGGAAGATAGAAGTGGAAAACCTCTGGCTTGCCAGACGCTGTATTCAGCCCCGCTGTCTGCGGATCTGTGAAAAGCCAGGAAACAAGACCTTGCATGGCGGGCGCCCTCCTCGAAGGACTTCAGGATCAGACAAGCGCCCACCGTCTCATCTCACTAGTCACCGCGCGGAGGGCCGATTCATCATAACAGAGGCGCCCGAAGGGGGTCAAATCCGATGACCGCAGAAGTTCTACCCAAAATCGGGAGTCGGGTGGCAAGCGAGCTGGCGGCTGAAGCCACGCATGGATGGCATGCGGGCCGCGTAGCCCGCCTGCGCAGGCTGGGGCTGGCGCACGTGAGTCGGCGCAGGCCGACTTCGCGGCGGATCGCAGACCGCCATCCAGGCGCGATTTCAATCGCCAGCCGCTGCTCGCCGCGAATGCGCCAGCCCGTTTTCCCGTCGCAAGATTGTTGACGAGGGGCCGGTTTCAGCCATATACTGTACAGGCGTCCGCATGCGCCTGGGGGCTGTGGACTGCGGCACATCGGGCGACGTGGCCAAGTGGCAAGGCAAGGGTCTGCAAAATCCTGATCACCGGTTCGAATCCGGTCGTCGCCTCCCAATCCGACCTAGCGAATCCCGTCCTCCATCTGAAGGGCGGGATTCGCTGCGTTTGCGCGCGGCGTCGCCCCATCCACATAGCCCGCCATGCGCAAGCGCGTGTGTGATACGCTGGCGGTAACGCAGACAACGCGACTATGCCCTATTCTAGCCAGGAGAAGAATCGGTGACTAGCCCAACCACCTCCACCCGCGCAACCCACGCGACTGCCCGTCGCTCTCCCCGTCCGCTGGCGATCTCCGTCGGCGTGGCCGATGTGCGCCGCGCCCCAGACGCCACGTCAGAGCTGGTGACGCAGGCGCTGCTGGGCGCCGTCGCGGTTCCGCTGGAGACGGCGCAGGGCTGGACGCGAATCCGCCTGGTGGACTATGAAGGCTGGACGCCGGATGACTGCCTGGCGCAGCCAGCGCGCCGATCGGCGCAGGTCGTCGTCGTCAGCGCGATCCGCACGCCGCTCTACAGCGCCTCGCGCGGCGTGGCCAGCGATGGCGAAGCGTTCGCGGCGAGCATCGCGCCGATCACCGTCGCGGGGCCGCGGCCAGCCGCGGGGCGTGTGCGGGTCGCGCTGCCGGGT
>VFSW01007693.1_pt1 | contig 15594 bp, 13 predicted proteins | sample 5358111 | NCBI WGS metagenome assembly VFSW01 (sample SAMN11554181, study PRJNA540505) | mine drainage metagenome | isolation source: sediment from site ElyBrook_90M | place: USA: Ely Copper Mine, Vershire, VT | collected 2017
TTTATGGATTATGATCTGGGCTACTTCGATCTCGAAACCCGGGTCCTCGAACCACGGGAGAATCCCTTCGGCCCAAAAGTGTTACCCATCTAACCGGTACATTCTGTTACCCATGTGTCCGGGTCGGACCGTTTGTGTTTGGCGCGCCCGGCGGGATTCGAACCCACGACCCCTGCCTTCGGAGGCCATCAAACTCGTAGTGCATTATACTGCATAAAACGTCATTAATCAATGATAAAACAATGACTTAGGTTGACAAATCATCATGGGTCATTTACCGTTGAGCTCATTCAATCCCTATCTAAAGCGCCGAGATTTCTTTCTATTTGGGCACACAGAAAAGTAGCAATTTTCGACGACACCGCAAATTGATTTCCCCTACTCTGCGCTGGTATTCGCCTGCAAAGCCGCTTGGCGACGATCAAGAAACGGGGTGAGACGTTGGATATCCGAATCGGGGACCCCGGCTGCGGTGCAGGCCTCACGCCAAAGCCGGCAAACCTCCAATACACTGTCCAGAAGCTGGGATGCATCTCCACGCGACAGTCCAAAACTTGACGCAAGCCTAAGGGCCCCCGACCTATCCGGCGGCGACGGAGACCCCAAAAAATCGAGGGCATGGTCTGCTTGGCCTGGCTGTGGCACCAAATCATAGGCGGGTGACAATCTCAAGCTTCCCGCTTTCTGCAACAAACTGAAATTACCTGGGTGATCATCGGTATTGCCCAATGCGATGTTGAACACCATCTGCCGGTAAAACCGTGGCAAATCGGACGGGTCCGCACGCAATCGCATCGCATCGGCGAGATCGGTATAGGACACACTGCCAGTACTATCCATCACGGTACCCAACGTCAGCATATGATGGGATCCAAAACGCCCCACACCCAAAGGCTTCAGATCAAAGCGTTCGACAAGTAGTACAGGATGTCGCGCAGTACCAGCAACCTTAAAATTTGCTGGCGCCAGCCCGGCCTGCTGAGCGAGTGACAGGAAGGCAGCCTCAAGCCTGACTTCATCCTGTGTGTCGTCATGACGTGCAAATTTCGCAATCCACTGCCGCCCGTCCCGGCCCGCAAACAATGCCTTGGGGCGGGCACCCCCTGCGCTCGTACCACCTCGATAAAGGCGCTGTAGCAGTGGATCTGCAATGGGCTCACCCCGGGCAAAGAGATCGGCGGCCTGATCCAGCGCAGTGAGATTGCGCTCGCCAAGCACTGGATGCGTAGGTGGCCGGCGTTCATGGAATCTTGTAAATGACAGCGCACCGAGTGTACGTCCACCCGCGGCGAGCAGCAGGTCAGGACCGGGCGACAGCATGTGGCCACGGTGCAGGTTGTATTCCTCAGCGAGCAACTTCCGGCCCCACCGTCCAGGCAAGGCATCAGCCAGAACAGCCGGAAACCCAGGATGACGGGGAATACGAATGGAATCAGGCTGCAGCGGTAAGTGCGCGGGATCCAGGGAAAATGCCTGAGGGAATGCGAGCCAGTTGTCCGTATATCGGAACTCACCGGCCTTCACCTCCTGGTTCCTGGGCGAAGGCTCCTCAGTAACTAACTCGGCTGCTCGAATCGTGATGCCATTAGGCAGCGTGATCCAGATTGCAATCGCTTTCATGAGCGCCGGCGCCGTGCACGTTGTCGGGGAACTGCAGTCGGGACGGCGTCAAAAAGGGATTGGTGGGCCAGTAGCTGATTGAGTTCGTCCAGACGTCGGAGCGCATCGAGTGCCTGAATCCAGTCCCCCAGATGTACACGGGGATCCCCCTGCTCTAACCGCCGGTAGGAACGGGCGGTCAATCCAAGCCGTCGCCCGAACAGCGACTGCTCTTCATTCCTGGCAAGGCGTGCGGCACGGAGGCGCTCACTCAAGCGGATAAGGTAGGCAGATTGTGTTTTGTTAAGGGGTATCATTTATACCTATTATAGCTACTTTTATGTATTAAAGGTCAAAACTACTCCACCATAAACTGCTTTTTAAACTTTTTGAATTCGCCGGATATGCCACTTTAGCCGGCACACAAACTGGTCAGGCTATGGCCAACTGGTTTACTTACGCGCACCTATGGACGCTTGGCCCACAAGATCATGCTTAAGCTAGTTCGCATTTCAGACATTGACGCCCAGTTTTCGAGGGACGAGACGCTTATTCCCATGATTCAGGATTTTGCATGCGAGCTCATCGTCACCACGGAAATTTCGCCCGAGGGCGTTCGGGCGCTGAGTTCTGGATTTCCTCTATTTGTTTCACCGACACATTCGAAAGGGCGGTCCAATACCAGGTACCGGTTGGTCCGGGGCACATTTATGTACTACCTATCTGTTGCCGTGTCGACGGATTCAGAAGTCTGGTGCCACATCCTTTCAACTTCCGAGACCCGCAAGTTGCCTGATGAAAAGCAATTTCTAATCGCATTATTCGGATTATTGGGGATGCAATCAAAAGCGACTTCTTATCAATCGCTTGTCAGAATTTATAAATATTTCGACAGTCAAGAATTGAAAAAGATCTTCCCGCATGTCAACAATCTGAGCACCTTGGCAAGGCACTGCGGTCGGACGCCTAATAGTCTTTATACCATTCCACAACCACCCGAATCGAAAGTAATAATACGTTATGCACATCAATCATCGCGGCCAAATGAAAAGGCAAAATAAATGACGACATCAGCGCAGCGTGACCTCGCCGACGTCATAGCCATTCCGGATGATTACCCAGAATATGAGTCCTTCATTTCTGGCGTGGCGGATGTTCATGAAGTTATTGAAAAACTTGGTCTCTCAACCGAAGTAACGAAACAACCGGCTCAGGGTGAAACAAAAAAACCTCGCGGGAGCCGGGAGTTTCTGCGCGGCGCTTGGACCACGTGTGCCACGTATTGCCTCATCGCATGGCCTCTGACTAAGAAGTCACATCATGAAAAACTTCTCGCTCTCAAGAAGCTCCTGACAGAGGCACATCTTCGCATCCACTTCCAAATGGAGGATGGTGTAAAGCACTATCAATCCCGTCTCATCGAATCCTTCCTTGCCTATCGTACCCTGGTGAATCATCCTGATTGGAGACCCTATTACGTACCCTCGCCAGCTGGGAAAACGGCTGACGAATTTCTTATTGACCTGCAGCATGCATCAACTGATCAAAACAACAACAAGACATTGAATGAGCTGCGGCGCGCATTCGAGGCTGCACTTGAAGCTTCCGGTGGTCACGCCCGAAGTCAGTCCCCCACGAGCGATGAGGATATCGTTGAGACCTTATCCGTTGCGATTGAAAGCGATGAAGAAACAACCGGGGCTCTTGAACAGGATGTGTTGCGCCTCAATGACCCTAAACTGCTGAACTCAATCGGACTGTCAAGAGATGAAGCAGGCTCTGGCCCCTTGCATTACCGTTCCAGTCATGATGTAGAGCATGCAGAGGGTGAATCAGTTGCGGCGGTAGTGTTCCGCCGCCGCCATACCGCCACACATATTGCCCGGGCCAACCAGTTATTACCGCATGACATCAATCAATTGTCGCTCCAGGACTTTTATCAATGTGTCCAGGCGTTACCCACGGCCGCAAAGCACGTGGCCAAGCAGCTCTTGATAAAGACAGACGAGATTATGGCCTTCGTCACGCTTTGCTTCCTTCTTTCGCGCCCAGCCAACTATGTACGAACAATTCGCATGTTACCGGGACGCCGTGCGCTCACGGATTCGATAAACGGTCCTGCGTTGCTACACGACTCCTGGACAATGGTCATACCCGCCTACCATCCAGAGCAGTCCCGCAGGACCAAGCAAAAATGGGAAGCCTATGCGAGACCGACTCAAGACCGCGTGTATCTCCCTCTCCCAGGATTCGCCCACAGGCTCCTTTCACCATATGTAACCCGGATAAGCCGATCCGGAAACAATCCTGAGGTCCTATTTGATAAACCGGCGGCAGTCTACAACAGAGTTCCAGACGAGACGGTTGCCGAGCTCAAGATATTGACCGGCTCACGCATAACCGTGAAGCGCCTCTATCGGCAACTGGCGCTGACGCTTGCCAACGATTGTGGCGACCTCACCCTTGCGTCGGCGGTTTTGGGCCAACCTATCGGGGGTTTGCGCCTGCCTGGTCTGTATTATCTGGCAGCCAATCAAACCACGCTCGCAAAATTGTATTGGAGTTGCACCACGCGAATATCATTGATCATTGACAGGCAAGTTGGTCGGTTTCCTGGTATCCCAACGAAAGTGGACAGGTTAACCGGTAGTCAGGTGCGGCCACAGCGGCTATTTCTAGAAGATTATGTCTCAGACCTCAGGAATGCGGTCATTCACTACCGTAAATATCGGCTGCGCCGCTCAAGACATCTCACTGATTTTCACAATGCCTTCACCCTGTATTGTCTCAACATGGTCTGTGCCATGACTGGGTATCGCACAGTGAAGGATCCCTTTCATCGCTTTGATGCACTTGATCCCGTGACAGGGCTGTTAATCATCTCGGACAAGGATTTCGATGACTATCACGCTGCGCGGCTGGTATGGGTGCCCGACCTTGTGGTCAAACAACTGCAGATCTATCAGACTTGGCGTATGCGATTAACGCGCCTCTTGGACTTATCCGCAACGTTGCCATTTTTCTATCTTGTAACGACCGACAGAAAGGCAAAGCGCCTCAGTGTCCGGGAACATGAACGGGCCATCGCGTGGACATGGAAGCTGCCGCTGAATGCCATGCGCCATGAACTGCGCTCCTATCTGACCGAGGCAGCAGTTCCCGGTGAAGTCATCGACGCATTTATGGGTCACGCGGCTTATGGTCAGGAAGCGTTCGGGCCGTACTCCGGTATTTCACCCACAAAGTACTGCGAAACATTAAGGAAGCCGCTCGAGACTTTGTTGAAGCAAATGGGATGGACATTGATCCAGCCCTGATTGACATTATGGACTACGACACAGAGATCTGGGGTACCGACGTCACGCCGATCAAGGCAGCTCATGCAATCGACCCTCGGCGCCGTCGGCGGACGGCCCTGCAAGATCAGGAACGTCGGCACATGCGTTCTTTGGTGGCCAAGGCCTATCCTTTGCTCTTGAGTGGTGAGCGGGATATTGAAGTTCCACCTGAAACGATCCACTCATTGGTTGTCGCGATTGCCAACGGGTTGAATGGCAGAGGCCGTAGGCGATCGCATCAATATTTGGTCAAATGCTTGGAGCAAGGCGTTAAAAAATGCGGCTGGAAACTGCCAATACCATCACCCTATATCACGCTTCCGCATACCCCATCACTGTTCTCGCCAAAGAAATTCACGCTGCTGCCAGAGCTACGCGTGCAGGAAGTGGCATTCATCGAATCTCTCACGTACTTGGATCCCCGTCGTCCCGAATCCGGGTTCGGGGTATTCAAGCCGAATAAATTAACGGATCAGTCATGCGTGAGTCGCGTGATGACCGGTCAACTTATGTTCTGTGCCGTGCGCTATGGGGGCCTCATCAAACCTGAACTTCTGGATGCCTTCTTACACGCAGTTCCGCAATGGGATGGCTCGCTTCTTACACAGTCGACGCTGTCACTTGAGCTTGGTACCCAAGACTCGTTAACTCCTATGCGTTGGTATCCTGATCCGCTCACCACCATCTTAATCCTGCGCTTTAAGGCGAGCCTGCAATCCGGACAACTTGAGATGCCGACTGAAGGCTGGAAACCGCTGCTCAGGTGCTTCTTGCGAAACCTGAAAACCCTGGGAGCACGAGTGTCAACCAGTGTCGAGTCCTTTCTTGAAGCTGCGACGGTAGCGTGCTGCCTTGAGCGGCGAGCGTTCATGGCACAGTGGATGATGGGCAAAACTGCCTCCTCCAGTTGGCCTGTTGGTACCGAACGCCGCGTGCGACTGGGTGAGCGCCTGAAGGCCAAAAACTTCCCCGAAGAGCCTACCGAGGCACCGATTCCGCTGGATGCACGGATGTATACGCAACAAATCGCTGCGGCAACGAACGACGTACTTAAAGCCTACAAAGCCGTTCTCCAGTGTTTTACACTTCCCAAACGGCACGGGTGGCAAACGGAGCTGGTACAGGCACTCCGGATATGGCTTCGCAACTATGGAGACGGCACAGGACTCGTACCTTCACTGCTCGTGCATTGGCTAATCGCCATAGCCGAACGGCGTTGCCCAACTCATGAAGCGGTCGCAAGTTCAGAATCGGTTCACACCTACCTGACACGTATCGGCAGATCGATGTTTTTAGGATCGTTGGACTTCGACACCGTTAACTACAGCGAGACTGAATCCTGGATTGAACTCTACCAGTGTGTTGTGAATGATAAACGGGGCAAGATAGCGCGTCGCAACGCCATCTTGCAATGTCACTCATTTCACGCCTTCGTATCCCGGCAGCTTAATATACCGCACATCAATGTAGCAGCGGAGTTCGGTCTTTTTTGGAAGCGTGGCGAGCGCTGTGTCAATGCCAACTATATCAGTCCTGCTGAGTTCGCTCACGCCGTGAGCCTGCTGATGGAAACGGATGGAGGACACCTCTATAAAGAAATATTAAACCTTGCCTATTGGAGTGGTCTTCGCATCAGTGAGATCACGGGACTGTTACTGAGCGACATCAGAATACTCAAAATTCCGCGCAGCACAGCCACGTTGGTCGAACTCGTCGTCAGCACCAATCGAAAGCGTCGCCTAAAAACCTATAATTCACATCGCATAGTACCGCTCTCACTTCTGATGCCTGCCAAGCGTCTTAAGGATTTTTTGGCCTACTACGACAGGCGGGTGGCCGAGACACGCGGGAAATATCACGACGAACGGATATTTCTGTTTGCATCCCCGGGGACCGATACAAATCTACCGGAAATCGAACCTGTGCGCAGATATGTACAAGAGGGGCTGCGCCGGGTCACTGGCGATAAAACACTCACCTTTCAACATCTGCGGCACTCTGCCGCTAACAATTGGCTACTGATGCTGGCTGCCCAGGGAGCAGACGACCCTGTCTGGACGCTTTTTGGCCGCCCGCCGGAAGAGCTCCTGGAAATCGCAAACGCCTTTCGCAACAAAATCCTTTTTAATGACCACAACGAACGACGTATCTTGTACGCGGTAGCGGGACTCCTGGGTCATGCCAGTCCGGATACAACGTTGGGGAGTTACCTCCATGTTATTTCCTGGCTCGCCGAGATTGAACTCCGGCGTGACAGACCATCGAGTCGCTACCACACACTGCAGCGCTCAATCGTGTTGGATTCCGTGATGCTACAGATTAATCAGGAGAGTGCTCGCGTCTGGCGACAGTACCACGATCGGGAAAGTCTTTATCCACTAATCGATCGCATGAGCAAAATTGCGGGTGTGAAAAAAAGTAATCAGGTGAATCCAGTCAAGGTCCACAATTATGGAAAACTGCATCTTAGTGCGCTTACAAACTTAGCAATACCATCACCCTATCAAATTTACGAGGCGATCTGGCTGTCCGTTATTCAAAACCGTTCCCCCGCAAACATCGCGGAACAGGTGAGATTACCTGTTGAACTTGTAAAACATATTCTAAAAGGCGCCAGGGCTATTGGATCCATGCAGTCTCGCAGCCGATGGAAAGTGCTGAGACTTTCTACGGATACACGCTATTTCAAATACGCTAAAAGGGGTCACAAAAAATCAGTAGACCTTTCACGCCATCCTGTCATTCCTGGGTACATCCCTGCCTTACCTCATCTACGGCGTGACCGTGAAGACATGGAACTGTTTTGGAAGAGGTTTACCGAATCAGCTGCATTTAAAAAAACCTGGAACACCTACCATTCAGAAAGTCCAGTAACCCGCTCTAAAATAGAGGACGCGTTGTACAGAGGAATGAGAGCCTTTGCGCGTCAGGCGCATGCGTACGGTCATGACATCAAGTTATACGATGGCCAATTGCAAGAGGTCACCGATTACGTGCGCCTCCTTGGCAGGTTCTTCCCGAAGAATCGTATAATCATCCATGTTCGACCACATTTCAGATACGCTTCAGATGTGGTGCTAAAGCAAGTAAAAAAGCTATTTAATACGCCAGGGATAATTTATGAAGTCGGGAAACCGATTAAATTTGCTCGAAGTGGATGGCGGTATGGCAGGTTCACACTCAAACTGATTCGAGATAACACGACTGGCACCACTAAAATTGCGGCTTCCTATGGTGCTTGGTTTGCTCAGTATTGTACCGTGTTGATGCTTGCTTCTTTAGGGCGAGACGGGAAATTAGCATCGACGGAAAGCGTAACGCCAAAATAAGGAATTCGAAAGAAGCTAATTCAGTTTTAGATTTATTGGGGTTCAACTGTTGAATTCCATTCCAGATTGACCCAGGATTTCAGTTTGAACTGACCCGCCCCAATCGGCATTGGCGATTGATAATGCCGGAAATTCCTGCAAATTGTGCGGGTCAGTCCATAATGAAATAACGGGTCCAAAGACGCTGAAAAACAACAGTTGGAGCACGGGTAGTGAAATCATGAGTGTTCTTACGCGCAGATCCTCCCTGTTTTGATCATTGAGATTCCCTTCACTGCTTCAACCTTGAGCTTGGCGCAGCTGAACGTCAGTCGGCAAGCTATACTGGTTCCCATGATAAGTACAGTAAGAGCGAGACTGGATACATGTCACTGATTTAGAAACGGTACTTAACAAGCACTAAGCAGGAAGGCATTGCCATGCGCATTAGCCAAGAACCGCAACGGTTCGCAGCGTCATTTGGGGAAATCAGGGCACGCGGGCTAGGTCTCAACGGCGATCTCACCGAACATCCATCGTTACACACCCTCCTCGCCACGCCACCGATAGACAGTCATTTGGGCGTGTATTTGGATGCTCTACAGCAGGTCGGGTTGTCTTCTTGGACCCCGCCGCTGTCATTCAGCAACATTCAGCAAACAGGAACACAGGAGTTCGGCGGGGGCTATTTGTCGCTGGATTTGTCGTTGCAGACTCACGATGCCGACGGCAACGAATACGCCTATGTATTACTAAGGTTACACCGCGGCATAACGCAATTTGTCTTTCCCGATGACCCGGAGGAACCACCACAGCATCCAGCCAGATTGGCGCAACTGGTGGCGCCCGTTGGTCCCATTCCTGAGGGCTATATTCGATTTTTGGTGCCTTTTGATGTCACTCCTGTGGAGCCGTCACGACTTGGATTTGCCACGGCGCCACTCATGGCGCCGGTGGAGCAAGGCATTCTGCATTTGCTTCGCATAAAGCTAATCAAATGGCTGACCAATGACATTGAAAAGTCAGCCGCGCTTGCGATAGCAAAATGGGCGGATCGCAAGATCAATCCCGACGTCGGTATGAAGTGGTTTCAGCCGGGCTTGCGGGCAATGATGCCAAGCGAAATTCAGAGCTTGGCAGGAAACAAAACGCTTCTCTTTGTGCACGGAATCATTAGCTCCATAGGTGGAGCTTTTAGTGGGCTATTCAATTATCCCCCGATAATGAATCACATCACCCAGAAATACGGTCCCAACGCGATTGGCTTTGATCACTATACGTTGTCAGAAACGCATCTCGACACAGCCAAGGAGTTGGTGAATACATTACCGATAGGTGCAATCTTAGACATCGTCTGTCACAGCCGTGGGGCAGCGGTTGTCCGCGGAATGCTTGAACATCCCGATGTGGCACCAATGTTTACGGCCAGGAAGATCTCGGTAAACAGCGTGATATTCGTAGCAGGTGCAAACGGGGGCACACCTCTGGCCCACATGGACAACTGGAAGGTGCTTATCAATGTGCTTTCTTATCTGACAAGTCTTGTGCCACCTGGGCCTGCTGGTGTGATCGCAATAGCAATAGCTGCTCTGCTCAAGATCGCACTGGAGATGGCATGCCAGTTGGATAGCCTAACTATGCTGGATCCGGCTAGCCAATTCTACACTGACATACGGAAGGTCACCCGAAGTCCCGCCAATCGGTATATGTACGCGCAGGCCAATTACGACATGAGTCAGAAGTCTTCCGTACTCGCATTTCTTCTGAACCAAGTTATGAATGATGCCAACGATCTAGTCATTCCGTGGGATCGAGCTGGCGAGTTCCATGCACAGCCGCGAGGAGGGGCGCCGATCCCAGTTCTGCAGTATGATCTGAACAAAGTTTCCCAAACGGACGTATATCACACTGATTTCTTCGCCCAGAAACGTACATGGGATACTTTGATTCAGAATCTCTAATGATGCCCTCCCCCAATAGTGGACTGATTGCAGGATGGAAGACTGCAGCGGAATGGCTGCAATGCCGAGCTACTCTACTGACCAGCCAGTATGATTAGTACCAGGACTCGAAACAGACGACTGCTAATCCAGACCGTTCGGGTAAGCGGCCAAACATTCGTGAAACGCACAGCAACGCGCAAGGCGCGGCCCTCGCCTCGATCCTGTCCGTCCAACCAAATCCGAAATCTGCAATCCAAGCATAATCCGGCCCTCGAATAACCGGGATACTTTCAAATTCAAGTTTTCGATGTCCCTGAATCCAAGCATAAATGGCCACTGGTGCGTCCCAGTAAAGCAAAAACAGATACCCATCGTGCGGCGGAGCCGGGCACCTAGATTTACGACCTAGGCGACCGGCTGCTCTAATTGCCGTTCAGCGGTCTCGCAATCCCATCGCAATTAGCGCGTGGGCAAAGGTCGGCGCTTTCACGATCGGGACTTCCGGACCTGCCACCGGCGATGCGTCAACTCAATGTCAACAATGTCATCCGGCTCAAATGGAATGTCTGTGTGTCCGCGAACCTCGCCGATAATCTGACTCTGAATAATGGCTACATCCTCAACCTTACGTCCGTCACGAAGCGTGACTGCGACGACCTGATAACCCATACCAGTCTCTCCCTTCGTGTGAAGGAAGTCACTCCATGCCTTCGGTAATGTCTTCATGGTGCGATGTGGCCTAACGTCTCGGTTCAAGCGCGGCGGCGCGCCGGCGTCGCTTGAACCGGTTGTTAGGCACAACAAATTCACGACGCCAGTATAGGACGTCAAGGTGAACGCGATAGGTATTCTTCCCTTTCGCTACTTCCGTCGCAAACTCTTGATATTCCTGATTCACATCTCTGTCCAAGCCGATCACGGTCTTCCATATTGGAAGATTCTCGCCTCCTTCTTCTTTACGAAGCCCTTTCGCCACATGGCTATCGAGCGGTAGTTCAAGCCACGGTTCAATGCCATAGAGATTGTAGCGTTTGCACAGAAACCGATTATAAACAGCGCCCCGTAAGAATATGTTCAGGAACTTCCTGGCCGCACCCCAATGCTTTGCGCCCTTTGGCAAATGGCCCACAAATCGGGATGTAGCATTGTCTAGCACAACTCGAAATTCCCCTTCAGTTTTCCTTTTGAAGCTCTCCAACTTAAGGCCTGCAAGGTATTCGCGTGCAGTCTTTATGGTTCCTTTCGGCCCCATCTTTCGCGCCGTAGAAGGACCGACCGAGGTGCTCGCTACCCTACGGCGAAGGGCATCTATCAGTTCTTTGTTCATTTTGTTGAGCCTAACGTTTAAGCTAACCTGCCGACGTAGGAGATCGGGTGGAGCGCGTTGTTGGGCGCTATTTCAGCGCTTACTCGGTGATGGCTTAAGTGTTCCATCAACAAATTCCAAATCTGATAGCGGATCACCACGTTCAGTAGTATCGTTCCGAATATCTATAAGTCTTTTGTCTTTTCTTCCCATTGACCCTACGTCAATCACAAGGTAAATAGCCTTCATCGTTTGTTGCGAGGCCTTGTATTCCTCTAACTGAGTCGTATAACCTGAGATAACTTTTGAGTTGGTTGAAAGCTTAACTTCAACAAGCACTCGTTCATTAAAGCCAACAGCAAATTTGAAGTCGATTTTTCCATTCCCGGTATCAATCTCCGGAGAAATATCGATATTATTAGCTCTACAGTAAGCGTATGCCACGGTAAAGAGGAGCCTTTGTGCCGTTGACTCGTGACGTGGTTTGCGGTTGGTACGATACAGTTCCTTATTCAAGCCCTCATGCTCAATTAGCTGTCGGAATTGGCCAACAATTTCTTGAACGATACGAAATATATCGTCTAGGGTTTCCGCGCTAGAACTACTAAATTTTAACGGAAATCTATCAGCGTACTGCTGCCCAGTAGTGGCCCATCTAACTAAGCCCTCGGGATCAGCATCTGTATCATAGGGCCGGCCAGCTACTCCATGCATAGCAGCAAGTAGCGCTTCAAATGCGCCCTTACTGGCAAGGGCTTCATGTTTCAGTTGACGTTTATCTCGCCTTGTTTTGCGAGCCCAGATAGCCCCGATATGTGTATTTACGTCGTGACGAAGTTGGTCGTTTTTACTCGCAGCGTCCGCAATTCCGTCCCAATCATGGGCGATAGGCAAATCCTTGAGAACATCCTCAGGAACCAAGATGACTGGCGTATTGTTGTTTTCATATGGATTTGGCATGAATATGCCGGTTCTTTCGTTAAGGTCGAACTTTGTTCCTTTCAAATCTAGCGCTTGCAAAATTCGGCTATTAAACTCCGCTAGCCCGCCAAAAATAATATTGGTGGTCATGTCGCTTATTCGATCAGGACCAATGTCTGATTCGAATAGTGCCATAGCCACAAATAGATCGGGATCCTCTATTCCAATATCAACAATTTGTTTGGCAACAGACAGGATTCGGTTTGACAATTTAGTACCAAATCCGCTTCCATGAATAGAGCCTGCCCCATATCCTAGGCACGTTCCGTTAATTTCTGGAAATGATAATAGTTTTTGGGCCGCCTTCCATGCAGGATCGTCTTCTTTACGGCATGCTCGGAGTAATTTTATTACTTGTTCGAAGTGATGGTGGTATTCGTTATTTGCGGTTGTATTTATCTCCTTATGACTGCTCACCCTTAGCAACATTGGATCGATAAACAACTTCGTATCAATTGCTAGCGTTGCATCTAGGACTCCCAACTTCGTTAGCCTCTTCGCATCCACCTCGAATGTGCGGCTGAAAGTTGCCGGGTTCCTTGCTTTTCCCACGCTACCCTTACTCCCTATCTCTCGTGGCGCCCAACAATTAATATACGGACGCCAGCGTCCGTATAACAATTATTATTTAGGGCGCCCATTATGCTTATGTAATCCTCTGATTCGCAAACACCTTCATTTTTCTGCGTCTCTATAATAATCCCCAATCATACGGACAGTTTGGCACGGCCCTGCGTGTCTTTTATCCTGGGCTTTTTCTCATCACAGAAGGAGTGACAATTATGGGGTCAGCCCCCTCGCCTACTGGATCAAGTCTCTGCTGTTTGCCGTCGTCCCTACTTCAGCCCGCGTACGGAAGAAACCTATCGGTACTGGATTCGGCAATACATGTTGACGCTAGCCGAGAAGTGACCCCAGATACTGGTTGGCAATTGACCCAGTACGTAAAACACAATATCTATTTCATACAGAAGTATACGCATTCACACTGGGGTCATTCGTTTCTCAGCATACTGGCCCAAAAGGGGTTACGTTTCGGCTAGCGTCAACATGGTCACGATGACAGAATTTATCGATTGCTCTGTCCACGGCGTTCAAGCACCACGATCTCACCCAAGCGCGCCTTCTAGATACTGCCTGACGCACAGGGGTCCTTCCGCCACGATCACGTCAATCGGGCGCCGATCGTCAAAATACCCATTCGGTCTTGAACACCAGTTTTGTCTTAGGCTGTCATCGGGGATCATGATCGTCAATGATTTGTAAATCGCGAGTAGATCCTCCAGACGCTGCAATTCTGCTGCCTTTGTTGGGAAGCGTCCATTTTTATAGTCTTCAACCCGCTCGGACGTCACACCCAATACTGATCCCCAATCGTTCACCGGGACGCCCCAGTACTCCAGTAGGTTCAACACCATTCGCACGGCCATCGAGGCCGGCATCGTGATGTAATCCGATGGGCTCCCCACCCCTTTGTAGACAAGATTATTGGGCAAAGAAAGTCCGCGCATCTCGAACTCACCCAATGTTCCTATGGGAATCCGTGGTTCCTGATCACTCGGTGGCTGGTTAGTCATCGGCATTTTCCCGGCGGTTATTTCCCGGCATTCCCACGGGAACCGCAATGACCTTCCTTAGCCAACCCAAACTGATCAGCACTCGCGAGAATGCAGACCCATTATTCATGGCTAGCCGTAACTGGCATTGATGTGCTCCTATTGGCTACAAGCAAGTTTCACACCGTTATCCCTCAGAATCCCGCTCCGCCCAGCACTGCGTCTGGGTAGCGTCCAGACACAGAAACGCGCGCTCGGCATGTCCCCAGTCCCGCTGCCGCTCGACGATATAGACATCGCCTGCGCGGGGCACGCGCGCATCGCTGTCGAGCACGTACACGCCTTGGCTGGTATCCACCCGCACCCGGTTGGTCCGGCCGAGGAACCCGGTCAGGTAGGTGAGTTGCTGAACCTGCGCAACCTGGGGTTCCCCGAGCGTGCGGGTATAGAGCCCGGGAGCATCGCTGCCGAATAGCATGAACGTCACGGCGATGAACAGGGTGCCGGGAAGGCACAGATAGGCCAGCATGTCCCCGCCACCAAAACGCCGGCCCTGCCCCAGGCGCAGGAAAATGAACACCAGCAGCGCGATGCTGAGACCGGCGCTCAGGCTCACGGTGAGGATGAATTCAGTCGCTGTCATCGTGTCACTCCTTCGTGGTTCATGAAGTGGGTAGGTTTCTGACGCGGTGCAGGGCACGGCCCGCAGGGCCGACCAGGTTTGACGCTGACCGATGTCCACCGACGTTCACGGAAAGCCATCCCAGCTTAGTGAGGATGGGCCAGCACGGGGTCAGGCTTGCGTTCAGGCACAGAAACGCCTTGGTATCCGTCCCCCAGAATTTCCTGCGTTCGACCGCATAGACCGTGCCGGTCGCGGGTATGGGCGAATAGCCATCCAGAAAGTAGATGCCGTGATCGGTATCCACCCGCACATAGCTTGCATACCCGAAACTGCCCGGCAGGAACGCCAAATGTACGATGCGAATGGCCTGGGGTACTCCCGCCGGTCGTGTATAGGCTTCGGGTGCATCCCAGAGGCCGTTTACAAAAGCAGCCGCCCCCAACCCCGATAGAAACAAGATGGCGGATACACACCAGACTAACGGCCCCATCCACCATGTCACATTCTTGCTGTGACGCAGTTGCAGAATACTGATCAGGATCGCCAGCACAAGGCTCACCGCCACCAGTGAACTCGCGATGACAAGCCAGAGTTCAAATCGAGAGACTTCACTCATACCTTCACTCCTTCCTGTACCTTGAACCGCATACTCTGCGGACCCTTCGATTAATAACATGACTTTCCAAATATCCAAATTTGAAGGGTGGATGATCGTGTTGATGGCGTCGGTGATCGCCGGGCTCATGGACAAGCCTGTCTGCCACCGACCAGAATGCACGCCAGCCTGTCCGTGGCAGACCGGGAAAGACTGTTTGCAGAGCACACCAACGCGCGTCTGAACGTGGGTGTACGTTGCGCGAATATCGACGGCTCGCGTCTGGCCTGCCCATCGTGTTTCATGGACCTCACCATGGGGTGGTCACGACGTGCCAGCACGG
>VFSW01007694.1_pt1 | contig 15594 bp, 12 predicted proteins | sample 5358111 | NCBI WGS metagenome assembly VFSW01 (sample SAMN11554181, study PRJNA540505) | mine drainage metagenome | isolation source: sediment from site ElyBrook_90M | place: USA: Ely Copper Mine, Vershire, VT | collected 2017
GCCCTCCACTCCCCGTCCCGCGCCCTCCACTCCCCACAGCGCGAGCAAGGCAACGACCACCGCCGCCAAGGCGGCAATCGCCGTGACCGACAGCAACCGCCGCGGCGTGAAGGGATCGAGGAACCGCCCCACCACGGTGGAGGTGACCGCGAAGCCCGCGATCATCAGCACCCACATGAGGGTGGCCGCGGCAGCGCGCCGCGCCGGCGCGACCCGCTGGGCGAGCAAGACCAGCAATGAGGTGCCGGCGGCGCCCACGCCCATGCCCACCAGGGCATAAGCCAACGCCGCGCCGGCCGCCGCCGGCCATCCGCCCCGCGCCAGCCAGGGCGTGGTGAGCGCGCACAGCACCCCGCCCACCGCCAGCGCCAGCATGCCGCCGATGATCCACGGGGTGCGTCGTCCGCCGCGATCCGAACCATGCCCGAAGCGCGGTCGCACCAATTGCACGGCGTAGTGCAGGGCGATCAGCATGCCCGGCACGATGGCCGGCAGAGCGTACTCGACCACCATGACGCGGTTGAGCGTGGACGTGACCAGCACCACCACCGAACCGAGCGCCGATTGCACCAGCCCCAGGCGGACGATGCCGATCCAGCCGAGCCCCGCCTCCTGCGCACGCAGCGGCACTCTCATGCGACCAGGCCGCGCAGCGCACAGGCGCTCACCATCATGCCGGCCACGTACAGCACCACGCCGGTGCCGTTGTACCAGGGCGCCCGGGCACGGGGATCGCTCAGCAGGCGCGGCATCAGCAGGGTCTGCGCCACCAGCAGCACCCCGACAGCCAGGGCGGAGCCGGGTCGGCCCCAGGCCGCCAGCAGCGCGATCACCCCCGCCTGCGGCACGGCCATGGCCACACAGGCCACCCGCGCCGCCGCGCGCGCTCCCAGACGCGCGGGCAGCGAACCCACGCCGCAGCGTCGGTCCCCCTCGATGGACTTGAAATCGTTCAGGGTCATGATGCCGTGCGCTCCGAGGCTGTACAGCGCGGCGAGCACCAGCACGCGCCCGGCGACGCTGGCGCCGCCGCTCATCACCGCCGCCCCCGTCACCCAGGCGAAGCCCTCGTAACAGACGGCGCAGGCCAGATTGCCCCACCAGCCGTTTTGCTTCAGCCGTATGGGCGGCGCGCTGTACGCCCAGGCGAGCAGCAGTCCGAGCGCCGCCGCCGCCGCCACCCAGGTGCCGAGCGCCGCCGCCCAGGCAAGCGACAACAGGCTCCAGATCAGGGCGACGTACAGTCCCCAGCGACCGGGCATGCGCCCCGAAGGAATCGGGCGCAGCGGCTCGTTGATCGCATCGACATGGCGGTCGAACCAGTCGTTGACGGCCTGACTGGTGGCGCAGAGCAGCGGTCCGCAAAGAATGACGCCCGCCACCACCGCCACCCAGCGCCCCGACAGCGCGGCTCCCGAGGACACCACCCCGCAGGCAAAGGCCCACATCGGCGGGAACCAGGTGATGGGCTTGAGCAGCTCGAGCACCACCGAAGGCGACGGCAGGTCGACGCTCGCGGGAGTCGTTGCCGGGCGGGACATGCGGCGCTCGCCCGACTACTCGAGCTGCTCGCTCTCGGCCGAGGCCAATTCCCCGAGTCCGTAGCGGCGCAGTTTCGCGTACAGGCTCTGGCGGCTCAAACCGAGGATTTCCGCCGCCGAGGCGCGATTATCCCCGGTAATCTCCAATGCCGCCTCGATGCACAGCTTCTCGATCATGTCGGTGGACTCGCGCACCAGATCCTTGAGCGGCACGCGTCCCACCAACTCGGTCAGCTGCGCCACCGAGCGCGGTTTGTCGCGGCTGATCTGCCGGTCGAAGGTCACGCGCTGACCGACATCGCGGATGGTGAAGCCCAGGCAGGGCTCCTCACCCTCCACCACCGACACCGCGCAAATCTCCACGTCGCTGTTCGAGCCGTACTCGCCGCGCAGCTGCGTGGCGAACAGACGCAGCGAGCCGTGCTCGCGCAGCTGTGCGGTGAGCAGATTGAAGTCCACCCCCGGGCGCCCCAGCCAGCGCTCCAGCGACTCATTGCGCGCCTGCTCCTCGGTGGCCAGCTGCACCAGGTCGAGGAAGGCGCGGTTGGCGAACAGTATGCGGCCGCTGGGATCGGTGACCACGAAGCCCTCGGGAGCGCTGGCGACGATCTCCAGCACCTTGGAGCTCTGCGCCGGCGCGGTGGAGAGCGGCTCCCCGGCCGCGGCCATGGTCAGCCGGATCAGGAAAAACGTGGTTCTCTCCTCGCGTAACTGCGTGGGGGAGGCGGCTTATTCGCGGGCCCGGTCCGCCGAGCGCACCACCAGACTCTCCATGCGTCCGGTCGCGCGCACGGCGCCGAGCACCGCGAGCAGCGCCTCGGTGCTGGCCGAATCCAGGCCCTCGGGAAAGGTGCGGCCGGCCAGGCGCTTGCCGCCCTCGCCCAGCAGCCGGCCGGCGGCCGGATTCGCCTCGAGAATCTTGCGCGTGCCGGCATCGACGATGAGCACCGCCTCCGAGGCCACCTGGAACAACAGCCGATGGCGCGCCTCGGCCTGGCGCAACTTCAGGTACTCGCGCTCCATGGATTGCTGCGCGCTCACCAGCTGCTGCTGGAGCGTGGCCATGGGTTGCATGCTGCGTCCAAAGGCGACCACCGGGCCCTGGTCGACCTGCACCGCCGCGTACAACACGGGCAGATCGGCGCCGGAGTTCGAGCGGTGATTGACCATGCGCCAGCGCGGCGTGCCCTTGCTGCTCGAATCGCGCAGCAGCGCGGCGATCTTCGGGCGACTCTCCACCGTGACCGTGTCGGCCCAGGCCTTGCCCACCCAGCCGTGGGTCAGTTCGTCGGCCAATTGGTCATTGCCGAAGGAGACGTCGCGGATCACCCCGCTCTCCCCGTCCGACACCACCAGAGCCACGTCCGAAGCGACGGTGAGCAGGCGTCCCGCGGTTTCACCGTCCAGATCGTGCAGCCATTTCTTTGCAGCGCTAAAGTGCTTCACAGGTCCTCAGTCGTCAGAGCGCCCTACCGGGGCAGGCGCCCTTCGTCGGGAATAAAGTACTCCGCCCGGGCCATTCATCTGGCCTCGAGGCGGCGCCGTTCGCGCATCAACTCTGCCCTCAATACGGCCGCCGGGCCATCGACCGCGGAGGCGTCCGCGCCCATTTCAGCCGCCAATGCCGGCTGGGCGACCAGCAGCGGACCACCCACCAGCACGCCCACGTGCGGATTACGCGAGTTGCGCCGGATATCGCCGATGGTTGCCTTCAACGCGGCCACCCGCCCCTCGCAGCCCACCGACAAGCCGACCACGCAGAACCAATATTGTCGCACCAAGTCCAGGACGTCCTCGTTGTTTTTTGGGAACTCGGACCACACCTCCCAGCCGGCCTTGCTGAGAAACTGCGCCACCACCGTGATGCCGAAGGTGTGCTGCTCCCCCGGACAAGGCACCAGCAGTATGCGCCGTCCGGTCGCCGCCTCGGGCTCTTCGCTGCGAAACTCCGGACTGAGCTCGCGCAGCAACTGATGCAGGCGGCAAAGACCCACGGTCACTTGCATGAAATCGCATTCATCCTGCTCCCACAGCAGGCCGAGCTCGCGGGCGGCCGGGGCGAGCAGGTCCAGACAGATCATCTCCAGGGTCGCCCCCCGCTGCCGCACGGTCTCGATGAAGGCGGAGGCCACGGCCACGTCGTGCGCCAGCAACAAACGCACCAGTTCGCCGACATCGGCCGCCTCTGGCCGCTGCGTCCGCGAGACCGGCGGCGGCACGCCGTCCGCGGCCTGCCCGGAGCGCCTGGTCAACCCCAGCCGCGGCACGATCTCGCCCTCGATGGTGCGCACCAGGCGCGCCGTGCGGGCATCGGCGGCGCCGCCGTTGGCACCCTCGGCGGGAATTTTCGCCACGGCCGGGGTCGTGCGACCCGCCGCGGGGGACACCGTGCCGCAATTCGGCAGGAGCGGGCGCTCGACGGGCTCTTCGGTGAAGTCTCTGGCGGACATTCGCGGCGGACCTCCATGCACTAACGGAACGCGGCACCCGGGAGCGACCTTCGCAGTTTAACCCCGGGTTGTCAAGTAAAGTTTACGTACAGTTTGGTTGACATGTGGCCGCAACGGGTCTACGGTTAGCCCACGATGTCGCTATACACCCCCGCCGAACGGCTCCGCCGAGACGCATCGCCCTGGACTCTGGTGCAGGGAATTCTGGCCCCGCTGCAGTTCGCGGTGTTCCTGGTCAGCGCCGCGCTGGTGCTGCATTTCCTGCTCACCGGCCACGGCTTTGCCGCCGCCACCGCCTCGGTGGTGGTGAAAACCCTGGTGCTCTACACCATCATGATCACCGGCTGCCTGTGGGAACGGGATGTGTTCGGTCGCTATCTGTTCGCGCCCGCCTTTTACTGGGAGGACGTCGTGAGCATGCTGGTGCTCGCCCTGCACACCGCCTATCTCGCGGCGCTGATTTTCGGCGCGCTGCATGCTCGTTATCAGATGTACCTGGCGCTCGCGGCCTACTCCACCTACCTGCTGAACGCCGCCCAGTTCCTGCTCAAATTGCGCGCCGCGCGACTCGAGGCCGCCGGGGCAGCACCGGCGCGCGCCCGGCAGGTTGCGGGAGCCACCACGTGAGCGCGCCGCTCACCGGCTGCGCTTCGGCGCCGCCCGCCGCGCCCCTGTCCTTGAATCTGACCGCCGAGCGCGGGCAGCGCGAAGTATTCTGCGGTCTCACGGGCATCATCTGGCTGCATCGCAAGATCCAGGACGCCTTCTTTCTCGTGGTGGGGTCACGCACCTGCGCCCATCTGATTCAATCGGCCGCCGGGGTCATGATCTTCGCCGAGCCGCGCTTTGCGACGGCGATCATCGATGAGCGCGATCTGGCGGGACTGGCGGACGCGAATGCCGAACTCGACCGCGTGGTCACCCAGTTGCTCGAGCGCCGGCCGGACATCAAATTGCTCTTCCTGGTCGGCTCCTGTCCGTCCGAGGTGATCAAGCTGGATCTGTCGCGCGCGGCGTTGCGCCTCTCGGGCCGGTTCGCGCCGCAGGTGCGCGTGCTCAACTACTCCGGCAGCGGCATCGAGACCACCTTCACCCAGGGCGAGGACGCCTGCCTGGCCTCACTGGTACCGAGCCTGCCGGCACGCGCGCCCGACGCCGGGGCCAATCTGCTGGTGGTCGGCGCGCTGGCCGATGTGGTGGAAGACCAGATGCGCCGGCTCTTCGATGAGATGCAGATCCCCGCCGTCGATTTCTTTCCGCCACGCCGTTCCACGCTGCTGCCGCAGGTGGGGCCCGGGACGCGTTTTCTGCTCGCCCAGCCCTTTCTCGCCGACACCGCCAGGGCTCTGGAGGAGCGCGGCGCGCGCCCGCTGTACGCCCCCTTTCCGCTGGGCGCGGAGGGGACCTTGGAGTGGCTGCGGGTCGCGGCCAACGCCTGGGGGGTTCCCGGCGAGCGCTTCGAAGGCGTGACCCGCGCCGCCTATGAGCGGGCGCGGCGCGCCCTGCTCAAGTATCGCGAATTGCTGGCCGGGAAGCGCTTGTTCCTCTTCCCCGATTCGCAGCTCGAGGTGCCGCTCGCCCGCTTTTTGTCGCAGGAGTTGTCCATGCAGCTGCTGGAAGTCGGCACGCCTTATTTGCACCGCGCGCACCTGGCCGCGGAACTGGCGCGCCTGCCGCCGGGCACGCCGCTGGTCGAGGGGCAGCATGTGGAGCGGCAATTGGATCGCTGCCGCGCCGCCAAGCCGGACTTGGTGGTCTGCGGGCTGGGACTCGCCAATCCGCTGGAAGCCGAGGGCATCACCACCAAATGGTCCATTGAACTGGTGTTCACGCCCATTCAGGGCTTCGATCAGGCGGCGGACCTGGCCGAATTGTTCGCCCGCCCGTTGGTGCGGCGCACGCGGTTGGTGGCCTAGCCCATGCAACTCACCGTCTGGACCTATGAGGGACCGCCGCATGTCGGCGCCATGCGCATCGCGACCGCGCTCACCGACGTGCATTATGTGCTGCACGCCCCCCAGGGGGACACTTACGCCGATCTGCTGTTCACCATGATCGAGCGGCTGCCCCGCCGCCCTCCGGTGACCTACACCACCTTTCAAGCCCGCGATCTCGGCGGCGATACCGCCGGCCTGTTCCAGGGGGCGGCGCTCGAGGCTTACGAGCGCTTCCGGCCGGGCGCGCTGCTGGTCGGCTCCTCGTGCACCGCCGAGTTGATCCAGGACGACCCCGGTGGCCTGGCGCGCGCCCTGAATCTGCCCATTCCCGTGGTGCCTCTCGAGTTGCCCTCCTACCAAAAGAAGGAAAACTGGGGTGCCGCGGAAACCTTCTACCAGGTGGTGCGCGCCCTGGCGGCCCCGCACGCCCCGCCGCCCGGGTTCAAGCGGCCACCGCGGGCGCCCGGGGAGCGTCCGCTGTGCAACATCCTGGGGCCGACCGCGCTCGGCTTCCGTCACCGCGACGATCTGCGCGCCATCCGCCAACTGCTCGAGCAGCTCGGCGTCGATGTGGCCGTGGTCGCCCCGCTGGGCGCCAGCACCGCGGATCTGGCCCGGCTCGGGGAGGCCGATTTCAACGTGGTGCTCTATCCGGAGACCGCGGGCCAGGCGGCGCAATGGCTGGCGCGCACCTTCGATCAACCACAGGTGCGCAGCATCCCGATCGGCGTGCGCGCCACCCGCGAATTCATCCACGAGGTCGCCACGCTCGCCGGCGTCGATCCCGCCGCCGCCCTGGCGGGCGCGCCCTCGCACTCCGGCTGGTATTCGCGCTCGGTGGACTCCACCTACCTCACCGGCAAGCGGGTGTTCGTGTTCGGCGATGCCACCCATGCGCTGGCGGCGGCGCGGGTCGCCGCCGAGGAAAGGGGCTTCACCGGGGTGGGACTGGGCACCTACAGCCGCGAATTCGCCCGCGAGGTGCGCGAGGCCGCCAAGGGCTACGGCGTCGAGGCGTTGATCAGCGACGACTACCTCGAGGTGGAGGCGCGGGTCGCCGAACTGCAGCCCGAACTGGTGCTCGGCACGCAGATGGAGCGGCACATCGCCAAGCGGCTGAAGATTCCCTGCGCGGTGATCTCCGCGCCGGTGCATGTGCAGGACTTCCCGGCCCGCTATTCGCCGCAAATGGGTTTCGAAGGCGCCAATGTGATCTTCGACACCTGGGTGCACCCGCTGATGATGGGTCTCGAGGAGCATCTGATGACCATGTTTCGCGGCGACTTCGAGTTTCACGACGCCGCGCCCGCCTCGCATCTCGGATCGAGTGCCGCCCCCGCCGCCGCCACCGAAGGTAAGGCGGGGCAGATGGCGCCGGCGCGTGCCGACACCGCCGTCTGGGCCCCGGATGCGGAGAAGGAATTGGGAAAGATTCCGTTTTTCGTGCGTGGCAAAGCACGCCGCAACACCGAGCGCTTCGCCCTGGAGCATGCGGTGGAGTTGATCACCGTGGAGACGCTATACGATGCCAAAGCGCACTACAGTCGCTGACCCGACGCCCATCCGCGTCGTCATCGTCACCATGGACAGCCACCTGTCCAGCTCGACGCTGCGGGCGCGCGATCGACTGGTACGGGAATTGCCCGGTCTGAAGCTGGAAATCCACGCCGCCGATGAGTGGGGTTCCGATCCCACCGCCCTGCAGCGCTGCCGGCAGGCGGTCGAACTCGGCGACATCGTGGTGGTGACCATGCTGTTCATGGAGGATCATTTCCGGCCGCTGCAGGATGTGCTGCAGGCGCGGCGCGCGAACTGCGACGCGATGCTGTGCGCCATGTCGGCCTCCGAGGTGGTGCGGCTGACGCGTCTTGGCCGCTTCTCCATGGATGGATCGCAAAGCGGTCCGCTCGCGCTGCTGAAGCGTCTGCGCGGCGGCAAGAAAAAGACCGCCACCGCCGGTGCCGAGCAGATGAAGATGCTGCGCCGGCTGCCCAAACTGCTGCGCTTCATACCGGGAACCGCGCAGGACGTGCGCGCCTACTTCCTCGCCCTGCAGTACTGGCTGGCCGGTTCGCAGGAGAACATCGAGAACATGGTGCGCCTGCTGGTGCGCCGCTACGCCGACGGACCGCGCGTGAGCCTGCGCTCCTCCGCCGCCGTCCCGCTGCCGATCGAGTACCCGGAGGTGGGCGTCTACCACCCGCGCCTGCCGGCACGCTACGGTGAGAGCATCGCCTCCCTGCCACCCGCAACTCCCGGCGCCCAGGGCACCGTGGGCGTGCTCATGCTGCGCTCCTACCTGCTCGCCGGCAACGCCGGCCATTACGACGGAGTCATCGCGGCGCTCGAGGCGCAGGGGCTGCGCGTGATTCCGGCATTCGCCTCCGGGCTGGACGCGCGCCCGGCCATCGAGAAATTCTTCCTGCGGGACGGCGTCGCGCGCATCGACGCCCTGGTCTCGCTCACCGGCTTCTCGCTGGTGGGCGGACCGGCGTACAACGATTCGCTGGCCGCCGAGGACATGCTCGCGCGGCTGGACGTGCCCTACGTCGCCGCGCACCCGGTCGAGTTTCAGACGCTGGATCAATGGGGCGCCTCGGAGCGCGGGCTGCTGCCGGTGGAGAGCACCATCATGGTGGCCATCCCCGAGCTCGACGGCGCCACCAGCCCGATGGTGTTCGGTGGACGCCAGGGGGGCAACGGGGTCACCTGCACGGGCTGCGAGCGGGCGTGCAGCTTCACGGCGAGCGATGCCGCCCATGACATGTTCTCCTGTCCGGAGCGCGCGATCATGCTGGCGCGCCGGGTGGCCAAGCTCGTGGCCCTGCGCCGCGCGCAGCGCGCGCGCCGCAAGGTTGGCATCGTGCTGTTCAACTTCCCCCCCAATGCCGGCAACACCGGCACCGCGGCCTTTCTCTCCGTCTTCGAATCCCTGTATCGCACCCTGGAGGCGCTGCGGGCCGCGGGCTATGAGGTCGATGTGCCCGCCGACGTCGACACCCTGCGCGAGCGCATCATCAACGGCAACGCCGCCGCGCACGGCGCCATGGCCAATGTGCACAAGCGCATCGCCGTCAACGACCATGTGCGCCGGGAGACGTATCTGCGGGAGATCGAAGCGCAGTGGGGTCCGGCCCCCGGCAAGCAGCAGAGCGACGGCGCCTCGATCTTCGTGCTCGGCGAGCGCTTCGGCAATGTGCTGGGGGCCATTCAGCCCGCCTTCGGATTCGAAGGCGACCCCATGCGCCTGCTGTTCGACAAGGGCTTTGCCCCCACCCATGCGTTTTCGGCCTTCTACCGGTATCTGCGCGAGGACTTCGGCGCGCATGCGCTGTTGCATTTCGGCACGCACGGGGCGCTGGAATTCATGCCCGGCAAGCAATCGGGCATGTCCGGCAATTGCTGGCCGGACCGGCTGATCGGCGATCTGCCGAACCTGTACCTGTATGCCTCCAACAACCCCTCCGAGGGCGCCATTGCGAAACGGCGCATCGGTGCGACGCTCATCAGCTACCTGACGCCCCCGGTGGCGCAGGCCGGTCTGTACCGCGGCCTGCTCGATTTGAAGTCCTCCCTGGAGAGCTGGCGCAATGGCGGCGAGGAGGACTCGGCGCAGCGCACGGCCCTGACCGAACTGATCCAGGCGCAGGCGGCCGCCGTCGATCTCGCCGCAGCGCAACCTGCCTGGGGTGCGGACGCGGCGCCGCGTATCGCCGCTCTCGGGCGGCAGATTCTCGAACTCGAATACACCCTCATCCCGCACGGCCTGCATGTGGTGGGCAGGGTGTCCCCACCCGCGGAGCGGGCCGACTTCCTGCTGGCAATGGCCGCCGCCACGCTCGATGATGCGGCGAACGCCACCGCCGCACCGGCGGCTGCCGAGGCCGCGCGCGCCGCCATCCGCTCGCTCGCCGACGGCAACGGCGCGCAGGCCGCCTTGGAGCAGTCCGGCCTGGCAAAGAGCGAGGCGCATGTCGGCCTGTTCACCGAACTGGAGCGCGTCAACGGCCTGTTGACCACGAATCCGGAACTCGAGGCCATCGTGCATGCCCTGGACGGCGGCTTCCTGCGGCCCGCGCCCGGTGGCGACGTGGTGCGCACCCCGGCGGTTTTGCCCACCGGTCGCAACATTCACGGCTTCGATCCCTTCCGCATCCCGAGCGCCTTCGCGGTGATGGAGGGCGCGCGCCAGGCACGCCAGCTACTGGAGCGCCACATGGCCGGCGGCCACTCGCTGCCCGAATCGGTCGCCCTGGTCCTCTGGGGCACGGACAACCTGAAAACCGAGGGCGGGCCGATCGGCCAGGCGCTGGCGCTGATCGGTGCGCGGCCGCGCTTCGACAGCTACGGCCGAATCGCCGGCGCGAGCCTCATTCCGCTCGCCGAACTCGGCCGGCCGCGCATCGACGTGATGGTCACTCTGTCGGGCATCTTCCGCGATCTGCTGCCGCTGCAGATCAAGTTGCTGGCCGAGGCGTCCTTTCTGGCCGCCGCCGCCGATGAAGCGGACTGCGACAACTTCGTGCGCAAGCACGCCACGCGCTACCAGGCCGAACATGGTTGCGACCTGGAGACGGCCGCCTTGCGGGTGTATGGCAATGCGGAGAGCACCTACGGCGCGAACGTCAATCACCTGGTGGAGAACGGGCGCTGGGACCAGGAGGACGAACTGGCGGAAACCTTCACGCGCCGCAAGAGCTTCGCCTACGGGCGCTCCGGCCGGCCGATGCCGCAAGCGAAACTGCTGGCGAGCGTGCTGCAGGACGTGGATTTGACCTACCAGAACCTCGACTCGGTGGAGCTCGGGGTGACCACCGTGGACACCTATTTCGACACCCTGGGCGGCATCAACAGCGCCGTGCGGCGTGCCAAGGGCGGCGTCGCCACGCCGGTGTACATCGCCGATCAGACCAGCGGCGGCAACCAGGTTCGCACCTTGTCCGAGCAGGTGGCCCTGGAGACCCGCACCCGCACGCTCAATCCGAAGTGGTACGAGGGCATGCTGGAGCATGGCTATGAGGGGGTGCGGCAGATCGAGGTGCACGTCACCAACACCATGGGTTGGTCCGCCACCACCGGGGAGGTGCAGCCCTGGGTCTACCAGCAAATCTCCAACACCTTCATCCTGGATCCGCAGATGCGCGCCCGGCTGGCGAAGCTCAATCCCACCGCCTCGGCCAAGGTCGCCAGCCGGTTGCTCGAGGCCTCGGAACGGAAATATTGGCAGCCCGACCCCGAGACGCTAGCGGCTCTGCGCTCGGCGGGCGATGAACTTGAAGATCGACTGGAAGGCATCTACGAAGGGGTGGCCGCATGAGCATCGCGAGCGTTCCGATATCGGCACTGAAGAATCGTGTTCCTCTGCCGCCCGATGGCGAGGGCAGCGTGCAGGTGCCTCTGGATCCAAATCTGAAGATCGGCAATGCCAAGGTGTTCGCGGTCTACGGCAAGGGGGGCATCGGCAAGAGCACCACCTCCTCCAACCTGTCGGTCGCCTTCTCCAAGCTCGGCAGGCGGGTGCTGCAGATCGGCTGCGATCCGAAGCACGACTCGACCTTCACCCTGACCAAGAGCCTGGTGCCCACGGTCATCGACGTGCTCGAGTCGGTGAACTTCCACTCCGAGGAACTGCGCATCGAGGACTTCGTATATCGCGGCTACAACGGCGTGATGTGCGTCGAGGCCGGTGGCCCCCCGGCGGGCACCGGTTGCGGAGGCTATGTCGTCGGCCAGACGGTCAAGCTGTTGAAGGAACACCATCTGCTCGAGGACACCGATGTGGTCATTTTCGACGTGCTCGGCGACGTGGTCTGCGGCGGATTCGCCGCCCCCCTGCAGCATGCCGACCGCGCGCTGATAGTCACCGCCAATGACTTCGATTCGATCTTCGCGATGAACCGCATCGTCGCGGCCATCCAGGCGAAATCCAAGAATTACGCCGTGCGCCTCGGCGGGGTCATCGCCAACCGCAGCGCGGGCACCGATCAAATCGACAAGTTCAACGACCGCGTGGGACTGAAGACCATGGCGCGCTTTCCGGATCTGGATGTCATCCGGCGCAGCCGGCTGAAGAAATCGACGCTGTTCGAAATGGAGGCGTCACCGGAACTGCTGGCGGTGCAGAACGAATATCTGCGTCTTGCCCAGGCCCTGTGGGACGGCACCGACCCCCTGGTGGCCGGCCCGCTCAAGGATCGGGAGATTTTCGACCTGCTGGGATTCGACTGATGGGCACCCACACCTACCAACAGCGCCGCGGTCAGCTGCAGACCTACTTCGACCGCACGGCCGTCGATGCCTGGGCACGTCTCACCTCCACCGCGCCGGTGAGCCGGATCCGCGCCACGGTGCGCGCCGGCCGCGACCAGATGCGCGCCACCCTGCTCGACTTCCTGCCGCAGGATTTGCATGCCCGGCGCCTGCTCGATGCCGGCTGCGGCACCGGCGCCTTGAGCGTGGCCGCGGCGCAGCGCGGCGCGCAGGTCACCGCGGTGGATCTGTCGCCGACCCTGGTGCAATTGGGGCGCGAGCGGCTGCCCTCGCGGCTGCAGGCCGGCCGCATCGACTTTCATGTCGGCGACATGTTCGACGAGCGGCTGGGCGAGTTCGACCACGTGGTGGCGATGGACTCGCTGATTCATTATCGAGCCGCGGACGTGGTGCGCGTGCTGGCCGGCTTCGCGGCCCGCACCCGGCATTCCATCATCTTTACCTTCGCGCCGCGCACCCCGGCGCTGGCCCTCATGTGGGGCGTCGGGCGCCTGTTTCCCCGCGGCGACCGCGCGCCGGCGCTCGAACCCGTCGCGGAGCGCGCGCTGTGCGCGCGCCTCGCCGCGGAGCCCGCCCTCGCCGGCTGGCGCGTGGGCCGCTCGCGCCGCATCACCAGCGGCTTCTACAAGTCCCACGCCCTGGAGTTGCACCGCGAATGAGCGCCCTTCGCCAGAAATTCGGCCACAAGATGACCCGTCGCTGGATGCGCGTGGGCAGTGAATTCCTGCCCTTCGCCGAGGCGGCCAGCGCCTCCCTGCCGCTCGGCCGCCTGCTGCGTCTGTCGTTGTTCCAGGTTTCGGTGGGCGTCGCCATGGTGCTGCTCATCGGCACCCTGAACCGGGTGCTGATCGTCGAGCTCGGCGTGCCGGCCTGGCTGGTGTCCCTCATGGTCGGGCTGCCATTGGTGTTCGCGCCCTTCCGCGCCTTCATCGGCTTTCGCTCCGACAACCACCGTTCGGCCCTGGGCTGGCGTCGCGTGCCCTACATCTGGATGGGCACCCTGCTGCAGTTCGGCGGCCTGGCCATCATGCCCTTCGCGCTGCTGATCCTCTCCGGGGACACTCACGGCCCGATCTGGATCGGGCAGCTGGCCTCGGCCTTCGCCTTTCTGCTGGTGGGTGCGGGGTTGCAGACCACCCAGACCGCGGGTCTCGCCCTGGCCACCGACCTCGCGTCGGAGGAAACCCGCCCGGACGTCATCGGCTTGATGTACGTCATGCTGCTGGTGGGCATGGTGGCGGCCGGCCTGACCTTCGGCCGGCTGCTGGCAAATTTCAGCGAGATCCGCCTCATCCAGGTGATTCAGGGCGCGGCCATGCTCACCATGGCGCTCAATTTGACCGCCTTGTGGAAGCAGGAATCGCGCAACTCCCTGCGCGTGGCGCCGGCGGCGCAGGCGGCCAGTTTCCGCGACTCCTGGCGCGGCTTCACCAAGCAAACCGGCGCCGTGCGCTTCCTCATCGCTCTCGGACTGGGCACCGCCGCCTTCAACATGCAGGACATCGTGCTCGAACCCTACGGCGGGGAAATTCTGCACCTGTCGGTGAGCGCCACCACCGCGCTCACCGCCATGCTCGCGGGCGGCATGCTGTCGGCCTTCGCCCTGGCGGCGCGCTTCCTCACTCATGGCGCCGACCCGTATCGGCTCGCCGCCTACGGCGCGCTGCTCGGCTTGTTCGCCTTCGCCGCGGTATTCTTCGCCGCGCCCATGCAGTCGCCGCCGCTGTTTCGCATCGGCGTGCTGCTCATCGGCTTCAGCGGCGGGCTGTTCTCGGTGGGCACCCTGGCGGGCGCCATGGCGCGCGAGCGCAACGGCGAGAGCGGCCTGGCGCTGGGCGCGTGGGGCGCCGTGCAGGCCACCAGCGCCGGTCTCGCCATCGCCCTGGGTGGCGCGGTGCGTGACGCCGTGACCAGCCTCGCCGTGCACGGTTCGCTCGGCCCGGCGCTTACCGGCGCCTCGACCGGCTACGGCACGGTCTATCAGATCGAGATCCTGTTGTTGTTCGCCACCCTGGTGGCCATCGGACCGTTGGTGCGCTCCGGCGCATCCGCCGGTCCGGACAAGTCGGCGGGCCCGGACAAATCGACGGGCTATGGTTTAGCGGAGTTTCCAAATTGATTTTCTCAAGGGGGAATGCGTGATGAACACGGGCGCCATTACCGGCTACATCGACGTAGCGCAGATCATGTTGTACGTATTCTGGATTTTTTTCGCGGGTCTGCTGATCTATCTGCACCGCGAAGACAAGCGCGAGGGCTATCCGCTGGAGTCGGATCGCTCCTCGAGCATCAAGGTGCAGGGATTTCCAGCCATGCCGGCGCCGAAGACCTATCGGTTGGCCGACGGCGGCACGGTGCAATTGCCCCGTCCGGAGACCGACCGGCGCACGATCATGGCGCGTCCCACCGCCGCCTTTCCCGGAGCGCCGTTGCAACCCACCGGCAATCCCATGCTCGACGGAGTGGGCCCGGCGGCCTATGCGGAGCGCTCCCTGCATCCGGACCGGACCGTGGACGGCGCCCCGCTCATCCAGCCGCTGCGGCGGCTGGCGGAGTTCTCGGTGGCCAGCCAGGATCCCGATCCGCGCGGCATGCCGGTGTACGGGGCGGACCGTGAGCTGGGCGGAACGGTGAGCGATTTGTGGGTGGATCGCGCGGAACCGCAGATCCGCTATCTGGAGGTCGACACCGGTGCCGGCCACCACGTGCTGTTGCCCATCAATTTCGCCAAAATCGACGGCACGCGACGTCGCGTCAACGTCAGGGCGATATTGGGCGGACAATTCGCCCAGGTGCCCGTGCTCGCCAATGCCGACCAGGTGAGCTTGCGCGAGGAGGACAGAATCACCGCCTACTACGGTGGCGGCACCCTGTATGCGACGCCGGCGCGCGCGGAGCCGCTGCTATGAGCCATGACGACTTCGCCTTCGAGCCCATTCGCGGGCTGCCGGCGAAATTGCCCGACGGTGAGCGCCTGCTCTGGCAGGGTTCGCCGGATTGGTGGTCGCTGGCGGTGCATGCCTATCATGTGCGCAAGGCGGCGCTGTACTTCCTGGCGCTGATCGCTTGGCGCATCGCCAACGGCTGGCTCGAGTCGCAGAAGGTCGCCGACGTGGCGGCCTCCTGCGGCCTGCTCGCCGCATTGGGCGCTTTGGCGGTGGGCCTGCTCGCCACGCTCGCCTACTTGGCGGCGCGCTCGGCCGTCTACAGCATCAGCAGCCAGCGCGTCTTGATCCGCCAGGGCATCGCCGTGCAGCTCACCCTCGACATTCCCTTCGCCGCCATCGAGGCCGCGGCCTACAAGCCGTATGCGGATGGCCGCGGCGAGATCGCGCTGCAGCTGGTGCGCAGCCAGCTGGTGGGCTTTCTGGTGAACTGGCCGCACCTGCGGCCCGG